>Ga0074193_1003149_pt1 | contig 12856 bp, 10 predicted proteins | sample EPASupsiteHSE605_FD_64523 | JGI IMG/M metagenome (GOLD analysis project Ga0074193, IMG submission 64523) | Bioremediated contaminated groundwater from EPA Superfund site, New Mexico - Sample HSE6-05 | ecosystem: Environmental > Aquatic > Deep subsurface > Groundwater > Contaminated ... | reverse complement strand
AGTTTTGTTTTGTAGCATAAACTAATTATACCAAAAAGGCGGGTCTTTGGACTCGTCTTTTTGCGTAATTACACGAAAGACGGGGCTGCCCCTCAATAGAAATTAATTTCTATTTTGAGACAGCCCCTTGCAAGAATTCTTGAACGTATAGGTTGCCATATGTACTTCCGTAAGCTATTCCTACACCTACATGTGTGAAACGAGGATCTAAAATGTTTGCTCGATGACCAGGGCTTTGCATAAGCGCCGCCATTGAAGCTGGAACCGATTTATTTCCGGAAATGTTTTCTCCAGCCCAGCGTACTGTAATGCCTACTTGCTGCATCATGGCCCACGGGCTACCGTAGGTTGGAGAGGTATGACTAAAATAGTTATTAACTTTCATATCATTAGCCTTAGCCCGACCTACTGCAGTTAGGCGCAAGTCTGCAATTACTGGATTTAACTCGGCAGCAATTCGTTCCTGATTTATCATGTCCACCATTAGTTGTTCGTCAGCTGTTAATGCTGACACTGGAGGAATTGTGTTGCTAGGAGTAGGAGTTGGAGTTGGAGTAACTGGAACAACGTTTGCTTGGTTATAATTTTTCAAAGAAACAACATTTCCACTTTGGTTGGATGGTAGCGGCCCAATATTGATAGTCGTTGGGGTTGAAACAGCAGGAACTGGAGCAAGAACCGGAGCAAGAGTCGGAGTTGTTACGGGAGCAGAAGATTTCAGGGTGATAACAGAACCGGATAATTGACGAGGAGCACCAATTATCAGAGCGGCTTGGACCGGTAAAGCCACTGTGGTCATCAGAACCCCGATTTTAATTCCCATTAATACCTTTGCCACTTTTTTCACTTTCGTACCTCCTTATGCTTGTATTACGAGACAACTGCAGTATACCATGTCAAGTTGTCTCCTGGAACTGGTATATTATAGCAGGGGTACTTAAGGCCTAGCGCTAGCCAAATTTCTAATTCGTTATAAATTTCCCTCAAGCAAAAAAAAGCGCTATAATAAAACTGATATTAATGTAGTAGATTAATTATAATTTTGTTGCGTTATAGAAGTTAAATTACTTGCCTTGAATGACTATTTAAACTCTAGAAATCATTGAGAGGCTTTGAAAGTTAAGTAATAGGGGAATAGACTAACGAAAAGAAAGGGTGAAGTAATAAGTATGGCAAATGAGTTATTGTTGATCTTTGCCCATCCTGACGACGAATCCTTTGCATTAGGTGGAACGATTGCGAAATACGCTGAGCAGGGGGTTATAATTACCCTTGTGGTTGCGACCAAAGGAGAGGCTGGTAAAGCGGCTGGGATTTGTAAGCCAGAAGAGCTCGGTTTATTTCGAGAACAGGAACTTCAGCGTGCCGCAAAGGTCTTGGGGATTGCCGAAGTGATCTTTCTTGGGTATAAAGATAAGGAAGTTCCTTTCTCACCACCTCTAGAGATAGTAGAGAAGCTTGTTCGCATTATACGTAAAATCCGTCCCCAAGTCGTGATAACCTTTGGAGCAGACGGTGCATCTGGACACCGTGACCATCGGGCGATCCATCACTTTACGAAGGCAGCCATTCTGCTGTCCAAAGAACTCGTAGAGCCGGAATGGGGAAACCCGTATGTTTTACCACGTTTATGCTATGTTCAATCCGGATGGAGGCTTTCGGACGATGTATTAAAAGAGATTGATTATATAATCTCAATTAAACAATGGGCTGAAAAGAAAAAGAAGGCTATCATAGAGCATCGAACTCAACTGTACTCTCAGCAGAAGTTTGAGGCCATGGATGAACGAATAAAGCAAAATTATTATAGTCGAGAGTATTTTCAATGTGATTTTGAGTTAAGTGTCTTTCCAGGACGAGGTGAGGATATCTTTGCAGATTTGGAGAGGGAGGATTTTTAGTGCAAGCAAAGGTAGTACTGAAATTTTGCCCAGACTATACTGCGGATGTTGAAAAGTGTTTGAGGGAAGGATTATCGGAATGGGGCGGAATGTCTACGTTTGTGAAGCCTGGGCAAAGGGTTTTGCTTAAAGTAAATCTCCTCATGAAAAAACGGCCAGAGGAAGCAGTCACCACTCACCCTAGCGTTGTCGAAGCCGTGGTTCGTCTCGTTCAGGAAGCGGGTGGGATACCTATCATTGGTGATAGCCCAGGTGGACCCTACACAGTGAATGCACTTCAAACGATCTATACAAAGTCGGGGCTCCGTGAGGTTGCAGAGCGGACTGGAGCAATTTTAAACGAAGATATTGGGCAAACAACATTCCAATATCCAGAAGGAAAAATCGTTAAGAGTTTAACCGTTACAAATTGCGTCTTAAATTCGGATATAGTAATTCCTATCTCAAAGCTAAAAACGCATGGCATGATGACTTTCACGGGTGCAGTTAAAATTCTGTTCGGAGTTATACCTGGGCTCTTAAAAGCTGAATATCATCTTAAAATGTTTAAAATCTCGGATTTTGCAGACCTTTTGGTAGATATTGCTGCTTGGGTAAATCCAGCGCTAAGTATTATGGATGGGGTTGTGGGGATGGAAGGGGATGGGCCGTCATCAGGGAACCCACGAAACATCGGAGCGCTGATTATGAGCACGGATCCTTTCGCCTTAGATATTGTCGCGGCAGATTTAATTGGCTTAAAGCCAGAAAAGGTTCCTACGCTGATGGCAGCGCGTGCGCGAGGTCTGACGAGCCATCTTAATGAATTGGAATTAAAGGGTGACCCACGTTCTCTTTGGCGAATAGAAAAATTCATAATTCCCAAAGCAGTATCCACAAATTTCTTAGATATGGTTCCTCTGCCGCAGAGTGTAAAGGATTTTGTAGTCAACCATCTACGCCCTCTACCAATGTTTGAGCACGAGAAGTGTGTAGGTTGCAGAGATTGTGTCAATAACTGTCCTCCGAAAGCATTGATAATGAATGAGAATCAGCGGCCTATCGTTGATCTACAAGCTTGTATTCGCTGTTTTTGCTGTCAAGAGCTTTGTCCACATCATGCAGTAAAGCTGTTTAAACCTTGGTTAGGGAGAAAACTACTCAAGTAAATTCCAAGTCATACTGTTACTAAGTAGATTTAGATCAAATTAAGAAGGTTTTCTTTTGGGTGGAGGGTGTTAATAAATGACTGAAAGTGCACTAGTTATCGATGTGGGATCTGGTACCCAGGATATCCTTCTCTATCAGCCAGGAAGGAATCTGGAAAACTGTCCAAAGTTTATTGTTCCTAGTCGGACCCAGATTGTAGCCGCACAGATCCGAGAGGCTACTACTCGAGGAGAGGGGATTTTTTTGCATGGACATTTGATGGGGGGAGGGGCAAGTTCTGCGGCACTCAAAAAGCATATAGGGGCAGGTCTCAAAGCCTATGCAACTGCTCAAGCAGCGGTGACGTTTAATGACAATTTGGCTATAGTGGAGGAAATGGGGATCCTACTTTGCGAAGAAGCACCAGAATCAGCAACTCCAATTTGGCTGGGTGATATTGATACATTATCTTTGAGACAAGCTCTTGAAGCATTTGGTTTAAAATATCCATTAAAAGTAGCGGTTGCAGTCCAAGATCACGGTTTTAGTGTAACCGAGAGTAATCGGACTCTTCGCTTTCGTCTCTGGGAAGAGTTTGTTATGCAGGGTGGAGATTTAAGAAAGCTAGTGTTCACTGAGGATATTCCAAAAGTATATACGAGAATGCGCGCGGTTCGAGAGATTATCCCAGAGGCAGTCCTGACAGATACGGGGACAGCAGCACTCTTGGGAATCATGACAGATCAGTATGTGAAACCTCACTTGAATCAAGGAATCTTGGCAGTTAATATAGGGAATTCGCATACTCTTGTTGCCGCTATTCGAGGGGAGCGAGTGTATGGGATATTTGAGCAACACACTAGTATGCTCAATCCAGAATCTCTAGCTCATCTTATTCGACGATTTCAATTAACAGAATTGACCAATGGAGAGATCTATGAACAAGGAGGGCATGGTGCGACCCTTCATCCTGAAATGAACCCAGGTTGGGATTTTGTTGTGGTCACTGGTCCCAGAAGAAATATGGCAAAGTCCCTACAATGGTATGAAGCAGCACCCTATGGGGATATGATGTTAACGGGGTGTTTCGGAATTCTAGCTGGTATGGGGATTAATAAGTAAAAAAAGTTTTAAATTGGCAAGGACTTTTTACATAGATGAAGAATTTAAACAGAGGGAGTTGAACACTCCCTTACCAAATTTGAGTCCATTAGAAATGGGGGGGGACCATGGCCGAATTCTTATCACAATTTCGTAATTTTGGACTGCGGAGCGCTATTGATATCATTGTGGTGGCAGTGGTCTTCTACCAGTTCTATATGCTCATTAAACGTACGCGTGCTGTGCAATTGGTAAAAGGAGTCATGGTTCTTTTAGTGGTCTTCTTGCTGGCAAAATATTTTCAGCTAACAAGCATTACATGGTTGTTAGATAAACTCTTGGAGATGTTTGTCATAGCCATACCTGTCGTTTTTCAGCCCGAACTCAGAAAGGCCTTAGAGCAATTAGGACGAGGGCGATTCTTTACTCGTCATCCCTCAGTACCGGGCGTGGATACTTTGGAACAAGTCGTGGAGGAATTAGTACGTTGTACACAAGTCCTTTCCAAGAATCGGATCGGGGCACTGATTGTGATTGAACGACAAACAGGAGTTCAAGATTTTGTAGAAACGGGAATCAAAATTGATGGTATGGTATCCTCTGAGTTTTTAGTCAATATTTTCATTCCTAATACTCCGCTCCATGATGGGGCTGTGATTATTCGGCAGGATCGTGTGGCTGCGGCGGGCTGCTTTCTCCCTTTATCTGTAAATCCAAATATCAATAAGGAATTGGGAACACGGCACAGAGCAGCGTTAGGATTGACAGAAATTACTGACTCATTGGCACTCGTTGTCTCTGAGGAAACTGGAGCTATATCAATCGGGATAGATGGAGCACTGACTCGTTTTACTGATGAGAAAACGTTACAGGAATTATTGTTGAGGGAACTCGATGTTAAAAGTATCTCCTCATCTGTCATTCCATTTTGGAGGTGGTAGCGATGCTTGAGATATTTCGGCGAAACCTCGGCGTTAAGGTGGTTTCGTTCTTATTTGCAATCTTATTTTGGTTATTTGTTCTTAATCAAGGAACACCGGATAAGCTAATCCCTGAGCAGACACTGACAATTCCGCTTGTGGTTAGTGGATTAAATCAAAATATGGTTGTTATGACCCAGCTTCCTTTAGTACGTGTTCGTTTGCAAGGGATTAATCCTAGTGCCAATATTAAAGATATCTATGCACAGGTTGATCTTTCCGCTGGAGCGCCGGGGGAAAGCACCTATGTCATTAAAGTCAACACCCCCCCAGGGACCAATGTCGTGGACCTTCAGCCAGCCAACATTAAATTGACTCTGGATACACTCCAGGAAAAGACAGTTCCAGTTCAGGCAATTGTTTCAGGGACCCCGGCGAATGATTATCAAGTGGGTAGCCTCATCATTAAACCTTCGGCAGTTAACGTACGTGGACCCAGTTCGATGCTAGGTACTCTAGACAAAGTGATTGTAGAAATCAGTGTAACAGGGGCAAATGAGACGATTCAAGTTTCTCGACCAGTAAGTTTTCGAGATAAAGAGGGCAAACCAATTTTTGGACCAAACCCTAGTTCAGATATTTTAAGTGCTTATCCGAGTAGCGTGGATGTGATTGTGCCAGTCATAGCGAAGGAACTTTCTTCGAAGATGATTCCGTTGAAAGTTACCAGTAATGGGACCCCAGCTCTAGGAATGGAGCTCCGGTCGTTAGTTCCTTCTCCAGCCAGTGTACAAGTTTCTGGTACCCTACAGGCTTTAAAAGGTTTCGACTCAGTGAATATTGGCCCAGTAGACATTAGTAATCTAGCAGAAAATAAAACGTTCCAGATTCCAATCGAGCAAGTAACGTTACCGCCTGGAGTTTCCTTTTTGAGTGGGACAACCTTAAGTGTTATTGCTCAGATTAGCCCTGGACCAGTTCAAAAGAGCATATCGAAGGTAGCGGTTCAAATCCGAAATATTGGGGAAGATCTAGAGATAGACCAGCCTATTTCTCCCATAGATATAGTGATCGAGGGTCTTTCTGATAGCTTAAAAGATGTAACAGCAGACCAGATCCAGCTTTGGGTGGATGCTTCCGGTCAGGCAGTTGGAAGTTATACGAAGGTTAATGTTTTCTGGCAACTCCCTCCGGGAGTAACGATGCCTACAACACCGCAAGTGGACTATAGTCTTAAAGCCCACTTGGACAAAGGAGCAGAGTGAATACGTGGATTTAGTGTGGTCGAATTTGAGAATCCCTGTAGAAGAGGATATCTTCTTAACGACTATGATGGCTCGAAAAATGAAAGTACCAGAGCAAAGTATAAGTGGACTTCGTTTCCTGAGACGTTCTTTAGATGCTCGTAAAAAGCCTCATCTTGCTTTCGTGTATACGATTCATTTTGCTCTTGATGTGCCTCGAACCGAGGGGAATCGTATTTTAGCTCGGGTTCCCGGTCTAAAGGAAGCACCGATAGAGATTCCTGTTATATGGCCAAAGCCCAATAATAGTCTGACCCATCGTCCTGTAGTGATTGGTACCGGCCCGGCAGGGTATTTTGCTGCGGTTACCTTAGCTCGAAAGGGGTATACTCCTCTTGTACTTGAACGGGGTGACTCGGTCGAGGAACGAACACTAAAAGTTAAGGAGTTTTGGGATACTGGGAAATTAGATACTGAGAGTAATGTACAATTTGGGGAAGGTGGGGCGGGGACATTCTCTGATGGAAAGCTCACAACTCGAATTCAAGATCGACGGATTTCGGATGTTTTAGAGACATTTGTCAAGCATGGAGCCCCATCCGAGATCCAATATATAGCCAAACCTCATATTGGGACTGACATCCTTAAAGATGTTGTCAAAAAACTCCGACAGGAAATTGTGTCTTTGGGTGGAGAGGTTCGTTTCCGAGCTAAAGTAACCGGATTTAAGACATCGTCAGGCCGTCTAAGAAAGGTCATCGTCAACGAAGAAGAGGAAATCCCTGCCGAAGCAGCCATACTTGCTATTGGTCACAGCGCTCGAGATGTCTATGAATACTTATATGATATGGATATTTCTCTGGAAAAGAAATCATTTGCCATTGGTTTGAGGATTGAGCACCCTCAGGCTCTTATTAATCAGTCCCAGTATGGGGTGGAGGAGCACCCTCATGTTGGAGCGGCAGATTATCAGCTAACTTATAAGGATGTCAGAACAGGCCGAGGGGCCTATGCTTTTTGTATGTGTCCAGGGGGAAAGGTTGTGGCAGCAGCTTCAGAAGAGGGCGGGGTTGTTACCAACGGAATGAGCGGATATGCTCGGGATACAAAGATTGCTAATAGCGCGATTGTCGTAACTGTTGGAGCAGACGATTTTCCAACTGTGCATCCGCTAGCTGGTCTGGAATTCCAAAGAATTTGGGAACGTAAAGCGTTTATTGCAGGTGGGTCAAATTACATGGCTCCAGCTCAACGAGTTATTGACTTTCTGGAGCGGCGTGTAACAGATCATTTTGATTTGTTATCCACTTATTCCCCGGGTATTGAACCGTATAACCTATTTGAGGTGCTTCCGGTTGCTGTAGGAGATGTGTTAGAACGTGCACTTCGAGTTTTCAACGGCAAAATTAAAGGATTTACTGGGGAAAAGGCGACTCTGACAGGAATTGAGACAAGGACCAGTTCTCCTATTCGAATTGTAAGAAATGCTCAGGGGGAATCCTTAAATCTAGCAGGATTATATCCGACCGGAGAGGGAGCAGGATATGCTGGGGGAATTACGAGTGCTGCCGTAGATGGGATTAGAATTGCAGAATTTCTTATGGCGCAATTTGCCCCAATAGAGTAAACTAATGTAGTTGATTTTTGACATCAAGAGTGATGCAGAGAATGGAATTCTCACTTATAGTGGGAGTCTTAGAAAACAATGCTGAGATTGTGAACTTTTTGTTAAAAAGGTAATACACTAGATAGGAAGGGAGGGAACGATTTGGATCGACTCTTTGGAACTGATGGGGTGCGTGGTGTGGCTAACAGCCAACTAACCCCTAGTCTCGCTTTTTACCTTGGGCAAGCAGGTGCTTATGTATTAAGCAAGGAGCATCCACATCCCCGAATCGTAATCGGTAAAGATACCCGGATTTCGGGAGATATGCTTGAAGCGGCACTGGTCGCTGGAATTTGCTCTGTCGGGGCGGATGTTTTGCAGGTAGGAGTATTGCCTACGCCTGGAATCGCCCTCTTAACACGAACCCTTGATGTTAGTGCCGGTGTCGTGATTTCGGCATCGCATAATCCTGTACAAGATAACGGAATTAAGTTTTTTGATTCAACAGGGTATAAATTGCCAGATGCTATCGAGGACGAGATTGAAAGAATCGTTGTCAGCAAAGAAAAGCCTTGGGAGACCCCGATAGGCGGCGAAATCGGTCGGGTCATCGAAGTAAACGATGCCGAGTCTCGTTATAAAGATTTTCTTAAGTCTACTGTGGGACGTCTGGACGGGATTAAAGTCGTTCTAGATTGTGCCAATGGAGCAGCATCGTTTGTTGGCCCCAAAGTATTACAGGAGGTTGGAGTTGAGGTAATCTCTATTTGTAATACGCCGGACGGTGTAAATATTAACGCCGACTGTGGGTCGACTCATCCGGAAAGGTTACAGAGAGCTGTTTTGGAACACGGCGCAGATCTTGGGCTAGCAATGGATGGAGATGCTGACCGTCTCATTGTAGTAGATGAACAAGGGACTATTTTAGACGGGGACTTCATCATACTTATTTGTGCTTTAGCACAAAAAGAAAAGGGAAAATTAGCACAAAATGCAGTTGTAGTTACTGTCATGAGTAATTTAGGGTTACATCTTGCCCTAATAGAGGCAGGAATCAAGATCTATGAGACAAAAGTCGGGGACCGCTATGTGATGGAAGAATTAATTAGAACAGGGGCCCAGCTTGGCGGAGAGCAATCCGGTCATATTATTTTCCTCGACAACAATACGACTGGGGATGGACTATTGACCGCCCTTCAATTGTTATCTGTCATCAAGGAGCGACAACTGCCACTATCAAAGCTCGCTTCTCAAATGCAGCGCTTACCTCAAGTTCTCCTCAATGCTAGGGTTCAACATAAGGAACGATTAATGAAAGATGCCAGAGTGCTGGCCAAAGTACATGAGGCTGAAGAAATATTAAACGGTAAGGGCAGAGTATTAGTGCGCCCCTCTGGAACAGAGTCTCTAATTCGGGTAATGGTTGAGGGTCCAGACCAGCAGAAATTAAAAGAATTAGCCCAAGGGGTTATTGACACTATTATTCAATGTGATGAATAAAATACCATTGGATAAGTGTTTAGTTTTTGTTTATAATAGTTCATGTGCCTTTAAGTAGTAAGTATTATTAGCTAAATGAAAAGAGGCACATGACTAAGTTAGATTTACAAATTTTTATATTAGGCTACTAGTTTGGAAAGAAGGTGATGCAAAACGATATAAAGTTAGAGATACTTCTTGGATAGACGGTTGAATCAGTTAGGCAATAATATAAGCGCCAGGACCTTATTTGTTAGGATTAAAGGTCGACGAGGAAGAGGGTTATCGAACGATTCGGCGGGTCCCTCTCGGTGGCTTGTCACCGTAAAGCTAGCTTAAAACCGAAGAGTAATTTTCGGGACAAAGGCTAAGCTGACAAGACAAGGGGAAGGTATATTCAAATTGATCCCCCTTGCTTGTGTTGCCTACAATCTGAATCAACAATGTCGTCCAAATTAGGGCGACTTTAATTATTTCCAGGAAGGTACCTAAAAAGATCTTTTGGTTTGTAACATACAGAAGACTAGATAATTATGTACTTGAAAACTTTGATTGAGAGGGGTTAACACATATGTGTGGTATCGTAGGATATATTGGAAAACGCGTGGCAATTCCCATTTTAGTAGATGGTTTAAAGAAATTAGAGTATAGAGGGTATGATTCAGCTGGAGTAGCCGTCTTGGATTGTGAGAAAATCGTGGTTTCTAAAAGTGTAGGCAAGTTAGTGGCCTTGGAAGAAGAACTCGGACAGAATTATTCTCAAGCTTGCATTGGTATCGGACACACTCGGTGGGCGACTCATGGCCGACCTTCTCAGGTTAATGCTCATCCGCACTGTGATTGCAAACAGGATTTTGTGGTAGTGCACAATGGAATCATCGAAAATTATCTGGAATTAAAAGATAAGCTTATTGAAAAGGGGCATAATTTTGCCTCGGAAACAGATACAGAGGTTTTAGCTCACTTACTGGAAGACTACTTTGAAGGAGACCTTGAGGGAGCTGTACGGAAGGTTCTGAAGACGATTCGTGGGTCCTATGCAATGGTTGTCTTAAGACGCCGGGACCCGAATAAGCTGGTAGCAGCCCGTAAAGACAGTCCAATGGTGGTCGGTCTTGGAGAAGGAGAGTTTTTTGTAGCTAGTGATATCACAGCGATTTTAAACTATACCCGTAAAGTCTATATTTTAGATGATGGTGAAATGGTAGTTATTACTGAAGATGGAGTTAAGGTCTCTGACTTCGAAGGTAATACTCGTACGAAAGAAGTCTATGACGTCAAGTGGGATGCGGTGGCGGCTGAGAAGGGTGGATATGAGCATTTCATGCTCAAGGAAATCCATGAACAACCTAAAGCTCTGAAAGATACGTTGTTAGGTCGCTTGGAAGAAGAGAGAGTTATTCTCCAGGAAGTAGATTTAACGCTTGAGGAATTAGCGCAAATTAATAAGGTATATATTGTAGCATGTGGTACGGCCTGGCATGCAGGATTGGTAGGCAAGACCTTGATAGAACGTTGGGCACGTCTTCCCGTTGAAGTAGATATTGCCTCCGAGTTCCGCTATCGCTCCCCCCTTGTGGATGAGCATACTTTAGTTGTGGTAGTGAGCCAGTCCGGCGAAACAGCCGATACCTTAGCAGCTCTGCGTGAAGCTAAAAACCGCGGCGCTCGCGTAGTTGCAGTTACGAATGTGGTAGGTAGTACGGTATCCCGAGAAGCCCATGACGTGATCTTTACTTGGGCTGGCCCAGAGATCGCAGTAGCTTCGACGAAAGCCTATACAACTCAGTTGGAAGGAATGGTTTTACTAGGACTTTATCTCGCTCAGGTCAAAGGGACGCTGCCCTCTGAAAAGATTGGAGAAATTATTACTACTCTGAAAAGGATTCCAACTCAGGTTCAAGAACTTTTGGATCAGTCCCCTCTAATTGAAGAATTAGCAAAGTCGTTTGCCAAGGTAGAGAATACCTTCTTCATTGGCCGTTCGTTAGACTGGGCTGTTGCTATGGAAGGATCTCTAAAACTGAAGGAGATCTCCTATATTCACGCCGAAGCCTATGCGGCAGGGGAGTTAAAACATGGCACATTAGCCTTGATCACAGAAAATACTCCGGTCATTGCTTTAGCTACCCAGCGGGATGTATATGAAAAGACGATTTCCAATGTCAAAGAAGTTAAAGCGCGGGATGCAAAAGTGATCGGACTAACCTATGAGGGAAACACTAGTATGGCAAAGTCGGTCGATCATGTAATTTATATTCCGGAGACAATGGATGAGCTTTCACCGATTCTCACAGTCATACCTCTGCAACTTCTATCGTACTATGTATCCGTTGCTAGAGGGTGCGATGTCGATAAACCGAGAAATTTGGCGAAGAGTGTGACGGTGGAGTAGGTCTGATTTTTAAGTGATATTGTTTGTTTTTGTTGAAGTAATAAATATAGTGTAACTGAAAAATAGATGCTGTAACCGAATAATAAATACAGTAACTAAGAATATGAATAAATATGCAACCTTCGTCGAATTGGAATTTATACAAAGAGCATATATCTGAGAGCACTCGGATGTATGCTCTTATGAATTGAAAGAGTTGATTTAATGCTTAGGTATTTCCATGCACCTTATCCAGACGAAGCTATATATAGTTTGTATGTCAGGTATGACGAAAAAGTTGGCAATAATAACTGAAGTTTTGCACCTCTCTAAATCCCTGTTTCTCTAATTTTCAGGTAGCCTAATGCCATTAATTCCATTAGATTATTACCGATTAAATGGCACGTAAGACTTTTACTATCAAAGAAACCAAGCGTTAAATTTTTAAGCCTAATTTACTGCCTTTCTTTCCTGCAACATGGTCGAATACCTTGGTCATCTGTTCAATTTGTCGGCCTGTCTTAGCGTGAGTGGTATCATCTATGATAAAAGCAGACTTGTCAGAAACTTCGTTCGTAGGATTAACCAATCGTTGAAACTGTTTGGCCATAACCAGCTGCAATGATCTCCACGGCATTTTTTCATTAGTGGTTGAGGGAGATTTGCCTAAGCTCATAAACTGCTTTGGTTTTTCTGATCCGCAGTTAGGGCATTTAGACAAGTCTATTCCGGTTAGCTTCTGGTATAAATACGGCAGATGATCCTAACTTTATTCTTTTCCGGGTGGGCAACGGAGAGGCTCATTTTTGGACATGGGAAGACGATCTAAAGGAAGCTGACATACCCAGAATTAGATTCTAGCTTCAGTTTTATCCGCAATAACCGATGTTGTACAAACCCTGGAAAAGGGCGCACCACTCGAATGATAGAATAAACATGCGAAGAGGAGTACATTACGGTTATATTTAAAAAGCTAGTAAGTGTTCAGTAAACCCTCCATCAACAAGTTAAATCCCTAATAAAAAAAGACCGGAATCAATCCGGTCGGGTTAAAATATCTCGAAAGTTTTTGTTGAGGGGATAAATATAGATAGCTTTAATAG
>Ga0074193_1003148_pt1 | contig 12865 bp, 6 predicted proteins | sample EPASupsiteHSE605_FD_64523 | JGI IMG/M metagenome (GOLD analysis project Ga0074193, IMG submission 64523) | Bioremediated contaminated groundwater from EPA Superfund site, New Mexico - Sample HSE6-05 | ecosystem: Environmental > Aquatic > Deep subsurface > Groundwater > Contaminated ... | reverse complement strand
ACCCTATTTCTTCACTTTCAGGTAAGATTGCCGGTGTTAACATCACACAATCTTCCGGTGCAGCGGGTTCTGGTGCACAGATTATTCTTCGTGGTGGTACTTCGGGTTCTGAAGGCAAAGACAATCAGCCTTTGTTCGTAGTCGATGGTGTGATTTATGATAACTCTTCAACTCTTGTAGGTAACTCTGCATTTGACGGTTCTTATAAATCAGCAACCACTACTTCTAACCGTGTCATGGATATAAATCCTGAGGATATTGAAAATATGTCCATATTGAAAGGCCCCGCGGCGTCTGCACTTTATGGTTCACGTGCAGCCAATGGAGTTGTCCTTATTACAACCAAAAAGGGTAAAGAGGGTGTAGTTGAAGTTAATGTCAACTCAAAATTGTCTACTGCATGGGCAAAGAGTCTTCCTGAGGTTCAGACTCAATACAACAGAGGTTATATGGAAGATCAGTATGATAAGAACAAAAATTATCTTGGAACTGTTTTCAATGACTTTTCATACAACTCATGGGGAGAGAAATCCACTGCAAAGACTTATGACAACATTGGAGAATTCTTCCAAGGTGGCCTTATCTATGACCAAAGTGCAAGCGTAGCCGGTGGTACTAAGAACAGTAACTACTACTTGTCAGGATCATATTACGACCAACAAGGTCTTGTTCCTCAGACAGGCTATAACAAATACACTTTCCGTTTCAACGGCGAGCAGAAGGTTGGCATATTTACATTCACAGCAAATACTGCTTACTCTCAGGCTCATACAGACAGGACCCTTACAGCTGCGGGTCTTTACGGCTCACAGGGAACAGGTGCTCTTTATGGTGTTTACAACTGGTCTCCATTTGACGATATGACTCATTATACTAATGAAGATGGTTCTCGTTTCAGAATGTTTGATGACAGACTTCAACCATGGGAGGAGCGTGACAATCCATACTGGATTATCAACAAAAACAAGATGTATGACGATACAGACCGTTTTACAGGTAGTTTAAGCGTAAAGGCTGATGTTACTGATTGGTGGTTTATTCAATACAGATTGGGTATTGACTCATACAATCAGGTTAACTCTAACCGTATTGGTGCCAATGGAGCTATCAAACAGGTTTGGGAAAATGGTATGATGAGTGACAACGCCCGTCGTTTCAAATATTTGTCACACAACATTATATCAAATATGGGTAAGAAATTCGGTGATTTTGACCTCAACCTGTTGTTGGGTGCAGCTACTGATGATACTGAATCTGACGCCAACTATATGATGGCTTGGAATTTCTCAGTTCCTGATTTCTATTCTTATGCAAATGCCTCAACAGAAAATAAACAATTTTCCCACTCAGCATCTCAAAAGAGACTGTTAGGTTTATTCGGAGAATTCCGTGTAGCTTGGAAGAATCTGTTATATGCAACAGTTACAGGACGTAACGACTGGACATCAACACTTCCTATTGAAAACCGTTCATACTTCTATCCATCTGTCAGCGGTTCATTCATATTCACAGAACTTCTTCCTAAGAACGACATCCTTACTTTCGGTAAGCTTAGAGCATCATGGGCAAAAGTTGGTAAAGATACAGGCGCTTATGAGACAAACACATCTCTGTGGCCTGTTGGAACATATCTCGGAGGTAAAGTCGGTGTAGGTAACTCATGGACTCGTGGTAATCCTTATATAAAACCTGAGATGACAAAATCAACTGAAATCGGTGTTGAACTGGGTCTCCTCAAGAATCGTCTCCGCGTTGACTATGCATACTATACAAACGACTCATACAACCAGATTCTGTCACCTCGCGGACCTCAGTCTACCGGTTATATCTTCTGCTCTATCAATGCCGGTAACGTTTATAACAAAGGTATGGAGTTGACTATATCAGGTACTCCTATTGAAACCAAGAACCTTACATGGGATATGTCATTGAACATCGCAGGTAACCGCGGTACTTTGGACGGTCTTCCTGCAGGTATGGACGTTATGTATGTTACAGACGTACAGTATGCCGGAGCTCAGGCAGCTTCATTCAACGGAGGAAACTTCATGGCTATCGCAGGTACTAAATGGACCAGATATAAATATGATCCTGATCCTAAGACTACTACAAATAAAGTTAAAGAGGCTGACGGACAGATTATCCTTGACAATAACGGAATGCCTACCTATTCTACTGCTTTGAAAGAGGTCGGAAATCGTGAGGCTAAGTTCTCAGGTGGTTTTAACAACACTATTACATGGAAGAACTTTTCATTTAACATGTTATGGGAGTTCAGAGTTGGTGGGGATGTTATCAACGGTACAAAATATGCTATGACCAGCAGTGGTGTAAGCAAATTCTCAGGTGATATCCGTAACAAAGAGCTTACAGTAGCAGGTGTTGATGCAAGCGGAAACCCTGTAACCCATACCTGGAATGCCGATAACACATACCTGTTCAATGGAGTTCAGACAAGCGGTTATAATATCATAAAGAGTTATTACTCTTCTTATTATCCTATGGAAACTACCAACTATATTACAGATGTCAAGCTTTTAAGACTTCGTACACTATCTGTAATGTATGAACTTCCTAAGAGATGGCTGGACAAAACAGGATTCCTCAAACGTGCTTCGATTTCTGCTTCTGCAAACAACCTTCTTCTCTTTACCAATTACGAGGGAGATCCTGAGGTAGCTGCTTCCGGTGCAGGTGTCGGTGGTTCATCTTCTGTTGGATTTGACTATTGTGGAGTGCCTGCAACTACAGGTATGACATTCGGTCTAAATTTAACTTTCTAAACTTTTTTAATGTTAAAATTTAGTAATATGAAATATATTAAATCAATAATTTCTGCGTGTGTCATATGTATGACTACTCTTACACTGGTCTCTTGTAGCGATTGGCTCAATATAAACACTGACCCGGAGAACCCATCTTCAGAGAGTGCTACTTACCAAACTCGCTTGGCACATATCGAATTCTATACCAATTCGGCAACTCAGTTTGCTGCTTGGCGTTCTAGCATGTCCATGGGTGATTGGACTAGAAACTACAACGGTGGTAGTTATTGGAGCATGTCTTTCTGGAGTCCTCAAACCGGAGCTGTTACAACTCCATATCAATGGTGGTTTGTAGGCGCAGCAAGTAATATCTCCTATATGTATGACAAAGCTATGGCAGCAGAAGCATGGCACTATGCCGGTGTGGCAAAGATTATCCGTGCATATGGATTTATGCTTATGACTGACCTCTATGGTGAAATGCCTTATACAGATGCTGTCGGCGAAAACGCAACTCCTTTCTATGACAATGGAAAGACCATCTATTTAGGTTGCTTGAACGAACTGAACGAAGGACTTGAGCTTTTGGCCAAACCACAGGATGGAAAGCTTCCTGCATTGGCAGAGGGTGATTACTGGAACAATGGTGATGTTGCCAAATGGATCAAATTCGGTAACCTGCTTAAAGCACGCTATTGCGTAAAACTGAGCAAGAAAGCTGCCGGTAGCTATCTTGACGGTAAATATGACGCTGCAACAATTCTGGATGCCCTTTCAAAAGGCCCTCAAAGCAATGCCGATAACACTATAATCTACCATAAAGATGACAACAGTACTACACATGACGTTCTTGGATGGAACGAGCCTGTAGACTACTCTCCACTATATTCTGTATGCGGAATGAATAACGGTTATATGGTAACTGAGATGCTTTATAAGAACCTTACCAATTTTGCAGGTAGCGGTATTGAAGACCCACGTGCAGACAAGATCATTCCATGGGCATATTCAGCAAAATCTGCAGGTACTCCTGCAAACATTAAATGGAGTGGCAACTGGAGACGTTCTCTAGGAGTAGATATGGTTTCCAATTCAGCTCCAAACCTTACCGGTGGACCATTAAGGGCTGGATATACTGCAGCTAAACATTGGTGGATTAATTCAGAGTCTCAGGCTCGCAAGGGTGATACTGTTTATGTAGAGTGCACAAGTACATCTAAAGGTTATGCTGCTAAAACAGACCTTCTTTACAGGGCTGACAATACTGACGCTTCAAAGGAATCAGGCTCTTTCTATACAAGGGTTTCTTCTCCTACATACCTCGGAACTTATGCTGAAGCTTGCTTTATCAAAGCGGAGGTTCTTTTCAACCAAAGTAATGCTCCTGGTGCATTCACTGCATACAAAGAGGGTATCAAGGCAAGTATGGAACAGATGAATGTGACTCTCAACTCTTGGATCGCAGGTGATCCTAACCTTGCAAATTGTCCTTCGTTTAATCCAATGAGTCAGGCTGACATGGATAACTACCTGAATAACGGTATCGGTACTGCAAGTAACCTAACTCTTGGTAAGATCTTTACTCAAAAACGTATTGCTTTGCATTTCTCTGTAGAGATCTGGAATGATATGCGTCGTTATGACTTTGACCCGGCTATATTCCTGAATTGGGGTATTCCTGCATATCATGCTGTTAACGCTACTGCTCTTAAAGGAATTCCTAATGGAAAACAGTACCGTCGTTGGCAACAATGCTCACACGAGCTGAACTACAACACTAAGAATCTGCAGGCTATAGGTTCAGAAGTTCCGGGTGCAAATATGGGAATTGATGCATGGAACAAGGCGGATGATGTTTGGACAATTAATGTATGGTGGGATTCGGATCAACAGTAATCTCATTTTCCAATAATAAATAATGCAGGGCGGTCAAAATGACCGCCCTGTTATATTTTATCAATATTTGTATTTGCTTTATCATGTACTTTTCTTGGAAGCTGTAAAATCCTCCCATTGGGAATACTCGGCCGGAGGGAACGAAGCGAAGCGTAGTGACTGAGGACGGACGATGAGCAATGGGAGGATTTTACAGGATAATCGTTTAACAAATAATAACAGTGGCTAAGATCTCATTGAAAATTACGGAATATTATTTATATCTTTATAGTGCAAAGCGGTGTACAAAAGAACGTTATATTAAGGTTTTTTAAGATTAAGCACATTTGGTATATATAAGTATATTCATGAAAAAGTATCAATCACTACTATTTTGTCTGATAACATCTATAACAGTATTTGCTCAGAATATTGATTCACTAAAATTACACTATAATTATTTTTCTCAATACCTGTCTCCTGAGAAGTTATACCTTCATATAGACAGAACTATATTTGCTCCTGGGGAAACCATATGGTTCAAGGGATATCTAGAGAATAAATCATACCAATCAGTTATGCCAACCAGCAATTTTGTGTATGTAGAGCTAATGGGAGATACCGTTATTTCCAAAATTATGCTAAAGAGAGGGGATGCAGGATTTGCAGGGCATTTGCAATTGTCAGAAGAAATAATTCCCGGTGAATATATTTTACGTGCCTATACCAACTGGAATCAAAACATGCCTACAGAGTATATGTTTTATTCAAAAATCCGGATAGCGGACTCCAAAAATCCGGCAGGAAAAGAACCGGTAAGTAAAAAGAGTGATTTAAAAATTGACTTCTATCCTGAGAGTGGGCGGTATTTTGCGGGTATGATGGCAACTATAGCTTTCAAGACCAATTACAAAAACCTTACAGGATATATCCAGAACAGCAAAGGAGAGAAGGTAACTGATTTTTGTACAGAACACGATGGGATGGGAACAATTATGTTTTTTCCAATAGAGGGAGAGAGGTACTTTGCCAAAATTACATCAGACGAAAATGCGGATAAAACATATGCACTTCCGGAGCCATCAACCGAAGGAGGAATGATCAATATAAGGAGCAATCATGATGCATATATCATTCAATCGTATGTCTCACATGGAGCTTCTTCGTTGATTCTACACAACGGTTCAGAAATCTATTATTGCGAACCGGTAAATCATGGACCGGCAAACCAAGGAAGTACTATTATCAGAATTGACAAAAAAAATCTTTCCAGAGGTATCAATCATGTTTTGTTAATATCACAGGAAGGGCAAATACTGGCAGAGAGGATGTTCTTTGTCTATGAAAAGGATGATGTAAAGACAGATCTGAATTTTAACAAGGATATTTATGGTAAGAGAGACAAAGTGACTGTAAGTGCCACACTCAAGGATCTTAACGGGGATCCTGTTGCAGGAGAGTTCTCCGTATCCGTTATAGACGGCAATTTCAGATATTTTTCACAGGAGGAGGATATCGACTCATATATGATGATTTCGAGCGAGCTGAAAGGGAAAGTCAATAATCCGGGTTATTATTTTGACAATTCAGCCCCTCTGAATGAAAGGCTGCGAGCATTAGATCTGTTAATGATTGTTCAGGGGTGGAGGTACTATGATATACCTTACTTGTTCAGCCATCATCCTCAGGTTAAGTACGGAAAGGAGTTCACACAGTCTATATCCGGATCTGTAAGAACCTTAATGGGCAGAAAAACTGATGGATTCTCACTCATTATGTTTGCGCCCGAAATCGGGTTTAGTTATCATAATGACTTTGGAGGCAGTGATTTTTATATAGACAGTCTTGATTTTCCTGATAGTACTCAATTTCTTATCCAGACAAATAGAAAAGGTCTGAAAAAGAATCTGATGGCACATATTGAAAGTGATATCTTCGCACCCCATTTTAAGTATTCTCAACTCTATGGAACACCGTTGAATGGTTTAAATGAAACCGGTACATTAAGGAACGCTCCAATTGCTTACAAAGACTCCGTAAAAAGCGTGCAATTAAAGGAGGTAGTAGTAACGGCAAGCGCATATTATAGACCCAAGCATAATCCATCACCTTTCGGGCAATCTTTTGAAAGGTCGAATGTAAAAGAGAGAGAAGAACTCAAAAGTAATGATTATAAGTATATTCAGGATTATTTAGTTGAGAACTACCCGAGTTTTTATAAAATGGATGATGCAATTTACAGCAGACGAAGCAGCAGCATAAAACAAACAACGGGAGAGACAATAATAACTAATAATGAACCAATTTTATATGTTGACGGAGTAAAATGGTCGACAGTCGATTTAATTGGTATGAGTGTTAGAGATATTGAAACATTGATAGTATTGAGAGGCAATGATGGAGCACTATACAGATCTGTATGGGGTGTTATTCTTATATCTACGCGCAGAGGTGACTCAGAAATGGGGAAGCAGAACATGAAGTCAAATGGAGTAATAATAAATCCACTTGGATGGCAAAAACCATCCAGATTCTACTCTCCTGTTTATGATACTCCTGAAATGTATAATGCATCCAAACCTGATTACCGGACCACTATTTATTGGAATCCTTCTATCAAAACAGATGAAAAAGGGTTAGCTGTATTTGATTTCTATGCATCTGACTACAAAAACCCATGTATTATCCGGATCGAAGGGAAGACTTCGGATAACAGATATATAAGCAGAACTACTTATCTACAGGTAGAATAAACGAGGATCTGCATAACTAAACACTTTGTCAAATTATGAGTCTAACACGACTCAAGGCCAATAACATAAATTAGGCATAAACGTTTTACTATTGCCGTTATTGTTCATATATTTGTTAGGAAGAAATTGAACAACTATTTCTGATTTACAAAATCAGATGAATATGAATGCAGCAACAAGCCTCCCCTGAACTCATTCAAGTGTTAGAATGTTTACAAAAAATAGGAGGATAAAAAACGAATAATTATGCCCGAAACTCAAAATATTGAATACAAGTCTTCATGGCATGATGACTATCTGAAGTGGATATGCGGTTTTGCTAATGCACAAGGTGGCCGGATATATATCGGTAAAGATGATAAAGCGAATGTAGTTGGCGTAAAAGACTACAAAAGATTGATGGACGATCTTCCCAACAGAATCAAAAACAATTTGGGAATAACAGCCGAAGCCAATCTTTTAGCGGAAAGTGATAAGTATTATATTGAAATTATTGTGCAGCCTTATACTGTTCCTATTTCGTTACGAGGAAGATACTATTACCGTAGTGGAAGTGTGATGCAGGAATTAACCGGAGCTTCGCTTAATGAGTTTTTACTCAAACGTTCCGGTCTGACTTGGGATGAAGTGATTGAGCCAAGAGCTACCTTTGATGATATTGACGAAGCAGCATTCAGTTTATATTTACAAATGGCTAAAGAGAAAGGTCGTATGCCGGATATAACGGGATTAACAACCGAACAGATATTTGACAAGTTACGCATTAGTGAAAACAGACAATTGAAACGAGCTGCTATAATTCTATTTGGCAAAGATCCTGGACGATTCTATCCGAGTACATTTGTGAAAATTGGTCGTTTCGGAAAAGATGATACCGATTTGCGGTATCAGGAAGCAGAAGAAGGAAATCTAATTCATTTGCACCGAAATGTATTAGAACAGTTGAATCGTAAGTTTCTTATTCGACCTGTTGAATTTGAGGGCATGTATCGTTATGATAATTATGAATATCCTATGCCAGCTCTGAGAGAGATGATTTTAAATGCACTTATACACCGCAATTATATGGGAGCACATACTCAAATTCGTGTATATGACGATAAAATAAGCATTTGGAATGATGGTAGATTGCCGGAGGGGATAAACTTGGCAGCACTTAAACATCCACATTCGTCAAAACCCAGAAACCCTATCATTGCTGATGTTTGTTTTAAAGGAGGACTAATTGATGCTTGGGGACGTGGAACAATCAAGATTATTGAAACCAGCAAAGAGGCTGGACTTCCCGAACCTGAATTGATTGAGCGTGATGGGGGTTTCTTTGTTACACTATTCAAATACAAATTTTCAGGAGAGCAATTGATTAAACTAGGATTGAATCAACGGCAAGTAAAAGCAGTGTTGTATGTGAAAGAGAAAGGAAAGATTACAAACGCAGAATATCAAGAAATAAACAAAATCTCAAGAAGAACCGCTACGAGTGAATTGACAGAATTGGTTGAAAACTTTAATATTCTAAAAAAATTAGGAACAGCCGGTTCTAGTGTAATGTATAAACTCGAATAAGTCGCGCAATAGTTGCGCGAGTCGCGCAAAGGTTGAGCAATAGTTGCGCAAAGCAAAATACACTTTCGTTAAATACCAGCTAATTGACGAGTATACGGAATGGAAAAATTGGTAATCAAAAGACAAATATCATATTCATGCATATTTCCTAATGGAAATGATATGTTAGAGGATATTCTTAAAATTATCCCATCAAGAAGTTCCATTGGATGGGCTTCATATATGCTTACCAAGAAGAATATGATGTCCATCGACCAGAGGGAATATGATTTCTTCTTCCCTCTATTATTTCAAATGAACAAAGGGCTACAACACACTATCACTAATTATTTGCAATCAATATCAAGTAATTTAGAAAATTATATATTTATAGATAAAGTAGTCTTGCTTACTCTAATAGAATATCTATTAGAAAATCATAATGAAAATAATGTGGATGTATTTGAATCCAAAGACGATTTCTCAAATATGTTTATTGCATATCTACTATGCTGTGATGAAAAGTTAAGATACACAACAAAAGTATTGCATGAGATAAAAGGAATTGACTCTCTTATGGCTCTACATTTACCTGAGTAGTTAAGATTTAATGACATATATTACCCCAAAGATTACAGAGTTGAATTTATAAGATTTTATTATTTTATGACCTTTTGCGAAGGGAATAAAATTTTTAATGAATATTTAAGGTTATTTATTCAAGAGACCCAGATTGCAAAATGGGATGATTATCTGTATTTTGTTTTTTATACCTACGGTTCTCTTTCCACCAATAATGAGGGAAATACAAACAAAATTAAGATAGAGCCAAACTCTTATTATGGGAAGAGATTCTTTGATTATATGTGCATTGACGTGGAAAACTTCAAAAAAACACCTGATTTTACTAATCTTAGAAGTAAGCCAATATATTATCATGGGGATAATACATATAGCATTATCTCTATGGGGTTCTTTATAGATAAAATGTTTCAAAGTTTCTTATTTGATTTTGCATTTGTACTTACAAAACACAAAGCAACAACAAAAATAAATAGTTATCCAGAGCTAAAAACATTAGTAGGAAACGTTTTTACTGAGAACTATCTATTTTATGAAGTGGTAAATGGGTGTTTTGCAAGAACATGCAAGAAATTAATCTCAGGACAAGGATTAAAAGCATTTTTAGGTAATGGAGAACCTGATTTTTATATGAGAAAGGGTAAAAATATCTTTGTGTTTGAATTTAAGGATGTTATGCTGAATGCAAAAACAAAACACAGTGAAAGCATAGAACAAATTAAGTCTGAAATACTTCAATTGTTTGAAAGTTCAACCAGAGAGAAAAACACAGGAAAACAAAAGAAAAAACCACAAGCAAAGGGAATAACACAGTTGCTTAATGTAATTGAGACAAAGTTAGATATGATAATTCAAATGGCAGACAGAATTGAAATAACTGACAAATTCAATGTTTATCCTATCATCGTTTATCAAGATTGTTGCTTTGATATTGAAGGAGTAAGGTATATCCTAAATGAAAAGTTTAATGAAAAGAAAATAATAAGAAATATTCCAGACAAGTATATTATAAAGCCGTTAGTAATGATGCCCATAGAAATGATGATTTCTTTGGAAGATTACTTTAACGATGGCCGATTGCAATTAGATAATCTCATAAATGACTATATATTAGAATGTAATCAATCTGAACAAAACAAAATTCTGCCTTTCAATAAATTTATAATGAGACAAGCTTGGAAACTTGGGTATAAGAATGAAATGAGCCTAAGATTCAAGAAGGTCTCAGATTTTATGGTAGAGAAGAATAAGCCAAAATAAATCTCTATCTGGATTCTTTATTTGAGTTGTTTATACCTTATAATCCTCCTAATGGCTGGAGACGTAATGAAAATTTTGTCTGTTTTTGCAAATAAGTATTATGTAAGCATCGCAATATCCTGATGCTGTAATTGAAGCTACCTGATAAAAATGAGTCTTCATTTGTACCATATTTGTCAATCTAAATCATAATTACCAGAAAAACAGAACATAAACCTTCCGAAAATGGGAAAATCATTGGACAATAATGTAATTAATTTCTTAAAAAAGTGCTGCAAAATCCTCCCATTGCGAATACTCGGCCGGAGGGAATGAAGCGAAGCGTAATGACTGAGGACGGACGATGAGCAATGGGAGGGTTTTGCAGTATAATATTTTAGCAAATAAAAACAGTGTTCAAGATCTCTTTTGACATTTTCATTTTATATCTTTGTAGTACAAGCAGAGAATAAACAATTAAAATACAATATCATGTTCGAAAAAGAGGTATACATCAGACGCAGGCAGAAGCTGCAGGCAAGTGTGAAATCGGGAATCCTTCTGTTCCTGGGAAATTCGGAGGTAGGATTCAATTACCCTTCAAACACATACAGATACAGGCAAGACTCATCGTTTCTTTACTTCTTTGGTCTTGACGAACCAGATCTGGCAGCAATAATTGATGTTGAGAGTGGTGAGGAGATTATTTTCGGAAACGATGTGGATATCGACGACATTATCTGGATGGGTCCTCAACCCGCAATGAAGGACAAGGCATCGGAAGTGGGAATTAAAAAGGTACTGCCATTTTCTGAGTTGGAAAATTATGTAAAGAAGGCTGTTGGCACAGGAAGGAGCGTCCATTACCTGCCACCTTACAGAGATTCAAATAAAATAATGTTGAACAGTTTGCTTGGAATTGAGTTTGGCAAGCTAAAAGAGAAGGCATCGGTAGAATTTATAAAAGGTGTTGTAGCATTGAGGGAGATTAAGGAGAAGTGCGAGATTGAGGAGCTTGACATTGCCGCAAACATTGGTTATGCAATGCATTATACAGCTATGAAGATGGCAAAGGCAGGAATGGTTGAGCAGGAGCTTGTAGGAATAATGGAGGGGATTTCCATATCAAGCGGTACAATGCCGTCGTTCCCTATAATTCTCTCCCAGAACGGTGAGACCCTGCACAACCATATGCACCATCAGATACTTACTGACGGAAGGCTTCTGGTTATTGACGCAGGCGCAGAGAACAATGCGCATTATGCATCGGACTTCACCCGCACATTACCATCGGGCGGTAAGTTTACAGAGAGACAAAAGGAGATCTACACTATTGTGGCAACAGCAAACAACCTTGCTTTCAGTATGATAAAGCCGGGGATATCTTACAGGGAAGTTCATCTTGCTGCTGTCCGTGTACTTGCACAGGGCCTTATAAATATTGGTCTTATGAAGGGCGATGTAGACGAGGCTGTTGCTGTAGGGGCACACGCCCTCTTCATGCCTCACGGACTTGGTCACCAGATGGGTCTGGACGTTCACGACATGGAAGATTTAGGTGAAAATAATGTTGGCTACGACGAGAATTACAAGAGATCGACACAATTCGGACTGGCTTCTCTCAGAATGGGTAAAATGCTAAAACCGGGGCATGTGATTACTGTTGAACCGGGCTGTTACTTTATTCCTGCGCTCATAGAGAAATGGGAAAAAGAGGGAATAAACAAAGAGTTCATAAACTTTGACAAGTTAAAGGATTACTATAATTTTGGAGGTATAAGGCTTGAGGACGATGTTCTGGTTACAGAGAAGTCTTGCAGGTTGCTTGGTTCAAAACGTCTCCCAATTACAGTGGAAGATGTAGAAAGGGAGATGGCATAATGCAAATGAGAAGATATCTCTACCGGTTTCTCTCCATTGTAACAATTGTTGCAATGGTAGCCGTGTCGTGTTCAAAGGAACCTGTCCCGGAACCTTCCACATCAAAATCACATCTTAACGAACTACTCACTTTTAGTTTTCTCAGAAGCGACAACCCTTCACTTACTCAGGATTGCTATGGGTTTAAATCGGCAAATACATATTATATCACTGTCACACAGGGAG
>Ga0074193_1003144_pt1 | contig 12879 bp, 14 predicted proteins | sample EPASupsiteHSE605_FD_64523 | JGI IMG/M metagenome (GOLD analysis project Ga0074193, IMG submission 64523) | Bioremediated contaminated groundwater from EPA Superfund site, New Mexico - Sample HSE6-05 | ecosystem: Environmental > Aquatic > Deep subsurface > Groundwater > Contaminated ... | reverse complement strand
AAGATGTCACTATCAATTTACTACCCTTGGATGTTTCTTCTGGTTGTCTCTGTAAACACATCCCTTCCATGTACCAAGATGTAGAGAACATTAAGATCAAGGAACGTGACTTCAAACTCATGTACAATACAGCTTTCAACACCCTTAAGGATGTTTACCATGTCTGTATGGACCGAGTTATCGCCTAAGGCAAAAATATTTTTGCTCAGATGTTGTCCAAGTACTCTTGCATCAGTTCTACAGCCATCTTCACAGCACCTCCTATTTTCGCCAAATGCATCAACAACCAAGTTGCTTGAGGTATAAAGTTAAGGTTATCACTCTTGACTTTCTCTTTAAGGAATCCAACCACATACTCCAAAGTTATACCCTTATTTTGAGTTGCCTTAAAGCTCTTAATCACTTGAGCATACTGTTGTGCTACTTGAAGTGGGATACTGTATTTGTTCATTGTCTCTTTAGTTGGGTTAGTTAATGGGACTTCTACTACTTCAAACTGTTGGTTCATTAGCTCGGATACTAGTGGGGAGAGTTCTCTTGGATCTATGGTGCGAGAAAATTTGCATCGGCCATTTGTGGTTTCATTTCTTCCAACCACTCTCGAAATGTTCCACTTCCAAGCAGTAGCCAATCTTAGAATGCTTGTCCAAATCCATATAGTGCTTATTCTTAAGCATTCAAGGTACCATCATAGACTCTCTTCATAGCAGGGTTGCGTCCAGCCAGAATTGAAATGTTTCTCTTCTTAATTTTCGCTCTCACCTCTCCTTCACTAGCCATTCTTTCTTGCACCTTCTTTTGGAACGCCTTTTTCTCTTGCCTTCCCACCATATAGTTGTGTCTAATACAATCAAGACCAGATAAGGGATTATCAAGAACCTGACCATCATAGTAAGCTTCTATCTGTTGTGTCGAGTAAACTGCTAGTTGCTTCAACCCATCAAACACAGTGTTATCCCATCTTATTGTACCTGATCCAATTGCATCGGCTAATATAATGACGTATTCTCTAAGCTTCTCATGGTATGAGGGTATGTTCATATACATCTTTCCAAGTATCTTGGCGATGTCCTTTCTGGCCTCCTTGTACTCATCAAGAGAGTAGTGACCAGCTTCCATGTGAGCCATAGCTTGAGAAATTTTAGGTTCGAGCTTCTGTGGTCCAACAATGGTCATGTGAACAAATGCTTTAAGCCACAACAAACCAACAGAACCAAATGTCTGTGACAATGCAGCTGAAGCAAGACCAGGTAACTGTTCTAGCTGTATAAAGCTATCTTGAAAATCGTTCTTCATAATTGTTCACAGAGGTTTAGCTACGTACTGCTGCCAAACTTGTTTACTCTCTGGTATTTGCTTCTTGGTAGGGTTCTTATCGTTGTATTCAGCCCTTGATTTTGTATACCTTACTGTCTTATGATATATGTAATCGATTTTACCTTTAGGGTCAACCCTTACACCTCTTGTCCATTCTGTCTGAGTAATGTTCTTCCGATCAGCTATTGTAGGGTTATTAGTGAAGTAATCATCTCTGATAGGTCTCCTTGATTCTTTAACTCCCCATCCATTAATCCTTCTCACAACACCATACTTGTCCAAGATCAAGACACCTCTCGTTCCATCACCATCAACATCACCCATTTTACTTTTCCAACCATCCTTCACCTTACCTGTTTCTTCGAGAAAAGCGACAGCTGACGGTTCTGTTGAAGCCCATCCTGGAAAGATAACATCTCTATTACCTACTGAACCAACTCTTGGACCCAATTGTTAGATCATTCCCAGGTCTTGCTTATGAAGACCCATTCTCTTCTCTCTCATTTCACCATTCCGCTTATCAAAGGATGCTTTGTTCTTGAGCATTATCTGAAAGTTGCTAGCTGAGATGTTATAGTCATTCAATAACAACTCAGCTACCTCGTCCTGTGACACACCATCATTTCTAGCTGCCTGTATCATGTCATAGATTTCTTTCTTACGTTCCATCAACTGCTTTCTCTGTGGATAAAAAACCTCAGTACTTCCAAACACGAAGAACATGTGTGGAGTCTACAATGCTGGTATGTATGTGTACACTCATGTATATATACGTGTACACGCGTATACATATGCATTCGTACATAATCATGTGTGTAGGCACTGTGCATAGCTAAGCGCATACACAGACAAGAACCTAGGTGTTTTATGTGGGTGGACGCGGATCGTGCACCCACAGTGTGTATATATCTGCACTCACAGCGTATACGGGTTATGCGCAACGCAGATGTCTGCGAATCTTGGTCAGCAAGTATGCCGCTGACTCATCCTGTGTGGAGATCCATGAGGGGGTGTCCATGGATTGGTAGCAATAGACGACTCGATGAGAGGTCACTACGAATTAATCTGAATCAAATAACCACCCTCTTCCTCTAACGTCCACTCCCTGACTTCTAATATAATATTAACGAATTTGAAAATGAACTTGAAAATGTTTATAAAAGAATGTGACCAATAAATGCGAATAAATAATTTAGATTCTGTTACAGAAATTTAAAAATTATTTATTCGTAGAGTCGATGAATTCGTAGATTATAAATTTTGTAATTTAAGGAAACAAAGAGATTTGAACAGGTATAAAGCTTTTATTTTATAATGTTCCTTCTCTAATTTTCTTTTTATACTGTATTAGTTATCGTATCTAATGAAGTAATAGTAAATTGTATTATATAATCAATATACAATATGGTATTTGTGAGGGTTTAAGTGTGCCACATTGTTATGCAGTGTTTCAAGAACATTAGCAAGACAATATATTACGTTTGCGCTAGGGTGGGCGGGGTGGCTTTTTATAAGTTCTGGTAATGATTTCATTTAAATTATTTTTGTTCTTAACTCTTTTTTATATTTTGGTTATAGTATCTTATCGTTCCAGAAGCTTAAGAATGAGAAAGTGGGTGTATATGTGCAAGACAGAAGTTATGCTATAATTTTTTGTGTTAAGAATTCAGAAAGTTAGAAAGAATAATTTTTTGTTTACCCGTGATTTTAGCGTTATGTGTCAAAAATAAAACGGGTGCATAACGCCAAACATAATTTATTGTTTTACTAATGTTCTTGAAACACTGCATAACAAGGTGGCACACTTAAACCCTCACAAGTACCATATTGTATATTGATCACTGACCCATTCGAGAACCAACTAACTCTCCCCCGTATCTAACTCTAAACTCTTCACTCAGAGCATCCAATTGATCTTTATAGAGATGCATGCTGTCAGTATCTTGGTACATGATGTCTACACCAATATCCTCTGCAGTGCACATAACTTCATTCATTATCCGTTTAGACATACTAAAAATGTTCACTCTTAAAGTCACGAAGGTATAGTGTCGATTGATTGGCTTCAGCTTAACTACTCGAGTAACATTCGATCCATTAAGTGTCTCAGCTTCATTTATCATGTTATTGTTCTCAGCTATATAGTTAGTAGCTCTCTCAAGTTCCTCTCCCTGATTCGCATCGGGATTCCTTAGGATCAACGGAAAGGCTCTCTCGATACCAACTTTCACTATCTTATCTACGACAAAGAATCCACTAATGAACCTCTCAGCAGTTGGTTCAGTCTGCCCATTTTCGAAGAGATGACTCAGAAGATACTTAGTGGTCCATGCATCAACTACCTTCGGCATACCTTCTAAGCAGTACAATCTCGCCATGACAAACGGATACAGACTTACCGGGTCGAAGTCCACCACTGGTCTTCCTTCTGTTATCCGTTTCGTGTTATGAGCTAACATTCATCTTCCACCCATTATGCATCGACTTATGAACTCTTGAGGAATGTTAGAGAGATCGTATAGGTTACCATTCTTCCAATAACAATTGAGTTCCAAGTAACGATTCCCTAAAGAACTAATACTTATGAAGTCATTGGCATCTAACCCGAATTCATTCAACAATGCTTCTCGAAACCAAATGAATCCTTCACAGAGGATCCTAACATCCTGCATACAATACATCAGACGTTGTCTCTCATATCAAATACTTTATCGTTCTCCACAGCAGCATACTTCACCACATTGCTTCGGAACAGATCTCTGTTACACTCCTTCACACATTCCACGGCATCTTCGATGATACCATTCTTCCCTTCTATCACACGATCAGAACTATGGTAGTCATACGGGTAAGCTTCCTTCGGTACTCTTGAACGAGTGTAGACTTTTTCATAAGAGCTCTCAAAAAGTGAAAGCAACCTCTCAAATAATTTTAAAGTGTTTTATATAAGGATAGAAACTTGATTTAAACTTTAAATCTTATTCTGTTTCAAACCAAACTATTTTCAAATGGTTAAAAAGTATGATTCTTACCCCCTTCAAACAGAACAATGTTTTTGGAACGAAAGAACAACCCGTAATTAAGGAAAATTGCATGTTGGAAATCATAAAAAAATTTGTTCACAATTTTTGAGAGCTCTTATGAAAAAGTCTACACTCGTTCAAGAGTACCCTTCCTTCACATCACTATTCAACTTGAACATCCGAGGGAACTCAGCGAAACCCTTCGACACGATGTATAGGTATCCTTAAATAGTAGCTCGACAATAATAAGCACAGACTTTGTCGAGAGTTATACTCTCACAATTCAAGCTTAATGTCCCTCCATTTGTTGAGCATGAGCAATTCATAAATAATGATAGAGCTAATTGAACAAATACCTGTGAGTAGTATAGAGTTGTCACAGAGGAGGGCAAAAAAAAATCAGATTAAAAATGAAAGTCATGAGTTTTCAATTTTGTAAAAGTGTTAAAACTGATTTTCATAAACCCAACATTTTATTTTTTATCCATAGTCAATAAGTGATACTCATGAGTTTTATTTTTAAAGATCTTTTTTATCTCTAGTCCGGTAATGTTTAATACTATCTAAATGGATGATGATACTATTAGAGAAATAGAAGAATACATAAATGAAATGGTAGCCGATCCTGACATTGTTGAGTTTGAACCTTTTGCCAGAGTAATGAAAGCAATGTTTAGAGTAAGAAATGTTAAGGAATTATATGATAATTACATAAGTAGACATAGAATTGAACATGATCCTAGGAATAAAAAACCAGATAAGAAAAAATTTATAGATACTTTACAGGAAAACCAATTGAAAGAACAAGAGATTAAATTAATAGTACATGAAAGAATACAGAATAATTTACCTTTGGAAGAGTATGAAGAATATAGAACATTATATAATCCTCTTGAATTTATTAAAATTACAGGTCCAGTGAAAAAAGAATTAAAGGAATTAGCAGAACCATACAGAGATTTAATAAGTGAACAGATAACAGATAATTTACAAAAATTATCAGTGAATTCATTATTAAATAAATTTACAAAGCATACAAATAATATAAATGAATTAAAGGGTATTTATGGTTTATATCTTGATATGTTAGCAGAGAAAACTAATATGGAAAAGGTTAATATATATCTTGAACATGATTTAAATTATTTTAAAGATAGAGATATTACATTATATAATAAGGAGGTATTAGATAAACATTTACCAAATGTATTAATACAAGATATCCCAAGACCTACCAATGATTTTATAATTGATGGTAAAAGATATTCATACTCAGCATACTTATTAAAATTATTGAAAAAGAAAGAACCTAAGGAACAGAAACCACAACAAATATCAGTTTTGCAAAATCCTTTTGGTAATAAAATTAAAGATGGTAAATTAAAGATATATAGTAAAGGTTTGAAGAAACCTACATTTTGGAGAGAGCCTGGATATTATGAAGTTGACTTAATGCAATTGAAATATATTAATTTTGCAGAGCAAAATATAACTTCTAGCAAGGCTAGAATTAATAAGAAATCTACAGGCTACATATTATTTATGATAGGTATTAATACTAAATATGTTTTCATATTCAATTTAGAAACTAAAAGTCAAGAAGAATTATTACAAGCTATAGAAAATATAATGAAAAAGATAAAGACACCTATTAAAGGTATAAAATTTGATGGTGAATCAGGATTGAAAGCATTAAACCTTAATATAGAAAAATATAGTAATTCTTCACCATATTCCAACCATAATAGAATTGTAGACAGAGTTATTAAAACATTTAGGGATGCTTTAGGTGTTGATATCAACAATGATTTATTTAATGATTTTGATAAAGTGAGACAATTAAGAAAGTTTTATAATAATAGAGTTAACAGATCTACAGGTTATACACCTAAGGAGATGCATAATAATCCAGCTTTAGAATGGGTATATATTGGTAAAAAAGAACAAGAATTATTACAAGTAAAAAGAAATTTAAAAAATAAGGGTTTATTAAATTTGAAACCAAACCAATTATTACAAGTGTCAGTTACTGATAAGAATAATAGATTAAAGAAAAAACAGAGAACTTTTGACAGATTAGCAAGATTTATAAAATATACTGGAGGTAATGCAGAAGTTAAATTTATTCATCCTGAAATTGAAAAACCACAATTAATACCATTATACCAGTGTATGCCTATAGTTGAGGATAAAGAGAAAGTTTTACAAACATTTAATTATTTTATCAGTACTTAAATGTACAGATACATACATCAGATAGCTAAAGAGTTACCACAAAATACAGAAGTAGTATTAAAGTGTGAAAACACATTTGAAACACCTTATTGTTACTGTTCTGTTTTAACAAATTTAAAGGATAAGTTCCCAAGTAAAATATTTATACAAGTAGACAAAAGTAAATTAGCAAAGAAGCAATTTACAAGTAATAAACATCATGATATAATTTTAAATACAACTCCAAAATCTTTTACATCCAAAGATAATAAATTTGTTACATATTATGATTATGAAATTGTACCTCAATAAAAAATCTATTTTTAATACTACTTAAAATATGCTAAGTTTAGAAATTGATGCTGACATAATTACAAGTCTCTCAGAGAAGACAGATAAGGGAGATCAGACAGAAATTAAAGAAATACACCCTGAGAGTTTAATATTTTATAATTCTGTTAATATTGCTGTTGGTAAGCAGGGTACAGGAAAGACCTTATTATTCATGAGAGAGATTTTAAAACTTGATAGATTAAAATTACCACATTTAATTTTGTATATTACTGGTGATGGTAAGATTACTGATGATACTTTTATTTACTTATCACAAACTTTAACTACTCCATATATTACAATAGCACATAATGAAGCAAAAGAAATAATTAATGGATTATTGTATTATAAAAATATGTATAATGAATTATTTAACACAAGAAAATTACACAAGTTAAAACAAAAAGAGGTTTTATTGAATGCTTTGTATTTGGAAAAATTCCCAGATTATGACCAAAAGAATACAAGATTACACACAATTTTAATATTTGATGATATAGCTTACTCTAAATTATTTAAAGATCCTTATTTTGAAAGTCTCATTACTAAAAATAGACACAATAATATTATTACATTCTTTGGTACTCAAAAATTTACTGGTGATGCTATAAGTTCAGCAATAAGGAGTCAGGCAACTAGTATTTGTATATATAATGGTTTTAGTCCTAGAGAGTTAGCAACTATATATAATAACTCATCTATAAAAGGTTTAGATTATCAAGAATTAAAAAGATTATATAACTCAATCAAAAATGATCAGTGTTTATATGCAAATAGTAAAAGTAGTGAAGTAAAAATTATTGATTTATCACATATTAGGCAGGCTCTAAATTCAATTTGACTCAACACCCTTTAAAATATTTATCTCTTTAATCATTTTTTTAATTGTAGCTTTCATAATTCTTATTTCTTCATTTGTATTATCAAGTTGTAACCTTAAATCTTCTATTGGGTTAGTTGTTGTAGTAATGCAAACAGCTTTTAACTCTCCTTTTCTCTTAGTAAGATGTATACCAGGAACTTTATAATATTTGTTTATTGCTTGTGTAGTCATACCATCAATTTCCTCCTTATGTAAATTATAGTACTGGTTAAAATCTTCCATGTTATCAAAATTTCTTGGTTCCACACTGTTCAGTGTTTTTAATACCTTTATGCTCATATGTATTTAACTAAAAATAAAAATTCAAATATGTTCATTTATGTTCATACTTATTCAAAATCATACTCATTCAAAATCATCATCTTCCTCATCTGTGAATTCTGGTCTCATTAATTTACTACTATTATACTGTGTTTTTCCTCTTGTAGCAAACAAGCCAGAATTATCAATTTTCTTCTTGACATCTTCACCATATGTTAAAATATCATCTGATTTTTCTATTACTTTACCAAATTTGGTATCTTTTAATAAAGGTTTTGCAATTTCAATTATTTTTCTAGCTGTTGGTATTACAGTGTTACCAACAAAATCAACACCTTTCTTAATACCTGATCCTATTTTCTTAAATACACCCCAAGCCATTTACTAAGAGATAAAAATAATAAATATTACTTATTAAACTTTTAATTTATACCTTTAGCTTATACTCTGAAGGTAAACCCATTTTTTCATTTAACTTTTCAATTTGAGGATCATAAACATTTTCATAAAATGAGTTCACTAAATTCATACCTGGTAAGTGTTTTAATATTTTATTTTTACTTATAATCTGTGGTGCTTTAAATAATTTATTAACAGTTGCAGGAACAAAAGCAATTAATTTTGCAAATCTTCCAAATGCCATTTTATTTACAGAGGAATTAAAATTTTTATCTCTTAGTAAATGAATAGGACAAATAATGCTCAGACAAAGAATTTACCTAAATCAGGTAACATATTAGATGGTTTTAAAGCTCTTAATGATATTATACCTCAAAATGATGGTACTAGAAGTTTCATACAATTAGCAAGTGATGCCTATGATATTTCTTTACCTCTCAGTGGTGAGACAAGTGAAACAACAATTAAATTAACTCATAAGGATCATATGATTTCTCAAATAAATGACTCCTTTTTACAAGTAACACAAAATATTACTATACAGATACCACAATTAACAACATATTTACCAGTTACACAAGATGATACTACTATTCCTTATTTCTTCTTTGGGTATAAGGGAAGTAATCAAATATTTAGACAATTAAAGGTATTACATGAAGGTAGGGAAAATACTGGTTATATGTCACAAGAATGTATAAGAGAAGGTTTTGCTTACTCTAATTTGAAACCAATTACTGAAAAGAGGGGTAAGAGAGGTATACATTCAACTTATGAAGCTGTAAGTGTTATGGGAAGTGATGTGTGTGGTGTATATGTTCCTTTAACATCTTTTAAGAATGGTAGCAATTCAGCAACAATACAAATAAAAAGTTTAATTCCTATTAGTGATTTATTACCATTTCAAGCATTTTCAATTTATCCAAGTAAATTATGTGGTGAATTAGCTGCTAAGGTACAATTTTCAACTGCTGGATTAGTATGGTGTATGGTTCCACCACAAGCAGTATTAGATATTACTAACTTTATGAATAATTCAGCTTTAACATTAGATACAACATATGCAGCAGTTAAGGGATATGACAGATTTTTCCATCAAATTGGTGACAGTGGAAATATTATTGATTATGTAGATGCTTTATTAACTTCAGATTTAGCAAGAATTACACCAATAGTTACAGGTTTTACAGTAACACAATTCAGATGTCAACATATGGGATTTGGTGTAAGTGGTGAAACATATAATGCTATACAAGATTATTTAAGGAGTAACCCAGTGTTATTACCAGCACAACAATTACAATACTTTTCTTATACTGCTCCAGATGCTTCAGGATTAAATGCAAGCATTCAAATTCCTTTTGAAAATGTTGAAACTCTTTCTTTAATGTTCCCCACAACTACAAACCAAAGAACAGTTTTTACAAATCCATGTGTTAGAAATTTACAAATGAATATTGATGATAAACTATTTCCACCTACAGCAGTAAGCACAATTACAGAAATAGACCCTGAATTTTTAGTATACCAATTAAATGCTAGTGACTTAGATGGTTGTATTGAACCAACTAAATCTTTCATCCAATCCATTGTTATGCCAAGACATAACAGTTCTGGTGTGAGATTTGCCAATACATCATTTGATAATACTGATTTCATGTGTAATTTTGCTTTGGAGAGATCACAAGGAGGTTCTGTATTTGATGGTTTCAATACAACAACTGCAGTTAATGTTAAGTTACAATTCAACCCTGTATATAGTGGTGCTAATGATGTTTATTACTTACCAGACAGTACAAATACAAGTTTACATCCACCAGGTGTACAAGTTTGGCTATGTAGAGATACTTTTTGGGTACTTGGTTTAGGAGAAGTTCATTATATGAATAAAGGAACACCAAGGTAACCAAAGGTTATAATAAAATTATTTTTACTTTGCTTAAATGGTTAAAAGATATTTCAATGTTAACACAAAACAATTTGAATTACCTTATGAATTTAGAATGAGTAATAATAAAAAATACATTCACTTCATTCATTGCAGAGTTGTAGTAAATAATATTTTGGTTGGTAATGCTTCAATACATACAGATTTTATAACAAGTTTACCCACATTAGATGGTTTTATGTCTTGGTGTAATGTTGATATTAGTAAAAGATTTAAATGGGAACTGTTACATGAACCACAATATATAAATGTATGGTTTAAGGAACATGCAAATAATAATATAACTGTTAATGATGGTGATTTTGTTTTACAATTACTTTTGGAGTATTGATTTGATTTTACAATGCTATAATTTATTTTTAATTTCACTTAAATATTATGTTTCAACCAACTATTTGGCAAGCAAATAACCCAGGTAATTTACCAATAACTTTATCAGAACCAGAACTTGTTACAGAGACTGAATTACCTATTAGATTACAAAATTTAAACAATAAAACATTAGCTATTACTTATAATCCATTGACTTTTTTAACTTCTTTTACAGGTGATATCAGTATTGGTACAACTGGAAAATTAAATGGAAATAAAATAGGAGCACCTGATGTGTATAGGTATGATGCTGTTACACCTTTCATACCTGTAGTAGGTTCAAATGGAATAATGGAAGTGGGTGCTAGAATTGATTTCCACAGAGCTACTACAGAGGAAGATTATACTGTAGGTATAGAAGTAAAATCAGCTAATTTATTAGCTGTCAGACATACTAACACAACATATACTGGTGATTTAGAAGTTGGAACCACATATTATAAAAATACTAGTGGATCATGTAGATTATCCTCCAATCCTGCATCTAATATATTATGGTATAATAATGCAGGTACAAATGTATGGATTATGGATGCTACAAGTAGTGGAGAAAGGTGGTCCACCACTAGGGATAATGCTTTATTTGCATTTACAAGAACTACAGGAATGACCTATACACCTGCTGTAGTAGAACCATCCCCAGCACCAGCTGTTACTACCTTAACAGGTAATATTAATGTTTCTGAATGTTATGCAGGAAGATATCATACCACCAGTACAAATTCATTACCTATAAATTCTGTAACCAGTGCTAGTAATTGGGGTGCTATAAGGATTGTAAGGACTGGTTTAGCTCAAAACACACCATGTGGGTACCAGTTTGGTAGAGGGAATGATGGCACTAATATGCCTAATAATTATTGTGCAATGTATTATGTGTCACCTACAACAGATAACTCTAAGGGTGAGATTAGAATTGGGGTAGAAAAAGAAGCTTTTACAAGTTCCACCAACTGTATTACATTTGATACAGATACTAAAATAACTAAGTTTCCCGCTAATATTGACGTTCCATATCTTAATGGTTATAAAATAGGATATGAAGTTGATGTTAATAGTATTCCAACAATAATTAATAATTATTTAAATATTGCAAATGTAATCCATTTTCTAGCGCGTGATATTGATCCAGAACCTTTTAACCCTGATTATCATGGATATTTAAAGTTTACTTCACCAAATACTTTAACATTAATAGAAGGTGATGGTCCTTCACGAATTGTTGCTAAAAACATAACAGATCTAGAAACTAGTATAACAGGAATAACACAGACAAATATCACAAAAACTGGAACAATTATTGGTTCAAATATATTAAGTAATAATGAAACAAGATTAGCAAATATTGAAACTAAAACAACAGCAATTTCATATTATATTCCAATGGGTGAAAATCCTTCATCAACAATGATAACTGGAAATCTTAGTATAACAAATAATTGTGTTGCTGATAATGTATCAAGTACTAATAAAACAGATATAGAAACATTACAAACCAATTTAACAGGTATTACATATAATAGTAATCTTTTACTACAATCAACAGATTATACAACTGCAACTGTTATTAGTAACCATCTTCAAATTGATTTAACAAGTGTAACATACAAAGCTTATTTAGGTATAAGAGCACATAAATATGATCTTGCTAATGATCAGGAAATGATGTTTCAATTAGGTAAATCAAACACAAGAGCTATAAGTTTTGTCTATAAAGCTAATGATACAGTAGACAATTCACAATATAGACTTGATTTTGCAGGTAGATCTGCTTACATTTGTAAGTATGGAGCTACAAAAACAGAACATGAGATTAAAGGTAACCTAACAGTATTTGGAACTATTACAGATAATGCAAGCAAAACAATTACCCATTATACTAAATATGAAGGTGAAATGAAACCTGGCTGCTTTGTGGAGAGTACAGGTCAAATATACAGAGATGAAGAATCAACATTATCACCATATGAAGATTGTATCAGTATAGTTAAATTATCTACAGAATCAATATACAATATGGTAGTTATAGGTATTTATGTGTCTTGCAATAGTTATGCGTATGATCAAGAACATTTACAAGACAATATCTTATATTTAGCGTTATGCACCCGATTATTTATTAACTCTTG
>Ga0074193_1003143_pt1 | contig 12880 bp, 12 predicted proteins | sample EPASupsiteHSE605_FD_64523 | JGI IMG/M metagenome (GOLD analysis project Ga0074193, IMG submission 64523) | Bioremediated contaminated groundwater from EPA Superfund site, New Mexico - Sample HSE6-05 | ecosystem: Environmental > Aquatic > Deep subsurface > Groundwater > Contaminated ... | reverse complement strand
CATTTTGTCTTGGTCGTCCTGTTTTTGCTGGTTCTTTACGATACTTATCAAGAATCTCAAATATTTTTTCCCATTGTTTTTCAGAAAGTTCCATATTCTTTCTCCTTTCTGAAAAATATTTTTGATTATTTTTATATGCTTTTCATTGCCCTTTTGTTTTGAGACCACTTCTACGCATTTTTATTACTTGTGAAATCTTGATAGACAAGAAGTAGTCTACAAAAATTCTTAGCCACCGCCTTCGTGTCGCCGAAGAATTTTTTCCGCTGTCCTTAATTCATTATTTGCTTGTATTTACGATTTTAACATTATCTACATCAACTGATCCAACAGCGTTACCGCCATACAATCCGCATTTCATAGCAGGAACAAGATTTGATTTTTTGGGATTATAATAAGTACAAATTCCTTTTAAATCCAATTTTTCTTTACCGTCAACATATACTTTGTAACCGCCATTTTGTTTATCCCAGGTAGCGTCAAGTCTGAAATTATGAAATTCACCAGATGCAAAATATCCAAGATCATATTGTTTACATTTCAACTTGCCATCACCATTATCTTGCGTTGTTTGAAGACAAACATGCCCGTTATCTTTTCTTATAAATTTTACAGGTGGTCCTGAAGGACTGTCACTAGCACCATATCCATTGGATTTATATTTGTCTGAACCTTGGAACAATTCAAAGAAACTATTATTATAGTATCCCTTACGGGTTTTATCATCAATAAATCGTATATCAGCACTATAAGACATACTTTTATTACTGTTATTAACTTCAGGCATAGTCCAATGACCGCCTGCCATATACATTGTAGCTCTGACTCTGTCTTTATACTGTGACGGGATAGCCTGTTGATCTCCATAGTTAGCTGTAAATCTTAAAAATTTATTTCCGTTTGCATCAGTCATTATTTTTGCAGGTTCTTTTGTTTCTGGCAGTACGTCAGGATATTTTCCATTTTCAAAATCAAGTTGTGTTTCCACTTTCCCCGATGCACTGGAGTATTTGGTATTAGAAGCATAACTGGAACTACTTGATGCGCTTTGGCTACTGGAATAAGTACCGCTGGTTGTACTTCCAGTATATGGAGTATAACTGGAACTACTTGATGATGTGCTGCTGCTAGGACAGAAAAAACTGCTGCCTGCTTTGACATAAGAAGTATAATCGGAAATATTTGATGATGTAGTGCTGCTGCTAGGATAGAAAAAGCTGCTGTTAATTAAACTGTCAGTATAAGAAGTATTACCGGATGTATTTGATGTATTTTCACTGTTTGAATCATTATTCATTGAATTGAGTAAACTTTGAAGGTAAAGCCATTCAAAATACATTCCAAAAGAACTATTTATATTATTGCTATATAATAAACTTTTGTATAAATTGTTGTCAGAATTGTAAATATCAGAAGAAGATGTATTATCAGTATTGGTATATCCATTATTTGTGTAATTTTTTAATTCATTATTAATTTCTTTCAAATTATTAATAAAATTTATATCCCATTGATTGCTGGTTTTGTCAAAATTTAATTCCGTATTAGCCGAAAGATCATCAAAATTTAAACCTGTATAATTTGCACTACTACCTAAAATTTTACCTATGTCTTGCAAATTTGCAGCATCACTACCAGAATTGGTATTTCCTGGATACATTTGATTAGTATTGTAGATTCCATTGTTTTCAATCTTGCCACAATTCATGATTTTAGCCACTTTCTGAATTTAATCGACCCCAAATAATAAGAATTTTTGCATGCAATTTACTGAAGTATTGCTTATGTATATAAGAAGTATTGCTTGTATAAATATAAAGTATTTTTTCTAAAAAAAATTGCTATTTAAAAATGAACAAGTTAACAATTTGATACATGGGAGTGTTGACGAATAGTTAAATAGCTCTTATTTTCTATTCATCAACACTCCCCTTAACAAAAGTAAAAAACGGCGGAAACGGTCAGTTTTCGGCGTTTTGACACTAGCCGACGGGGACGTAAGATGAATAGAAAAAACGTAGTTTTTTGTATTCGTCAACAGTCCCTACATATAAATTTTTGTGTCCTTAAAGCATCAAAAGTTGGTTTTATCACAATTTTATAGAAGTAGCCGGACTTGTTTTAAATTTTTATATCTTACTGGTGCATAAATAATTTTTAACCTTGTAAAAAACTACAGTCTGCTGACAAAATTATTTAAGGTTAATCAACATGCATGAATTATTTTTAGATTTGGAAACTTCAGGAACAGATCCAGGTAAGCATGCAATTTTATCAATAGGTATGGTGGTTTCTCTCAATGGTTTAATTGATTATCAAAGCTTTTACAGAGAAATAAAATATGATGAACTGGTTATTATGCCAGAATCAATTGAAATTAACAAATTTGATTTTACAACCCAGAAAAACAGGATTCCATTATCATCAGCTGAAGAAGCTGCAATAATTTTTTTAAAAAAATATTATTCTGTTGATGAAAAACCTTTACCCATAGGATTAAACGTTGGCAGCTTTGATATGCAGTTTGTCTCTAAACAAATGCCTCTGCTTGCGTCAAAATTAAGTCACAGGGCAGTTGATTTAAACAGTTTAATGTATATATTAGCTCATAAATACAGCAAAAATTTCAAAGAATTAAAACAGAAGATGTCAGATAAAGCTCTTGAAGAAGTAAACCAGTTTGCGCTGGGAGTGAGCCAGCATAATGCCCTGTATGATGCAGTGTTTAATTTAAGCCTTTATTTGACAATTAAAAAGGATCTTATTTGTTAAATAAGAACAGCGAAAAAAATTCTTCGGCGACGCGAAGACGGCGGCTAAGAATTTTTGTAGGCTGAGAGACCGAAATAATTGTACATAAATATAAATTTAAAAAATCCTAAATGGCTGTGGGCAACAGTCAGTTAGGATTTTGTGTTCATATTTTTATGTATAATTATTGAGTTCGTTTACTATAGGCTGCTTCTTGTCTATCAAGATTTCACAAGTAATAAAAAATACTTACGCATTTTTTATTACTTCCTTACTTTATACGCCGGGAGACCAAAATAATAAGACTATAACATAACTTAAAAAAATTGTTTTTTCTTGTTATGCAATGATCTTTTTTGTTATCAACTTCCTTTTTTTTTCAAATTGAGTAAAATAAATATATTAGACAACAAGTTTGGAGAAGAAAAATATATGCGTTCAGAATCAGAAACTGGTAATGTTGAATTTTTAAACACTGATCAATTTGATTTGCAAATGTTTTTAAAACTTGCCGTATCACAGGGTGTTTCGGATGTTCACATTAGAATAAATACGCCTCCTATGGTGAGAAAAGACGGCATTATTATAAAAACAAAACTTCCTGATATTACTGCAGAAGATATGGAAATGATCGTTAAAAATATAGTTCCACGGAGTTTGCAGGACAGGGTTCATGATATTTATGACATAGATTTTTCTATGGAAATTCCCGGTATATCAAGGTTCAGGGTGAACTTGCTGCATGATCTTGGACATTTAGGATTTGTACTGAGAGTAGTTCCATTTGAGATTCCGTCTCTTGAAAAATTATTTTTACCACCTTCATTACTTGAATTTACAAACTTAAACAATGGTATTATCATTATCACCGGACCAACAGGTTCTGGTAAATCTACAACGCTTGCTTCTTTGCTTGATTATATTAATAATCATCAGCAGAAACACGTTATTACAATTGAAGATCCTATAGAATATATGCATTCAAATAAAAAATGTATATTTACCCAGAGGCAAATTGGTATAGATACAGATTCTTTCCCAAGTGGGGTTAAATATGCACTAAGACAGGATCCTGATATTTTACTGATTGGAGAAATGCGTGACAGGGAAACAATAGCAAGTGCACTAAAAGCTGCAGAAACAGGTCATTTAGTATTTTCGACGTTACATACAAATGATGCCGTTCAAACAATTAACAGAATTGTTAACGCTTTTGAACCTTTTGAAAGAGAATCAATCAGATCACAGATTGCGGCAACTCTACAGGGAACTGTTTCCCAAAAATTAATCAGAAGAGCAGAAGGAACAGGAAGAGTTCCTGCGACAGAAATCTTAACAGTTACTCCGGCTGCAAGAGATTATATTTTAAGAGATGAAGTCAATAAAATATACGATTTAATTAAAACAAGCAATTCTGCAAATATGGTATCAATGAATTTTTCAATGTATAAACTTGTTAAAGCAGGCTTAATTACCGAAAAATCAGCATTACAGAATTCAGATTCACCAACTGAAATGCAGCAATTGCTCTCAGGTGCTTTCCATGGCACAAAGATAATTGTAGATTAAAGGGGAGTAAAATGGCGCCTTTTCCTGAACAAGAACCAATGACAATTAAACGCATTGAAGTTGCACTTAAAAAAAGAGACTGGACTTTATTTAGACAGGGAATAATTAAAATAAATTCTATGTACGAATCAGGTACCAAATGGTCTGATGCAGAAGCATGGCAAAATCTCATGAATCAGGCTGAATCAGAGTATATACCGCCTGATCTCTGGGAAGAGTTTTCAAAAATAACAAAAAATATCATCAACAGTATAGATAATAGTGTACAAATATCTTTATTACCTGCATTTCAGGAAGACAAAAAAGCCTCAAACAAATATCAGGGTAAAGTTGTAATATTTTATAATAAGGAAATTAATTCTGACCAGATTGCAGCTATAAAAAAGCATAATGTTACCCTGAATAATTTTATATATAACAGTTCTAAATATGCTCCTGAGCCAGAATGGTTTGAGGACTTATCAAAGCTTATTAATAACCTTGACAAACCAAATAATGATATGACTGATTTATTATCCCTTATATCGTTGTTTGAAAATCCGGGCACAATAGTTACATCAAGTTATGATACTGATATAATTAAAAATTTTGCTAAGTCATATATTGACTTTTATATTCCTGAAATAAAACAAAGCTATGAAGCGGAAAATTACTGGAATATTTATCCATTAGGCGGATTAAGCTGCTCTTATATTTGTTCCGCTTGTGGTTATAAATTCCTTCAAACTGAATTTACCTCAAAAACAATTGTAGGTAGCTGTTCAAAATGTGCCGGAACAACATATCCGTACATCCGGGATGTTAATAGTGAAACAGCTGAAGTTAATCCCAAAATTTGGATTGGGGCTTATAAAAAGCTTTCTGAATCATCAGACTGGATACTTATTAATCCTCCTGCATACAGTGAAAAACCAGTTATAAGTGATTTGCTGGAAGAATCGGCTGTTAATGTCAAAAAAGTTTACATAGTGACACCAAGTTTTGAAGTAAGTGAATGGTGGAAAAATAAACTTTTAAAGATCCTTCCTGATGTTGAAATAATTAATAATTTTTCTAATATTTCTTCTCTGGTAAATAAATTAAAAAATGATTCCATGCCCGATGAAAAAGAAGCAGAAAATTTCTCTCTTGTAGGCTTATAACATAGAATGATTGTTATTTTTCGTAAAAGAAAGAAGTTTTCAGGTTATAACCAAAAGCTTTATGATTATTTATTCTTTCTGTAGAACCGATAAATAAAATGCCACCGGGTACTAAACTGTCATAAAAGTTTTTGTACAGTCTATCTTTAGCATCTTCTGTAAAGTAAATTACTACATTTCGACATAATATCAGGTGAAATCCTTTTTCATACTTGCTATTTAAAAGATCTTGCCTTTCAAATCTAATTTTAGAAGTAAGCCTGGGATTGATTTGATATTTTTCAGCATCAATAGTCTGTACATATTTTTCATAACCTTTTTGAATTGTACCGATTTCATATTTGGAATAAATACCTTCTCGAGCTTTTCTAAGGATATTCTGGTCGAAATCAGTTGCAACCAGTTCACATTTGTCAAGTGTACCCATTTTATCAAGAATCATAGCAATACTGTAAATTTCTGCTCCAATAGAACAGCCTGCTGACCATATTTTTATTCTTGAAAATTTCTTAAGTAATGCTGGTAAATAAGTTGTTTCAAGTTCAAGAAATTTTTCAGGATTTCTGAAAAATTCTGAAACATTTATAGTTAACATATTTACGAATTCTTCAAGTTTTTTAGAGTCAGTTTTTAAAACCCTTGCATATTCATCAAGAGAATTTATTCCTAGTCTGTTCATTAAAGAAACTATTCTTCTTTCCATTTGATTATTTTTATAATTGGTTAAATCAAGGTTTATCAGGATAGCTATATCTTTTTTGAATTTCATGAATTCTTCTGCGGGAGGAATTTTAACAGTATTAAAATTGGGCATATTAGCAAAAAATTTACTTAAATCTTGATTATTTTCCATATTTTTACCTATAAACTGCATTAACAATAGCATTTGCTATTTTGTGTAAAGGAACAATTTCATTTGCATGCCCTGCTTCAATAACACATTTGGGCATGCCATAAATTACACAAGTGGATTGATCTTCAGCAATACAATATCCGCCGAACTTTCTAACAATACCGGCACCTTGAGTGCCATCATGTCCCATTCCGGTTAATATGACACAAATCAAATCTTCTTTATACTCTTTGGCTGCAGAAGCTAAAGTTATATCTATTGCAGGTCTTACTCCCCAAACAGAAGGCTCCTGATTTAATTTTATCCTGTTATTTTCAACACACATATGAAAATTTCCGGGAGCAAGAAGAGCCTGTTGTGCTTCAAGCAAATCACCATCTTTTGCTTCTTTGACAGTAAATTCACTAACTTTATTTAATCTTTGAGCAAGCATATCTGTAAATTTTGGAGGCATATGTTGTACTATAAGCATTTGTGCCGGTAAGTCTTTGGGTATATAAGGAACAACTTCCTTTAATGCCTGCGGGCCACCGGTTGATGAGCCTATAATGACTGTTTTTACTCTGTTAGCTTTTAAAACAGTCTTAATTTTAGGTATTTCAATATTGTGCTTGATAACAGGCTGGGCACTTTTACTACTTGTTGCTGCGATAAGAATTTTCGATACAATTTCTTTTTCTAAATTTAAAATATCTTTTGGATTTTCAGGTTTCTGTACAAAATCAACTGCGCCCAATTCCAGTGCTTGCATTGTAACCTCAGCACCGGCACTGGTTAAGCTACTTAACATAATTGTGGGAGTTGGTTTTAATAAACGTAGTTCTTTTAATGTTTCAAGACCACTCATAAGCGGCATTTCTACATCAAGAGTAATGACGTCCGGTTTTAATTTTTCAACCTGAGTCAGTGCCATTTGACCATTAATTGCATATCCGACCACATTGATTTTTGGATGACGACTTATCATGTCAATAATCATCCTGCGCATCAATGATGAATCATCAACAACGAGTACATTTACCTTTTCTTCTCTATTATCCAAGACGATCCTCTTATATTGTTTTTAATCTGTTATCCAAACTAATTATACTTGTAATTCTTAAACCAAAATTATCTTCGATAACTACTACTTCTCCTTTCGCTATTAACTTGCCATTGGCATAAAGATCTACAGGTTCCCCTGCTATTTTATCAAGCTCTATTACTGAACCTCTTGTTAATTCCAGAACTTTCTTTATTGGAACTTCAGTTCTGCCAAGTTCCACAGTTAATGTAAGTTTAACATCCATTACAAGATCAAGATTTTTGTTAAATTCTCCAAGAGCATTCTCTGCTTCATCAAAGGAAGCAAATTGTACAGGCTGGACTGTTACAGGATTCTTAGGAGGTTCTTGTACCGGTAGTGGTGGTGGAGGTGGTGGCGGTGCTGACACAGGCACAGGAGATGGAGATGCCTGCTGAAAAACTGCTGGTTCAGGCGCCTTTTCTACAGAAGACTTTTGTTTTGATGTAATTTCTTCCACCATTGTAGTCATTGAGTTCATTAAATTTTCAACTTGTGATTTTGCAGAGACTAGGGACATAAGCTGGACAATTTCACTATCAATAAGATCCCCAACAATAAGATTAAAAGATACTGCAATAATTGGTACTCCAAATACCTCATCTGCTAAATCCAGTCTTTTTCCATCATCCTGTAACTTCACAATCGGTGGAGTTATATCTACAGGCTTATTAAACATTGATGACATAGAAGTTGAAGCTGTACCAATCATCTGGTTCATGGCTTCACCTACTGCACTAAGCTGTAATTCCCCAATTTCAACAGATTTAACTTTACCGTCTCCCCCCATCATAAGATCAGCAATTATTGCTGTATCCTGCGGGTTTAGTGCAAAAATAGTTGTACCTTCCAGTCCGGTTTTATATTTAATCTCGACTGTTGTGCAACCTTTTGAGATTTTAAAAACGTCTTCAACCGTAGTATATTCTTTAACTTTTGGAGTTGTGATATCTACTTTCTGGCCAAGTAACATAGAAAGAGTTGTTGCAGCAGAACCCATGGATATATTACCTATTTCTCCAAGGGCATCAGCTTCAGTTTCAGTTAAATGATTTAACTTATCTCCTGTTGCATCAGCAGATTCCGGTTCGATGAAATCTCCTCTTAACAATCTATCTATTTCTTCTTGTGACATTTTATCAGCCATAACAACTCCAATTTGTTTCTGTATTATTCACTTTTATTTATTATGTCCATTATATTTACTGCAATTTTATTTCCTCTGGTTCCGGGGCGACTTAAAAATTTTGATAATCCATTAACTTTTACAACTAAATTATCATTAACTGAACTATTTAATCTTAAAACATCACCGACCTTTAGATCAACAAGATCACGAACAGATATATCAACATCGCCAAGCATTACTTCTACAAAGACATTTGTATTGTTAAGTTTATTCAAGATTACCTGTTTATCTTCACTTGTGTTGATTAAACCTTTTGCCTGAAAAATATGCTGTGAACTTAACTGACTTACAACAACTTCCAGTACAGGATATGGGTAACACAAGCTTAATAAGCCTGAATACTTGTTGGCTATCTGTAACTCAAGAGTAATAAGTGCAACAATTTCTCCAGGACTTGCCACCTGAATTAACGAATAATTACTATCAAGTCCAACGACACTACCCTGTACAGGATAAATACCTCTCCACGATTCTTCCAGTGATTTAATGAGTTTTTCAAAAACACGTCTCACAAGGGCTTCTTCAATATCTGTAAGTTCTCTTGGTTTTGTTTCACTTATACCCAGTCCACCCAGCATTCTATCAACAATACTGGATGTGATTTCATGACTCATTCCAAGAAGAATCTGCCCCGGTAAAGGATTAAGTTCCAGAATGCCGATAGTAATAGGATTAGGCATTGAACGGGTAAATTCATCGTAAGTAAGCTGGTCGACTGAAATAATATCAATATCTATGTGCATTCTAAGGTACGTGGTTAAAAGAAGGCCTAACTGTCTTGAGAATTCCTTGTGAATGTCCATTAAGGCTCTTAAATGATCTTTTGAAAATTTGTCAGGTCTTCTAAAGTTATATAGTTTGTATCCTTTTTTATCAGTATTGTAATAAACGTCTTCATTTACCATTACAGGTGCAGAAACATTAAGTGGTTCCTGCTCTTTTGCAACTGTTGGAGCAGGACTTGGACTTCCACCGGTAAGCGAGGATAATAAACTGTCTATTTCAGATTGTGAAAGGATATCTGAACTACCCATTCAAAGGCCTCCTATTGGATTATAAAGTTGCCAAAACTAACTCTTTGAACTTCCCTGTTATCAGAAGTAAGTATTGCATCCACGGATTCTTTTATCTGTTCTTTAGCCAGCTCTTTCCCTGATACACTTTGCAGTTCTTCAGCTGTTTTTGAAGAAAGTACGGAAATAATGGCATCTCTGATTGCATCTTTATACTGACTCATTTCAGTAGCTAATGCTTTTCCGGGATCAGCTCCTTCGCCATGCCCACCACTGGCTTCTCCAGATTGCGGATCGGTATCTTTACGGCTAAGTTCTATTGCTACATTAATCTTTAAATACCTTTTTATTTTGGGATCACTTAAATTAAGAATAAATTCTCCAAGGTCTACTATTACACCAGGTTGAACATCTCCATCACCACTGTTATCACCACTACCGTCATCAGCATTGTCTCCTGAAGAAGCAGAAATCTTGGTCATTATTGCATTAAGACTGTTTTGAACAATAAAATAGTTACTGGCAATGAACAAGCCGCATATTAAAAGTGTTATGATAGTGTTAACGGCAATTAATTTAACTTCATTTATACTACCACCACTGCCGCCACTGGATCCTCCTTTTGGTTCAACGGTGACTTCGGCTTTTGGTTTTAAATCTTTTGGTTTTGTGGGACGTACCATTTTTTTCTCCAATATTTATTATTGATCTTTCGATGGTTCAAACAACTCGCTTGTTGAGCTTAGTACAACAATATCTACTCTACGATTTGCATCCAGTCCGGCCTTATTAGAATTATTTTTTAAGGGCATATATTCTCCATAACCAACAGCAGATAGCTTATTAGGGTTAAATTTATGATTGTTAATTAAGTATTTTACAATATTTGTAGCTCTTGCCGTTGAGAGTTCCCAGTTAGATGGAAATCTGGGAGTCTTAATTGGCATATTATCAGTGTGGCCTTCAATTCGGATTGAATTGGGAATATCTTTCAAAATTCCAGCTAATCTATCTAAAGTAACTCGTGAATTATCTTTTATTATATCAGATCCTTCATCAAAAAGTACTGCATCTTTTAGTCTAATTATTAATCCCCTTGATTCTCTTGTTACTGACAATCCTTTTAAGTTGGATAATTTTTTCTCAATTAAATTTTGTACATTTTCAAATTCAACAGCATCTTTGTTAAGCTTTGTGTTAACATTTTCAAGTTCATTTTTAAAGTTAGCTATTTGTTCTCTCTGCCCTGATATGTCAACGTTGTTAAATTTAACCTCAGTTTTTGTTGAGTTAAAAATTAAGGATAATTGATGTTTTTGTCCGGTTATATCTGTTGGGGGTAAATTATTTTCATAAATTTTTTGTTTATCAGGGTGAAAAGATTTTTCTACTGAATTTGAAAATTTCTTAAGATGTTCAGTATCCAGTATAGATAAAGCATAAAGTACCACAAACAGGGCGAGAAGCATGGTAATAAAATCTGCGTAAGATATTACCCAGCGATTTATATAATCATTACTGTATGAATATATTTCATTTTTCATCAGGCTACTCTCTTGCCGAATTTGGATTCTACAAAAAGCTGGTTCTGCCTGTTTGAAAAATTTAAAAATGTTATAAGTTTTTCTTCAATCAAAGCTGGATTTTCTCCGTAATGAATTGAAATTAATCCCTGAACAATCATTTCTTTTAGAATTATTTCTCCTCTTAACCGCATTTTTAATTTTCCGGCTATGGGAAGAAACAGTATATTCGCAAGTCCAACACCGTAAAAAGTTGCAATAAAAGATAATGCAATTCCTTGCCCCAGTTGAGTCGGGTCTTTAAGATTGCTCATAACCTGAATAAGTCCAAGTACAGCCCCTATAATTCCAAAAGTTGGAGCGAAACCACCCATTGCCTCGAATATTCTGGCATTTAATAAGCCTTCATCTTCATCAAGACTTATTTCTTTAAGCAAAATTTCATGAAGTAATTGTGGATTTGTGATATCAATAGTTAACTGAATTCCTCTTTTCATAAAGTCATTGTCAATAGATTCTGTAACTTCCTGAAGAGCAAGCATGCCACCCTGTCTTGCAACATTTGAAAGCATAACAATCTGGTCGATAATTTCCTGATAGTTCGCCCTGTCATCACAAAAAACTTTTTTTACGCTTTTAAAGGCATTAATTATGCTTTCTAGCGGAAAATTAAGAAAAACAGCTCCACATGTTCCGCCTATAACTACGAGAGCAGATGAAAGCTGAAAAACTGATGATATAGAACCTGACTCCAGAAAAAGTGCCCCAATTATCGCAAAAATGCCGATAAATAACCCCAATAAACTTGCTATGTCCATTAAACCCATCTCCCCGGAAAAACGCATGCGTCCAGAATATATTTGTAATACCTAGAATACTTGTTTAAAGGGAGTATTATCATCCACTAAAAAATGTAATTTTATTCACTTTGCTGATTTATACCAATCTATAATAGACTTGAGGTTGATTCTAAGATTTGTAAAGGATATTTGTCTGCTACAATCCAGCTTTTTACTTTATTTTCAGTAATATCAAGAGTTAACAGATTTGGACATAGGCTCTTTGCCGATAATCATTTCGTTAAGCCCAGATTTGTAATTTTAAAAAATTAAATGTACAAATCTCATTATTATTTTTTAATTGCCAAATGTCCACTTAAGAATGTTACAAAAATAGCAATACCTGTCATTGCAGCACAAAATTTATTAGATGGAGTGCCTAGAGACTGAATCCAGTTGTTCAACCATATACAAGTACCTACTGAACCTGCTATAGTACTGATACCAGCAATTTTACTTCCTTTAAATGAGACATCTGAAGTATTCTTATTTGACTCAAACTTATCTATTGTAGCATTTTTGTTGAATTTTGAACTATTTATACTGTTATTTTTAAGCGTTAGCAGATGATAATTTGTAATTGAATTATTATTTCCTAAAGCAAGATTATTTCCTGTTACCTGTAACATTGTGATCTCCTTATTGTATTTAAATATAATAATAAATTATTTATATATTATAAATACACCTAAAAATTATTAGTTGCTATTAAGTAGGTAAGAAAAAGTTTTCACGTCTTAATATTCAACTTTGAGATACCATTCATAATAGCTGATTCTAGGTCGTTTGGATTGTCAAAATTTCTTTTAGAAATGTAATGATGCTTTAATATATTCCATTTATTCTCAATATCATTTAATTCAGGGCTGTAAGGAGGCAAATAATAGAAGAATATTCCTTCTTTTTCCCATTCAATAATTTCTTCTTTTGTTTTATTA
>Ga0074193_1003142_pt1 | contig 12886 bp, 13 predicted proteins | sample EPASupsiteHSE605_FD_64523 | JGI IMG/M metagenome (GOLD analysis project Ga0074193, IMG submission 64523) | Bioremediated contaminated groundwater from EPA Superfund site, New Mexico - Sample HSE6-05 | ecosystem: Environmental > Aquatic > Deep subsurface > Groundwater > Contaminated ... | reverse complement strand
TAACGACAACACGGGACCGTTTGTCACGCACATTACAGCGGGGAGAATCGTTGATGCGGGCATCTGCGACGCGGCAAATATGGGAAGCGCTATGGCTCCCGCGGCACTTGAGACAATATTAACCCATTTTGCTGATACCGGAAGGGAACCGGGGTATTACGATCTAATTGTGACCGGTGACCTCGGCGTAATCGGCCATCAGATACTGCTTGAGCTTTCGCAAAGCAACGGAACAGACCTTTCCGCACATTGCGCCGACTGCGGCATGATGATATACGACAGAGAAAAGCAGGATGTACACGCGGGAGGTTCCGGCTGCGGCTGCAGCGCTTCGGTTCTGGCGGGGCATCTGCTTCCGAAAATGAGAAGCGGTGAAATCAAGAGATTGCTTTTTGCCGCAACGGGAGCCCTGATGTCACCAACGACTGCGCTTCAGGGCGAGAGCATTCTCGGCATATGCCATGCCGTCGCGATTGAGAATGTCAGGAACGCGCAGTAGAAAAAGTGCGCTTTTCAGAAAGGACTGTGGCTATGGAAACGGTTTGCGTCTATCTTCGGGCATTCTTTGTCGGCGGACTTATCTGCGCGGCCGGACAAATATTGATTGACAAAACAAAACTGACGCCGGCAAGGATACTGAGCATATATGTGACGGCGGGAGTTTTGTTCGGTGCGCTGGGGCTGTATGAACCGCTCGTCAAATGGGCGGGAGCGGGAGCAAGCGTTCCGCTTTCGGGCTTTGGAAACGTCCTTGCGAAGGGGGTCAAAAAGGCAGTCGAAGAAAAAGGGCTTATCGGCGCTTTTACGGGAGGCTTCACGGCATCAGCCGCGGGCATAGCCGCAGCGGTTTTCTTCGGACTTATTGTCGCGCTTATATTCAGGTCGAAAGACAAGGCAAATTGAGAGTCACAAATAGCGCGCCCGCAGGGAAATTTGATTGACATATTACCTTGGTTATGCTAACATTTCATAGCTGATTGAAATATGCGGGCGTGATGAAATTGGCAGACATGCAAGATTTAGGTTCTTGTGTCGTAAGATGTGCAGGTTCAAGTCCTGTCGCCCGCACCATTGCGAATGATCCTCGAATGTTCATAAGGACAAAAACAGGTTGGTTTATTCAACCTGTTTTTGCTTTGAGATATTGGCTTTCTCGTGGTATAGTAATAGTAGAGTTGAAGTCAATTTAACGGAATTTCTTTTGAGTTGGTGGTGTTTTCTTTTGAGTTGGTGGTGTATAGATGCAAAAGTTATTTAAACGGGCATCAATCGTGTATTTTGCTTTTCTACTACTCGTGACATTTCTATCAATTGCATTTTTGTCTCTTGGTTACAGATTCATCGTGTCGAATGAGATTATTTGGTTTGTTATAAACGTGGCAGCTGAAGGTATACTTACGGCATTATGTTTATCAAAAAGAAAGGAATCCATGGAATCAGCAAATATTATTGCACAATTCCTGCCGTTCTTTGCCTTAATATATATTTGCGTGATAGGTTTTCTGATTGATGGCGTTGATGATTCGATTTTAATTCTACATGGCCTACTTTGCTTTTTGACTTGCTATGTCGTATCATTGTTGTACACAAATAAACGTGTTTTTCGAATTGTGTGTGCTGTGTTGAACAGTATTCTTTTGTTCTTTCTTTTAGTAGGAATTTTCTTTATTATGACATTTGGACAAATTGGTCAAGACACCATTGTCAGGCAGGAAATATCCCCTGATAAATCCTATACAGCAATCCTCATTAACTCCGATCAAGGTGCATTAGGCGGGAATACGCTAGTGAATATTGAATATCGTACTTCTATTATTAATATTGGGTTCGGTCAATTTGTAAAGGTAGTGAGGCTCTATATTGGAAACTGGGGAGAATTTGAAACCATGAACCTTGAATGGAGAGATGACTGTACCCTTTTAATAAACGGAAAGTCATATAACATAGACTAGGAGTTTATGAGCTAGATCATATCCGAATTCCTGTTCATCGTGTAATATTCATTTGTTTGATGCCAAAAAACCTTTACTTTTTGCAGGTTCCCGAGTTTGTCGTTATGAACACTCGTACCAGCAGCAGAGTCGTCGAATTCGACGGCTCTGTTTTGTTTTCTGTTGATGTCTTCGGTTCTTTCCAGTATGTTCACTTATTTAGAATGGCAGTATCAAAGTACCAAAATAACTCTTGACTTTTTCAGTATAAGTAATTAAACTCAATATAACAATCGTTATATGAGGCATACAGATGAATGAAGTTCAACAAAAAATCATAAATGAAGCCGTAAAATTATACAGCTGCAGGGGATATCATGGCACATCTATGCGCGACATTATGAAAGCTGCCGGGTGTACTCAACCAACGTTGTATTATTATTTCGACAATAAAAAGGCTTTGTTCAAAGAATCAGTACTGGGCGAATTTCAAAGAATGATGCATCAGGTCATCGGAGATGTCGACGCATCCCTACCGGTGAAGGATATTTATGTTAAGGCGGTTATTAAACGCAAGCATTTTTCGGATTATCAAAAACAGGTTTACAGGCTTGCCATTCAGGGCTGGTATCATCTGCTTGGGGATGAAGAAATTGAAGCTCAGCTGTGTTCCTGGGTTCAAGAAACTATTGATCTGCGCAAGGACTTTCTGGCAAAGAATATCAAGGATCCGGGCAGATTGGAGCAATTCACCGCTTTACTGATGAATGTCTTCTTGAATCTGACCGAACAAATCATCCTAAAAGATATTGATATTTCCGATGATGAAATCGACAGACGTTTTTCTATGCTCTTTGAGCTGCTTTAATTTTATTGCATGCAATATAACGAATGTTATATTGAGTTATATTTGAAGGAGAAAGCTCTATGTCAAGCTTGATTGTTAAGATTAAAAGGACAAACCAGAAAGTTCACTTTGAAGGTGTTTCCGATGCCAACCCGGACATTTGTATCCCATTCGATTTTGCGCCACCGCTTGGAGACGGAGAGGGTTTCGCGGGTTTGGAGCTCCTGCTGATGAGTTTTGCGGGATGCGTCAGCACTACCGTTGTATTTCTGCTAGGAAGAATGGGCAAACATATTACGTCCTGTACAGCGACAGCAGAAGGAGTTCGCAGAGAACGACCGCTGTCAATGAGTGAAATTCATTTTCATATTCAAATCGAATCCGAAGATATTGCTGGCACGGATATGGAAGATGCATTGAAGCAGGCGGAAGTCATTTCTCCGGTATGGCAGGCCGTGAAGAACAATTTAACCGTAGAAACAACTTTTACGCTGCGGTAAACTCGTCTATTGACTGCCGATAACCAAGGAATATTGCTGTACTTTCAAAATAAATACTGCAAAAACTCGCACAACTATCAGAGCCGTCGAAACTGACGGCTCTGATTTGTTTTTCGCAATATTTCAGGGCTCACGCACTTTCGAGAGGTTTCTTATAATAATTCTGTAATGCTGTTATGGCTTTTGCTCCGGCAATTACAGGAAAGTTGCCGGCAGCCCGGGTGCCGCTTGATTTATTCGGATTTCCTTATTATAATTGTAAATAAAGGCATTATTGATACCTACGATGACGATTACCGGCGAAAAAGCTTCATTTGAACGTAGAAGGAGAACACCGATATGAAAAAAGGATTATGCATCATACTGGCAGTGTTAATGGGTATTTCTTTTGTCGCCTGCGGAGCGTCCGCAAAACGGGACGTTGTTGTTTTCAACGACTCAGTTTTGGAAGCCATGGTTCGTAAAGCAATGTATAAACCGGAAGGCAATATTACATATGCCGAAGCGGAAATGGTGACGGAGCTAAATCTGGGAATTGAATGGCAGCAGTACATACCGGAGGAAACGCAGATCAAGGATATCAGCGGACTGGAGCATTTCAGTAACCTGACAAGCCTTGACCTGTCGTTTCATGCTGTAACCGATATAAGCCCTCTCGTAGGGCTTACCAAGCTCACCTCACTGTCATTGGGCGGCAACCAGATTGCAGATATAACGCCATTAGGCGGCTTGACCAATCTCACATGGCTGGCGTTATTCAACTGTCAGGCGGACGACTACAGCCCGCTCTCAAATCTGGCTAATCTGGACAGCATCATGCTTGATAATTCTACAATCCGTGATATAAGCGTGCTTTACGGTCTGACAAAGCTCCAAAGAGTCAGCCTTTGCAATACGCAGGTAAGCGATATATCGCCGCTGGCCGCGCTGACAGGGCTGAAATCCTTAAAGCTCGAAGGTTGCCCTATAAGCGATTATTCACCGCTTGGAAATATTTATCAAAACCTTGAAGAGAAGGACTTTACGGCTGCCTTTTCACTATCTGAGCTCGGATTTACGCTGATTGACCATGACACGACGGCGGGCTACAAAACGGAAGAGTTACTCGTGACCGTCAATCATTCGGACTGGGGCGTTCCGACAATGGAATTGGAAGCGAATTCAGTCCGTATGTCAACGCAGATGGAGGATGGCTATTACCTCGCTGTCGGCTACTATCCGGATATACAAACCTATGTGTTCAATGTTTCTAAAAACAAGGAAAGCTTGACGGATTATATTTATGAAGAGGTGAGCGGTGAGTTTACCTTCTCTACGGGTGACCGCGAAGGCGCGGAATCAATCCTTAAGACCGTTTTGGGCGAAGAAGTTTCAGGCGACGTTCTGCTCGCGCCTATACCCGTTTTCAATGACACGGTGAAAAGCACCTTCGGCATCAGCGCAGATGCACTCTATGCGCTGCCCTTTGAAATACCGAAGGATGAAAGTCCGACGCTTTTGAACCTCGGATTTATACCGGACAAGGATAACGCGATCTGCGTCTTTGAGCAGCATGAGGGAAGATATACGAGCATAGAAGTCCCTTATCCCGAATTGGGGGAAAAGGAGTACGACCTCAGGTTTTTTACGCCGGTAAATGAGTACGGATTGGTAATAACATACTATAAGGACGAGCAGCGCTTCTATGTAGCGGCGGACAAAGACGATACCTACGCGAAATTCAACTATTACATAAGCGACGGTACCTGGATCGACGAAAACGCATCTGGGAATATGGCCGTGGAGGAATATTTAACTAAGATGTTCAATGACCCGAATATTGAAGATGCTCATATCTATTCCCTGTCGATAGCGCAGCAGTATATATCCGACACATTCGGTATGAGTATCGACGACCTGTGCGCGCTGCCCTTAGGCGAATAAAAGGCAATATATGGCATTTAGGCTTTTCACCCGAAATAATTTCACTATCAATCTTATAAACTGTAATAAACAACGAATGTGGCGTTATAAATATCACATACGTCACATACAATTTGTACTTGTTTTAGAAAAATTATAGTGTGTTTTTGGGCAAAATTCGCACTTTTCATTTGATTTCTCGCTCCGCGTGGTTTAGAATAAAGAACGTGTTAGGGATAACACGAGGAATATATTTAGGAGTGAATAATCAAAATGGAAAACCTCTATTGGGTAAGCTTGGCGGCAAGCGTTATTGCGCTGCTCTTCGTCTGGCTGCAAAGCAAAAAGGTTCTCGCTTTCCCCGAGGGCAACGAGCTTATGCAGAAAATTTCGAAAGCAGTTCGTACCGGTGCCTCCGCGTTCCTAAAACGGCAGTATAGAACTGTCGCAATCTTTTTCATCTGTATGTTCGTCGTACTCGGCATCATGGCGTATTTCAAATATCTGACATGGTATGTTCCATTCGCATTTATTACAGGAGGCTTTTTCTCCGGTCTATCAGGTTTTATTGGAATGAGCATCGCCACCCGTGCGAACTGCCGCACCGCAGCAGCCGCACAGGAGGGTCTGAACCTCGGTTTACGCATTGCGTTCTCTGCCGGTTCAGTAATGGGATTTACCGTCGTCGGTCTCGGATTGCTCGACATTTCTCTGTGGTATGCCATACTGAAGCTTGTCTTCCATGAGTCACTTGAAACAATAACAGCCGCAATGATCACATTCGGTATGGGTGCCTCCTCCATGGCTCTCTTTGCCCGTGTCGGCGGCGGAATATTTACCAAGGCTGCAGACGTCGGCGCCGACCTTGTCGGCAAGGTCGAGGCCGGTATCCCTGAGGATGACCCCAGAAACCCCGCGACTATCGCCGATAACGTCGGTGATAATGTCGGCGATGTAGCCGGTATGGGCGCCGACCTTTACGAATCCTATGTCGGTTCCATCGTCAGCACCTGCGCCCTCGGCGTTCTTGCCTTCAACAAAATTGCAACCGTCGACCGTGTTTATGCCGTGGCTATTCCGCTTATTATGGCGGCAGTCGGCGTAATCTGTTCAATAATCGGCACCTTCTTCGTTAAGACGAAAGAAAACGCAGACCAGAAATATCTCCTTAAGGCTCTTCGCCGCGGAACGAACTTCTCCGCCATAGCAACTGCACTTATTTCTTTTGTAGCTGTTTGGAAGATTCTTGGTATAGAGTTTTATGGCGTCTGGCTTGCCATCATAGCCGGACTTTTTGCCGGAGTTCTGATCGGACTCTGCACGGAATATTTCACTTCCGATACCTATAAGCCCACGCAAAAACTCGCCGCATCCTCTGAAACGGGAGCCGCGACCATAATCATCGGCGGCATGGGTCTTGGAATGCTTTCAACCGCTCTTCCCGTTATTATTGTCGGCGCAGCAATCCTTATAGCTTATTTCTGCTCGACTATCGGCTATGCAGGCAATACTGAGCTTGGACTTTACGGTATTTCTCTCGCCGCTGTCGGAATGCTCTCAACGCTGGGCATCACGCTTTCTACCGACGCATACGGACCTATAGCGGACAACGCAGGCGGAATTGCGGAGATGGCTCACCTTCCCGAAGAAGTCCGCGACCGCACCGATGCACTTGACTCTCTCGGCAACACCACGGCAGCCACCGGAAAAGGCTTTGCAATCGGCTCCGCCGCTCTGACTGCTCTTGCTCTCATCGCTAACTTCGTTGAGAAAATGGACGCCGCCGGCGGCAACTACAGCCTTTCCTTAATGGACCCCAAGGTTCTTGTCGGAATTTTGTTCGGCGCGTGCCTACCCTTTATTTTCTCAGCGCTGACAATGAACGCAGTAGGGCGCGCAGCGCAGAGTATAGTCATTGAAGTCAGAAGGCAGTTCCGTGAGATAACCGGTCTTATGGAAGGAAAAGCTGAACCCGACTACGCCAAATGTGTTGACATATGCTCAAAGGCAAGCCTCAAAGAAATGGTCGTTCCGACCCTTATAGCAATCGCATCCCCGATAATCGTAGGTCTGCTTCTAGGCGGATCGGGTGTTGTAGGCATGTTATGCGGCTCTCTCGTCACAGGCTTTATCCTTGCCATATTCATGGCAAACTCCGGCGGTGCGTGGGACAATGCAAAGAAATATATCGAGCGCGGAAATCACGGCGGCAAAGGCTCCGAACAGCATAAAGCGGCCGTTGTCGGCGACACTGTCGGAGATCCTTTCAAGGACACCTGCGGTCCGTCCATCAACATTCTAATAAAGCTGCTTTCCATGGTTTCGATTGTCTTTGCAACACTTATTGCAAGCGTACATCTGTTTTAACAGATTGAAAACGGGTGCAGAGAACTCTGCGCCCGTTCTTCATAAAAAAAACAAGGCTCTGTGCCATAGCGGCACAGAGCTTTGTTTTTGTTTGCATCTGTTAAGAGGCGCAATATCCGTCCGGATTGATTTTGAAATCGTCGGAAGTGCCGATGATATAGCCTACGGCACTCTGTATTTTGTCCTTGAATGCGGAATAGGCTGCCGCGTCAATTACGTCCGAGAAAACAGCTTCCTTGCCCGGCTCGATTGTCGTTGTCGTGACTATCTGGGCAAACATACGGTCAGCCGACCAGCGATAGAGCGAGTTTCCGTCAGCGTCGTAAACTGCGAAATCAAAAAGCTGCTGCGAACTGTGGTTGATGGAAACAATTTTATCGGTGGTGTTGAGAATGGAGAGCGACAGACGCAGACTTCCGTCTGTTTCAGAAGCGGATGCCTTAACCGTAACTCCGTTTTTCAGTTTATCCAGACTCTCGGCGAGCTTACCTGCAATGGTAACGGCTTCCGCCCGGGTCGCCGAGTCGCGGGGACAGAGAAGATTTCCGCTTCTGCCATTTACAAAACCGAAAGCGCAGGCTGTTTGAATATCTGTGCTGTATTCGGCTCTAATATCGGCGTCGTCTTCAAAAATACGGTAGATTGCGGGTACAGCATAGTCGCTGCCGACATAATACTCGTAGGAGTTTATAACAAAATGTATCATTTCATCGCGGGAAAGCTCTCCAGAAGGGGCAAAACTTACTTTGGTATCAATGATGCCGCCTGTGACAAGGTCGTAGAGCTCGTTTGCTCCCGCGTCGCTGTTTTTTACATCGTCAAAGTATTCGGAAATGTTCGTCGCGGCAAAGTAATTTATGCTGATTCCGAGAGCTTTATGCAGCATACGCACGAATTCCATACGTGTAATCGGCTGATCGGGATGGAAAAGCCCGTCGCCTTTTGAAAAGACTTCCTGATAACCGAAAGTCTCAGCCCACTTTTCAAACCAGAAGCCGTCCGTATCTTTATAGAATTGTGAGCCTGCGGTAAGTGATGAGTTATCGGCCATGGCCTGAACGGGCAGGGCAGCTGTCAGCAGGGAAGCGGTAATAAGAACCAGAGCGATGTGCTTAATTTTTTTCATGGGTATTCACCTCCGCGGAATGAGTCTGTTGTATTTGATGATGCAGATAAGACGCACTTTTAGGTTTGATTGTTCCGGAGCGATATGCTATATTATTGGAAAATACCATTATTACCGGAGGTAAAGTGTGGAAATAAATACGGTCTTCAGAGTTGCTTCGGAATCGGACACGAAGCTGATTCTGGAATTTATCAAGGCTCTGGCGGATTACGAAAAAATGTCGGATATGGTCTCAGCTAACGAGGATATGCTGCGTGAATGGATATTCGACAAGCAAAAGGCAGAGGTCATCTTTCTTCTGGCGGACGGGAAGGAAGTCGGCTTCGCGCTTTTCTTCTATAATTTTTCAACATTTCTGGGCAGAGCGGGTCTTTATCTTGAGGATCTTTTCGTTCTGCCCGAATACCGCGGCAAAGGCTGCGGAAAAAAACTCCTGCAGGAGCTAGCGCGTACCGCCGTTGAACGGGGCTGCGGAAGGCTTGAATGGGCTTGCCTTGACTGGAACAAACCAAGTATCGGCTTCTATCTTTCTTTGAACGCGAAGCCAATGGACGAGTGGACGACTTACAGGCTTTCAGGTGATGATCTTGTAAAGCTGGCCGGCGGAGAATAGTATTATGTAAGCCCGGATGGTTTACATAATATACAAAGGAGTAAGACTTTGAAAAGCTAAGCAAGGTTTCGGAATCAATACAGCTGGGAGTAATTCTGGCTCTTTCCGGAGGGCTGATGGATGCATACACCTATGTCTGCAGAGGACACGTTTTCGCAAACGCGCAGACAGGCAATATACTGCTGTTCGGCGTCAATCTTTCGGAAGGGAATCTCGCTCAGGCGCTGCTGTATCTTTATCCGGTTCTTGCTTTTACTCTGGGAGTTGCAATGGCGGATATAGTCAGGCAGAGATACTTTCGAAGCACCGGACTGCATTGGATGCAGGTAACGATACTGCTTGAAGCGCTGATTCTTTTGTGTGTGGGCTTTATTCCGCAGCCGCTAAATATACTCGCAAACTGTCTGGTGTCCTTCGCCTGCGGCGTGCAGGTGCAGAGCTTCAGGACAATCAAGGGAAACGGTATTACGACTACGATGTGCATAGGAAATTTGAGAACGGCGACACAGAACATCGGCGATTACCTTTACGAGAAAGACAAAGACCTGCTGAAAAAGGGCGTAATGTATTACGGTATAATTATAATTTTTGTTATCGGCGCGATATTCGGCTACAAACTTGTCAAGCTCTGGAGTGAAAAAGCGATACTCGCAAGCAGCGCCCTGATGCTGATTGGCTTTTTCATGCTGTTTTCGGAGGAAAAGTCTGAAGACGGCAGATGAAGAGGCATAAAAAAGATATACGAAAGCTGGCGCCTTCGTATAGCAGTCGGTTAGTCAGAAACGGATGACCTTCGGCGCCTCCGTGAAAGAGCAAATCGTCGCGGTGGTGTCCCTGAGATAAAGAACTTCCGTGTTTCCGTCGTCCGCCGCATACATCTTCTTGAGCATGGGGTACGCGTCGAGCATGTGCTGCCTTGCCTCAAATCTGTTATCCTCGACCGTTACGGCCTCGAGCCTTATCCATTTTCCCTCGAACATTCCGCTGATTTCGATCTTCGGGTTGGCCGCAAGCTGCTTCGAGACATTTTTAACCTTGCCGGTTTGGATATACAGCTTGTCCTCAAATATGTCCACAGCTCCGAAAGGGCGGACTCTCGGCTGGTCTCCTTCTGCGGTTGCAAGGTAGAATACTCCGCAGTTTCTTAAAAATTCATAAACTTCACGCATGGCGTTACCTCCATAAAAATGGTATTCTATGACTATGATTATATATGCGCAGCAGCGTTATGCAAGAGATTTTTATGCTTATTAGGAGGTTCCTGTATGCCCTTTACGATTATAAACGGCGACATTACGAAGATTAAAACCGACGCTGTTGTTAATGCGGCAAACAGCGCGCTGAAAAAAGGCGGGGGAGTCTGCGGCGCGATATTTGACGCGGCGGGAGCGGACGAGCTTCAGGCGCAGTGCGACGCAATCGGCCATTGCAACGTAGGCGAGGCGGTTATTACGGAAGGCTTCGCTCTTCCCGCCAAATTTATTATACACACCGTAGGTCCTCTCTGGCAGGGCGGGCGCAACGGAGAAGCGAGACTATTGTCTTTAAGCTATCAAAATTCGCTTACGCTGGCCGAAAAGCACGGGCTTACCTCGATAGCCTTCCCACTCATCTCGTCGGGGATTTTCGGATATCCCAAAGAAGAGGCAAGGACAGTCGCGGAAACTGCAATAGCGGAATTTCTGAAAAAGCGTGACATGGAGGTCTTTCTGGTTTTGTTTAACCGGTAAGCGACAAAGAAACCGCATTGGGAGGAATTTAAGTTATGTCAGAAGATTACGGCTTTTACGGCAAAGGTGCATAAGGATATATCCATGTAAATCGATACCGAAAGTGAAAGAGGAATAAAAAATGTACGAATTGGAGCAGGTCGGTCCGCAGAGCTATTACATAGCGAGTCCGGCAAAAATCGGTATATACAGGCGCAACGAGACTGACGTTTATCTCATTGACAGCGGCAACGATAAGGATGCCGGAAGAAAGGTGAGAAAGATTTTGGACGAAAAGGGCTGGAGTCTGAAAGGTATTCTCAACACGCATTCCAACGCCGACCATATCGGCGGAAACCGTTATCTTCAGCAGCAGTACGGATGCAAAATCTTTGCCAAAGGGATTGAAGCGGATTTTACGAAGCATCCCGTTCTGGAGCCGTCTTTCCTTTACGGTGGCTATCCTTTCAAGGAGCTGCGGCATAAGTTTCTGTTTGCGGAGGAAAGCGACGTTTGCGAAACGTCTGACGAGGGGTTTCCGTCGGAAATTGAAATCATACCGCTGCCTGGACACTTTTTCGATATGATAGGATTTCGGGTACCGGACGGTACGGTTTTTCTGGCCGACTGCATATCAAGCCGGGAAACGCTTGAGAAATATCAGATAGCTTTCATATACGACGTTGCGGCTTACCTTGAAACCCTTGACAGAGTAGAAAACATGCAAGCAAATATCTTTGTCCCGTCGCATGCGGCGGCAGCAAGCGACCTCAAAGAGCTTATAGACTTCAACAGAAGCAAAATATATGAAATTGCGGAAAGAATAAGTTCTGTTTGCGAGGTAAAGCGGACGTTTGAAGATATACTCAGACGCATCTTCGACGTATACGGACTCAGCATGAGTTTTGAGCAGTATGTGCTTGTCGGAAGCACCCTGCGCTCTTATCTTTCATGGCTCAAGGACAACGGAAAAGTGCAGGCGGTGATTGAGGACAACTGCATTTACTGGCTACACATTTGATACCTTGTTAATATTTCTGTAACAATTCCCTTTACAAGGAAATACTGATATGCTAAAATGTTTTTGTTAAGCCTGTGGCGTTTTTGTGCTTTGTGTCAAAGTCATAAACAGCTGTGGCTTCATAATACTTTGGAGGGAATAATATGAGGAACACTAAGAAATATCTTGCCATTCTGCTTGCCGTTATGATGCTGATCAGCGTTATGGCAGGCTGCGGAACCAAGGGAACAACGGAATCCGCTGCTCCTTCGGAAGCCGCTGCAACAACAGCTTTTGATCTGTCTGTATGCCTAGCATCCGAACCCCAGACAATTGACCCGGCACTCAACTCCGCAGTTGACGGTGCTATCATGATTCAGCACTTCTTTGAAGGTCTGATGAAGTGGGTCGATGACGGAAACGGCAATGCTGTTCTGGCACTCGGTCAGGCCGAATCCATGGATAAGGTTGTAAACGATGACGGAACGGTCACCTACACCTTCAAGATTCGTCCCGACGCAAAATGGAGCGACGGCACACCTGTTACTGCCAACGACTTTGTCTACAGCTGGCAGCGTCTTGCAACTCCCGCGACCGCAGCTGACTACTCCTACATGATTGACATGGTAAAGGGTTTTGCCGAAGTCAACAGCGGAACGCCGACAGGCCAGTTCGAGACAAAGACCAATGCTGATACCGGCGCCGAAGAGCAGGTTGAAGTCATCAACTATGCAGACCCCAGCACTCTCGGTGTTTCTGCTCCGGACGACAGCACCTTTGTTGTAACAATCAATAATGAGTGCCCCTATTTCGAAGAAATCTGCGCATTCCCCGCAACTTATCCCGTCCGTAAAGACATCATCGAGTCCGCAGGCGACCAGTGGACCTTTG
>Ga0074193_1003140_pt1 | contig 12896 bp, 10 predicted proteins | sample EPASupsiteHSE605_FD_64523 | JGI IMG/M metagenome (GOLD analysis project Ga0074193, IMG submission 64523) | Bioremediated contaminated groundwater from EPA Superfund site, New Mexico - Sample HSE6-05 | ecosystem: Environmental > Aquatic > Deep subsurface > Groundwater > Contaminated ... | reverse complement strand
TAGAGCTTTCGAGTGTTGATGTTTATGACTATGAGAAAGTATGGCGGTTTAGAATTTCTTGGTTGAACGAGTGTATCAAATTGAAAACTGTTTGGATGCTCCGAGTAGATAGGTCTCATTAAATGTCTTTGAGTTGAAAACTTTTTATCATGTTGTATATTATTTAGAAACTGAAGAGCGTCCTTCTTCGCGAAGCCATGTTTAATAGCTATCGGAATAAATTTCTTGGGAGACTTAAATGGGTACTGTTCGAACAATTCATTCATTTTTTTTCCTCCTTTTACCGAAGGTAAAAGAAAAATAAAATCTCTTACTCAACTAACTCTTCTAACTCATCGCCTTCTATTGTTTCGGTAGCCATAGTAAACATTTCTATTATATCTTTATAATCTTTATTAGGTACTATAAAGAATTCATTTCCTTCTTTATGTTGAATAGCTCCATGCTGTGCGAGGTATGCTCCTATAAGAGGCTCAGCTGCATATTGATCTCTAACCGCTTTATAACATAGAGGACGGAAACCTTCTTCATTATAAGAATTTTGATACTGCTTCATTCTTCTTTCATAATCAGCAGTGCGGCCATATTTATAAACTACTTCATCATTATCGAGAGTGATATAGTTTAAGTATACGAAACCTTCTTTTTCTATCCAATACTCATTAGCAAAATATTTATCAACTAAATAACCTAAAGTCATACTATATTGGAGGATAGTATGAAGGTATTTATATGGTATGAAGTAAATATTATTTCGCGAACGCTTGATCACTATAATATTTGTGTTAGATATTAAAAGTCTTCCGCTATCACCTCTCATAAAATCCGACCAATTCTTAGATGATTGACCCTTTTTAGAAGTCTTACCCGAGAGCTGTCCGCATTGATCCATTATTGACGTAGCATTAAAATGAGTGTTTAATTCGTTCCGTTCAAATTGAAGACCGTTAAAGGTTGTTTTATTATCGATCCAATTTTGAGCGTTAAAGAAAATTGTGCCAAAGTCGAAACTCTGCATCTTTTACTTATGAGTTAAAAAATTATACTGTTTTAAAAAGTCACGAGTTTTTATTAAAACGTCTTTTCTTAAAATTGTCGGATTTTTTATCCTTAAAAACTAACGGGTATTTTTTTTGGCGATTTTTTAGGGTTTGAAAACTAACGACTTTTTTTTATTAGTCTTTTTTTTAACTCTTTTAAACGGGTAATTTTTTGGGGGTTTAAAAACTCGTGACTTTTTAAAATTAGTCTTTTTTTTAATTCGTAAGTAAATAATGCAAGTTGAGCTGTTTAACATAGCAAAAGAAATCTTAAACGAATATAATTATGAATTCTTAAAGTCTGAAGTTGATATAAATGAAGAACAATATACAGACTTTCAATTTGATATCGAAACTATGGCCGAGAAATATTATAAATTATATGTGAAAAGAGATGACAGCGAAACTTTAAGGTCTATTGTTCACGATCTTATTTTTAATAGAACAATAGAATTATATAAAGAAGAAGCTAAAAGATATATAAAGAGTCAATTATCTTATTATTACTTCTTCAATGGACATTAAAACTAATGGGTTAGATTAGGGGTTAGAAAGTTACTGGTCGATAACCCTCATATATTTTTTTGATTAAATGAGGTTTCTATTAAAATTCTTTTGATTAAAAGAGGTATATTGGCGATGAATCAATATATAAGAATGCAACTCTGGTTCAATTAAACGAACATTTTTCCCTTGAGAGACTAATAAACTATATAATAAATTTATAACATCAGGTATTATTAGAATCTTATCGATAATTTGTTATATGGTTGATACTTTTTAACTGTATCCCGGCATATTTTTCTGTTTTCGCGTGCCATTAATTCTGAGGGAGTGCAAATATTTTGTATGCAAGGGTGATTTTAATTCCCCTGGCCAAATCTTAGCGTAATAGGTGAAATGTAATTTGGTAACACTGACTTTTTAATGTTTTGTCTTGCAGTTTATTAGTCTCTCAAAAGAAAAATGTTCGTTTAATTGTACCAGAGTTGCATTCTTACATATTGATTCCAAACTGATATCCACATCTAGCATTATTAACAAACCCTGTTCTTACTATTCTTATAGCACCCCATGTGGAGACACTGGATACAGAATTATATGGTAATGAGCTTGTACTGTTAGTGTGATACCGCCCAGTGTAACACTCCACTGAGTAAATATTATGGGCAAAGGTTCTTCTAGTTGGTTCTAATACAGCGGGAGTGTGAGTAATCCCTGTGGTTCTAGTAAATACAGCTAAATCATTGTTTCTAGTTACTGACCATCTCTCGCCAGCACTGGTAGCATCACATATCTAGGCAAGTGTACGTGCATTATTATTGCACAGAAGGTTGGATGATGTATTAGATGTCATTCTACATACACCAGACCCATTCCTAAAATATGTGTGAGCGATCTCTATATCAACAGTTACTCCAGTAACCATTCCAATAACTGTCAATTTATAAGTAGTTGTTGTCTCTAGAGCCATAGAGAAATCTCTCATGGATTGTTCAAAGAATAATTAGCAATTAATTTAACAGTTCGTTTGCAATCAATTTCTATTGGAGATGTTGAATCAAAGAAAGTGAATTTGATGGTAAATTGAACAAATATAGGTTATGTTTATGGTTTACGTATCAATTTGTAAGTAATTTCTCCACAAACAAGAAGACAATTTGAAAATCTAAGTAGATATTTTCATTTTTTATGTTGGTTTTCATGATATGTTTTCTCACTTATATCAGTGTTGCAAGCATAATCAATGGTACACGTGAACTTGTATCAAGTCACCAGGAGGTTATTACAAAAGGCAAAGACTTCATTAAAGACGCCATTAATAAAACAATGAACTATGAAATTGGTCCTTATATATTGATGGAAAAAAATGTAACTGTTCAAGATGTTCTGGTAACAGCAGCGAAAGAATTACCATTTTTTCGAATTTCACCATATTTACGAATTCTGCAAAGATTAGCGACTTTTTATAGGAGGTTGAATAAGGAAAAGAAGTAAATCCCTATTTTTTCATAACAATATTTTTTTTTATGAAACAAAAAACTTATTGGCTTCCCCTTCATTGAATAGAACTTAGTTTCCTGGACTAAGTAATGGTGTCTCTTTCTCATTTTCATTAATTTGTTGATCCAATCTTGGCCGATATGCAATATTTGGATCTGTAAAAGGAATCAAATACTGTGACAATGATATTTTAAAAATAAAACGAAAAAGCTGTTCTCCTCTTAGAATCCATGTTGGATACCGTAAAAATTCCTGCGAATTGCATATAGCTTTGCAGAATTCATATGTAAAGCTATTACAGTTATGAAAAAAAGTGGAATAGCTTAAACAATTCCATTTCAATGAAGCCATAAAATGATTCAACACTTTTCTACAATCAGGCAATGATTTTGTTATTGGACCAAGTTCATAAGATCCGTATAAAGACATTTCTCCAAGAAAATCTGGAATCCCTCCCACAGAATCTGCTTGATAAATTCCACATTGATATTCATCCGAATACCCATAATAAACTTCGATTTTATTATCAATGATCAAAGATGTGTGAAAGGCTCCTATCCCTATCCACCGAAAACTCTTATTCAATGGGGATAAATCGTAGACTTTCAGACATAGTTTGGTTTTCATTGTAAAATGACTCGAATCATGAACAATGAAATATAAGAGCTAGTGTATATTGATTTCCAAGCTGTATGGGGATCGTTGCACATTGATTCTCCAGGATACTCAATGCTCAGTACTTGCTTTTTGGAGAATAAATTGACACCAATAAAATTGGGACCTGATAAGGATGAATAGTCGAATGTACAGTCACTAAATGTAGCTAATGAAGGGCTGTTCAAAAAAGCCGAAGTGTTATTGAAAAAAGTGGATTTTTTGTATGTTACAGCTCCATCAAGCCACAAAATCCCATCAAGAGTGCATGTATTATTAATCATGCTCAGATATTCAATTACTGAGTTGGGAGAGTTAAGCATAACTAAGACTCCTTTAGAAACACATCCAAAATTTATCACTCTAGAAACATACACACCATTAGAATTCTCAATCCATAAGCCTGATCCATGATGAAGTATTAAATTCTTGGTTGAATTGATATCGGAAATTAGAGTGGGCTTGTGCTTAACATAAATGGTACCATATTGGCCATTAATCGTATTTGCGCACATAAATGACATTAAAAACATTATTTCTGAAGGACATGAAACAATGCAATTATGAGTCGAACTTGCTTCACAGTTTGTAAAGCAACATTGGTGAAAATCCAATTTTGTGCACAATGACCCAACAAAAAAAGCCCCACATGATGAAGATGATTTGCATGAATAAAACCTACATTTTTTCAACTCAATAGCTACCCCGCTGATATCAATATTAAAACAAGCTCCTATCTCAGAGTTAGTTATTCCTTTAAAAGTACATTCCTGAATAGATGTCTGCTCTACTAATAAAATCCTTTGATTAATGGCTAATTTGTGGAAATTTTGCTTTTCCATCAATATGACTCTGTTTAAAAACAAAGAAAACCTACATTTTCTTATTAAATTTGTACAATGATGTAAATATGCAATACTGTGGAAAAAATTATTAAAACCCGATTCCACCAGGCTAAATCTTACATTTCCACTAAAAATTGGAGAAGAATAACACCCTCTACTCATAATAAGGTGAGAAACACTCAAATTCATAATAAATCAAAATAATTTTTTTTTCAAATTTATTCATAACAATAGAAGAACAATTTAAACACTATTGGATGAGAAAAGAAAGGGATATCTTATTTAAATGTATCAGTTTTTTCAATTATTACGGGTCTAATAATAGATTGGATATGAAACATCAATTAGTGTGAGGGATTCAGTTTTATTATGGGCTCTATTGCTAGTTTCTTATTAACACCCCTTCATGGGTTCTCGACTGAGAACGACCTAGCGCAAACTTCCAGACTCATTTTCATAAGGCATACATAATATTTATGACCTGGATATGTATCTGAGAGGGTTCTCTACCTCCAGATACAAAACCAAAATGATGATAGTATTGATAAACTGAAATTTTACAGATCAATTGCTCATCAAGGTAGTTTGTGCCAAAGATGGCATTTATAGTTTTGCTTCCAGAAGTTGTAATAAGGACAAGTTAAAATATGTTGAAAATAACCCATTATTGTGTTGAAACAAAAAGATCAATGAGTTTATAGGTCAAAATCGAATCATTATGATTGATTCGTATGATTTCTCATTTCATAGACATTTTTTATCAGTATGTATAAACAGTGACGGAAGATATTAATTTTTTGTTATTTGTATGTTTAGGGGAGTCCAATCATCTTTAGTTTTTGCATCTATATCAGCTTTTTGATTAACAAGATATTCAACAATACTCAGATGACAATTTTGAGCAGCATAATGAAGAGGAGTCCAATTATCTTTATCTTTTTCATTTATATCAGCTCAGTTTTCTAACATGAAAACTAACAATGGTAGGTGGAAAAACTTTGATGATTGACAAACAAGCTTTGGTGTTAAAAATTGTAGTCTTTGACAAATATGGAAGAGATCAAAACAGCCACTGCAAACAACCCTTGATTATACATTATCATAGATCTGAAATCCTTTCATTAACAAATGTTTAAAACACTTTATCGAACCAAAAAAACCTGAAAAGGATAACAAATCAAGATATTTTGGCTCATAACTCCACTCAAAAGGACTCCATTTAGCTTTTTGATTTCAATTATCGATATCAGCTATATCATCAATCGCATCATATTTATGACAATACTCAATACTTGAAGGCAAAAAACCATATTCGATCAATTGATCAATATCATTTTCATTCTCAAAGAATGATTCATTAAAATCACCAGGTTTTGATTTACTTTAAATAAAACTATCAAAATCTTTGATCTTTTTCCAAAAATAATAACACAACAAGAAAGAGTCTACATTTCCCAAAAATGGTCTGATATCTTCAATTACAAAAATACCTCTCTTGTACTATTGTTATCCCAAAACTGGACATTTATTAGATTTTTCTTAAAGTTTTCATTTCCGTTTCTAAAAAGAAATTTATCAAATTCAATCTTTGCTTCCATCTAGTAAAAAAATGGCATTTTTAAAATTTTGCTGGTTTACTGAAAGAATTCACAAAATCAGAGAAATACTCGTGTGATGAAGGGCTTTTCCATTAAAAATTCTTGTCCTTTACAATAACTCTCCAAAAAGTTTTCGAAATCCTTGATTGTTCGACTGAGATTTAGTCTTCTATTACTATTACAATTCATTATCCCTCAAAGAAGACAGAATTAATATTACTTGAATTTTGCCCAGAAATCATTTGTCATTGGGATAACCATTATTATAAATCTTCAAGCCCCTGACAATCTAATGATTACAATGGTATAACAAAATATCAATCTCTAAAAGATTTAATATTTGTGATTTAAATCCAACTTTGTTCCCTAAAATAAATAAATAATTCCCAATAATGTTTATTATGCATAAACCTTTTTGATTAATTGCCTCATTTCAATAGATGTGCATTCTTTTATTAGCTCGTTTACAGTAAATTTGGTTTTGATATGGCTGAAAGATAATACAAACTCAGTGTTTTCGAAGTGATTATATCTGATGCAATCTATTACCACATTATTAATAAAGACAAGTGAATCAAACAATTCTTCTTCAAAAATTATCTTCAGTATCTTCTTTTGCGCTCTCCAGAAAGGAAGCCCAATATTTGAGAATCCATAGTTCATTAATGCATCAAGAGATATTTTGATTTTTTGGAGAGTCAATTTTATTATATCTTCACTTTCATTTAACATTGCAGTTGTAATTCCATTAGGAATTATATTGGAATATTCAATTAAGGCAGGAAACTCAAATATACGATTCATTACAAGTTGATTCAAAAATCCATGAAGCAGCGAGGTTCCATATTCCCTAAATATCATCTCTTTCATTACATTGGGTCCAATAATATTTGTAAGTTCGTAAGATATTACATTAGCAGTTGAAATATATCCCTTTTGAATCAAATATCGTATGAATCCAACATTATCTGTAATCAAAGCACCAGATACTATAGAAACAGTGTTCTGAATCCCAGGCAATTTACTATTCAAAAAATACTCAAAAAGTTGTTTCCTATTAAAAGAAGCAGCGGCAGTATATGGAAAACGATATTTGGCTCCTTTTTGCTCTAATAATCTCAATATCTGATAATTTCCTCCTGCAATTGCATACTCACATACCTCAAATTGAGAAAAAACAGAAGAACTGTAATTAGGAGAGTTATCATATAGAGATGGAGGACACTTTGAATGGACCCATTTTTCGAAATCATAGTCATTTCCCATGGTATTATAGTATAAACGACCACCAAATATGTTTCTGTTTCCTCTCCAAAAAGGATTATTGTTTCCATTAGGGTCTTCAGCATAATTACAATCTGCTTCAGATAGATATAGGTAGCGAAAGCACTTCTCGGCTCCATAGTATGCAGCTGCACAAATAAGAGATGGTGAATATGTCAAAACAGGCCTATATTCCCATATTGGCAATTCATAAGCTCTGTTCATATCAAATCCAGGATCAGATGCAAGTGCTCTTATATAATCCACGTTATCATGAATCAGGCAGTGATAATCGGAATAAGATTCTGCATTAGGATCACATATAGTTCGAGACAAATAACAGTCATTGACACAAAGATTTTCGAAGAAAAACCCCCTTTCCGTCATAACTCGAATGATCTTTTTTGCTTCAACTGGTTTTGAGTCGTAGAAAATATCCGAACAAAAAACCCAAAAAGAAAATAGAAACAAGCTTCCATTCTTGCACATTATATCAGGTGTTACATCAACAAATGGGATTATTGATTGTAAGGCGTCATCAACAAGAAAAACATTATGTCTAACGCATATAGCATAAAACTGCGATTTATATGAATTGTTTTCCAAATTATTGAGAAGGTCTTGAGAAAACAAACCCAATAGTGCCTTAGAAATCTTTGTGCTTCCTTCAGGCAAAATGCATGATACCTTCTGTAATATGATTGGTATGATAAAAGATTGTTTATGAATTATCTTTATAGACCTGAAAATATGGTTTATCAATAATTCGGTTGATTCACGTATATCTAAATCGTATTTCTCTAATATTCTATCAACAATATCGGAATCTTCCTTCGTACATGCTATTAAGCGATCAATCATTTCAATATCATCATCTGTATCGATAGCAATCTTAACCATAAAAAAGTGTAAATTTTATTGTTCCTCATCATCGCTTTCCAACCTGGTATTCATGATAGATGGGTCAAATGATATGAGTGATCTCCTTGGAATGGTTTTTAGTGGTCTTTTGTCAACATCATTTGAAATATCAACAAGGTTCATTTTTTCGAATATTCTATCTATTGACTTCTTCCTTTGAGCATGGTTTTTAGAGCTTTTGTACCCTGTCTTTTTAGAATCAGACATCTCCATTGCAATTAATGATGTTGTTGTAGGATTAACCTCACCAATTCCTAAATTTAAAACTTTAACTATTTTTTCATCTTCCTCATCATATTCATTAAGATTTTGCTCATTACTAAGTGTTGGATCAGACATCATCAGGTTTAATTCTAAACGGCAATCACGATATGAATGAAGAAGAATTTATTGATTTTCTTGGTGAAATATCAGCCAATCCCGAAAGAGATATTCCTCCTTCTTTTGTAGATACGCTTTATGAGTATGAAAGAATTGTTTGTTCGACGAGTATCGAGAATATAGCAGCTAATTATAAAAGTCTTCCCAAATTAATTGAAAAAGTACTTGAAAATAAGTATATTTGTTGTGAACCGATTATTTCTCATATATTAGCAAAAATCCTTTTGAAATTTCTGTTTAGTAAAGAGAGGTACTCCCAGGCTACGAAAATATGGGCTGCTCATATGCTCAAGGGCTTGAATTGTAGTTCTAAGCGCCCTGAAAACCGAGAAAAAATTAATAGTATAATCAAATATCCTGATTTTTATTTTAGTAATCTTGATAGTCGAACATTGTCTCTATTGGCAATGTCATCTCCTAAAGAAGAGTTTATAATTCCGGTTTCGAACGAACTTTCACGGCGAAATATTAGCATACAGACAAATGTGCTCAATTTCATTGATTCGGAAGGAGCATCATTGAGAGTCATTCTCAAAGCTTTTCAGTTCTTTGTGAATGAACCATCCATATTCTATGCAGACAAGCTCGTTAATGCTTTCAAAAAAAGGCCCCAGCTTCACGTAGCATGCACACATGATCTCTCATTATTCACCGAAAACCAGTGCGAGACAGCCCTCTCAATGATTGGCAAGTCAATCCAAAAAAATTTCCCTTTCAATTTCCCCTTAAGATATCTCTATCCTCCGATAACATGGTACTTAATAGACGAAATAGAATACGCAAAATTTGACTTCCATATGATACCAACCAGAGATTTCTCTTTTACAAATCCAGAGTTTTATTTCGTTTTTAACGAATTTCCCGATCTCAAAAATATTAATTTTATTTGAATTGAACCGTTGTTTTCTGATGATTATTTCTATTTCACAAAAAAGTGAAATGACATTCTATGAAAAATTGGTCTAAACTATCATATCACTTATGATTCCTGCACATTGCAAAGAGCCCGGTGAAGTGGCCTCTTTCTTTAATTCGAATCTTGAAGATGGGTTAAAGGATGAACAGGTAACAATTAATCGTGGAAAACATGGAAAGAACGTAGTTCCTCCACCAGAAACCGAGTCCATTTTTGAAATGATCCTTGAGCAATTTAAGGATCCAACTGTTTTGATTTTACTTGGTGCTGTTGTTTTGGGATTTGTTTTTGCATTTCTTGAAGAAGATCCCGAAGAAAGAGTTACTGCATTTATTGAACCGTTTGTTATTATTCTAATTTTGGCTATTAATTCAACTATTGCTGTTATACAAGATTTGAATGCTAGAGCATCTGTTGAAGCCTTAAAGGCATATCAACCTAACTTGGCCAATGTGATTAGAAATGGACAACTATTAGAGATTTCTGCTGAAGATTTAGTTTGTGGAGATCTTGTTGAAGTTAGTGAAGGAAAAACTGTTCCTGCTGATTGTAGAATTGTGAGAATTAAATCTAGTATGTTGAAGATTGATGAAAGTATGCTCACTGGTGAATCAGTTCCTGCAACAAAATTTTTAGAAAGTGTTAAAGAAGATTCAGTTATTTCTCAAATGCATTGTATTGCATTTAGTGGAACTCCAGTTGAACGTGGTGGTTTCTTTGGTATTGTTTTTGCAGTTGGAGTAGATTCAAAGTTCGGAAATATCCAAAAAACTGTCCAAGAAACTGAAGAAAGGACAACTCCATTACAAGAGAAGCTTGAAAAGTTTGGCACTGTTATTTCTTATGGAATTATGGTAATTTGCGCAATAACATGGGTATCCAATATTCATAAGTTCAAAGATGCAGGCCATGGTTCATGGATTAAGGGTGCCTTGACATTTTTCAAGATTGCAATATCACTTGCAGTTGCTGCGATTCCAGAAGGTCTTCCAGCTGTTGTTACTATGACATTATCCCTTGGTGTAAATAGAATGGCAAAGCTAAATGCTATTGTTACCAAATTACCTGCTGTGGAAACTCTTGGTTGCACATCAGTTATTTGTTCAGATAAAACAGGAACATTGACTACAAATAATATGGTAGTTCGAGTTTTTTCATCCATTTCTAATGGTTATCCTACCGAATTTCAAGTTGAGGGTGATAGCTATGAACCTAGTGGTTTCATCTTAGCTAATGGAGAACGAGTTACCAATCTTCATGAGCACCGAGGTATTCAAAAATCAGCCTTTGTTGGTACCACATGTAATGATGCTTCTTTACTCATTGAAAAAGGTAAGTTTATTCGTAAAGGAGAACCCACCGATGCAGCATTGAAGGTATTTGCCGAGAAAGTTGGACTTCTTGATCCAAGCCAAGAACAGATTAGGTTGTCAAAACCTGTAACTCAGCGATACGAAGTTGTATCCGAGTTTTGGAATTCTGAATTTCCAAAGAAAAGAACACATGAATTTACTCGAGCACGAAAATCTATGTCATGTATTGTTGGAAACGATACACTAGTTATCAAGGGTGCATTTGAAGTTATTTTGAATCATTGTACCCATTATATGGAAGATATGTCTGGTGATATCCGCCCAATTACAGCCGAAATTCGTAATAGGATTGATTCAATTCGAAGTTCATGGTCACATCTTGCATATCGTTGCATTGGTTTAGCATATAAGAAAGCATCAGATTATGAAAGCTGGGATATTATTGATCAAGATAAATTAGCTCAACATGAAACAGGTTTAATTTGGGTTGGATCAGTTGGTATTTATGATCCTCCAAGGAAAGAAGTTATTGCAGCTATTGCAGATTGTTACAAAGCTGATATTAGGGTTATTATGTGCACAGGTGATAATCCAGAAACAGCCACTGCCATTGCTCAAAATATTGGTATGCTTCCACGAGATTGTGATACTAAAGGTAAAGTTTTCACAGGTAATGAATGGAAATCTATGACAGAGAATGAAAGAGAGAATGCAGCCAAAACAGCGGTTGTTTTAGCCCGTGTTGAACCAGAGCATAAGAGACAACTTGTTGGTATATTGCAAAAGCAAGAAATGATTGTTGCTATGACAGGTGATGGAGTTAATGATGCTCCAGCATTAAAAGCAGCAGACATTGGAATTGCTATGGGATCTGGAACTACAGTTGCTCAAAATGCTGCTCAAATGATTTTAGCAGATGATGCATTTTCTACAATTGTTACTGCTATTCGAGAAGGTCGTGCTATTTATAATAACACCACAGCATTTATTCGCTATCTCTTAACATGTAATATTGGTGAAGTTGTTTGTTGTTTTGTTTCATCAATAATTGGTGGTCCTAATCTTTTAAGATCAACACAGTTATTATTTGTAAACTTAGTTACTGATGGTTTACCCGCCACAGCATTGGGTGTCAATCCATCAGAGCCAAATGTTATGGATCTTCCACCAAGACCTAAGAATGAAGAGATTGTAACGAAGACTAATCTTGTTCGATATTTATTAGGAGGTGTTTATCTTGGTTTTGCAACGATTGCAGCAGCATACTTTTGGTATATTTATGATCCCAGTGGCCCACATTTAACATTCAAGCAAGTTATTAACTATCTCCATGATCCTTCAATTCATCATTTAATCGAGAATGATACACCATCAACAATGGCAATGAGTGTTTTGGTTGTTGTTGAAATGTTTTCTGCTATGACAGCAGTAAGTGAGCATCTTTCTATCTTTACAATGCCCCCATGGAAGAATATGAAATTGGTTTTTGCTATCATTGGATCAGTTTTGATTCATATTGCTTCCATTGAATTTTCATTTACTCAAAAGATCTTTTCTGTAGTTCATCTGAACTCTCTTCAATGGACAATTGTTTTAACACTTGGTCTTCCAGTATTAATTATCGAAGAAATCTTTAAGTTATACTTGAGAACAACACAAAGTCATGAACATCATAATGTGAAGCTTTAGTAAAAACGGAGATATGATAAGAGGTTTTTTAAAACAGGTCATTCAATTGAGATTGAAGTGATACAAGAGATAACTTTTCACCTGGATTTGGTTCGGCCTCACCATTTTCGGTAACTGGTTGATTAGCTAATTCTGCAGTTTCATTGTTATTGTCATCATTATCAATAAGTCCTCCAGCAATGTTCTTTGGATCTGATTTGTTCTCTGATATTGATTTTGGCTTATCATCATTGTCATCATTATCAATAAGTCCTCCAACAATGTTCTTTGGA
>Ga0074193_1003139_pt1 | contig 12899 bp, 8 predicted proteins | sample EPASupsiteHSE605_FD_64523 | JGI IMG/M metagenome (GOLD analysis project Ga0074193, IMG submission 64523) | Bioremediated contaminated groundwater from EPA Superfund site, New Mexico - Sample HSE6-05 | ecosystem: Environmental > Aquatic > Deep subsurface > Groundwater > Contaminated ... | reverse complement strand
CATTTTTGTTAAAAACCAAGCTCCATGAGATGGAACCGGGAGAGTATCCGATTGATGGCCGTGATATTTATTGCACTATCTGGGAAGGAGAGGGAAAAGGGCTCGAAATACCCCCGCTGGAGGTTCATGACACATATATTGACATTCACGTACTTCTAGAAGGATCGGAAACTATAGGAATTCGTGACCGGAGCAGGTGTAATGGCGACAATATCCCTTATGACCAAGCAAAAGACATTGCTTTTCTTGAAGAGTCACCAGAGAATTTTGTAAGTCTCGGGCCGGATAATATCGCTGTTATCTTCCCTCATGACGCTCACGCTCCTCTTATAGGTGAGGGTAAGATAAAAAAGGCTGTCATTAAAATAAGAATGTAGTGAATAAGCGGTACAACTCTTATGTCGGGTACTTCAAGGAGAAATATGGCAAAAGGCTGCAGAAGATAGTCATTGATGCCGGATTTTCCTGTCCCAACCGCGACGGAAGCATAGCATCGGGAGGATGTACCTATTGTGACAATTCTGCTTTTCATCCATCATACAGCTCTCCCGACAAAACCATTTTTGATCAGATAGAGACTGGTATCGAATTTCATAAGAGGAGATACCGGACCGCAGAACAGTATCTGGCTTATTTTCAGTCATTTTCGAACACATACGCACCTCTTGAACATCTAAAAAATGTGTACAGTCAGGCTCTTTCCCACCCTGCAGTAGTAGGAGTCGTAATTGGCACAAGACCAGACTGTATAGATAGCGAAAAGCTGGATTATCTGCAGTCACTTTCAAAAAACAAGATTGTAATACTGGAATACGGAATAGAGACCACATACGACAAAACTCTTTCCAGAATCAATCGAGGTCACAATTATGCTCAAGCGGTTGAGGCAGTTAATGAAACTGCAAAAAGGGGAATACATCAAGGTGCTCACTTCATTCTGGGACTCCCCGGGGAAACGCGTGAGGAGATGATGGGCATGGTGCATGAAATAAATAAACTACCACTTCAATCAATTAAGTTTCACCAGCTTCAGATAGTCAAAGGAACTGCAATGGAGAGGGAGTTTGAGCAAAATCCAGACGATTTTGTTCAGTTCCGGCTGGACGAATACATAGACTTCTTCATCGATTTCCTTGAACTGCTAAGACCCGATATTTATATAGAACGATTTGCAGGAGAGGTGCCGCCCAGATTTGTCAACAGTACACCGTGGGGTCTGATCAGGAACGCAGGGCTACTGCATATGCTGGACAAAAGACTGGAAGAGCGAGATACTTTCCAGTCCCGTCTTTATAAACCCTGAAATTAATCTTCAAGCATTGCTTTTGTAGAGATCTTCTCCCCTACTGCCTGTAACATCCATTGCTGAGGAGTCACGTTTCCAATTGCATATATTCTCATTACCTCGTCGGACCATCTCTTTTTTGCATAAAACTTCTCCAGCTGATATTCTATTATATGACCAAGAGGGTAGTTCGCCAGATAGAGTGGAGAATTTATCATGTGCGAGTAAATTGCAAGCAACGGGGAGTCTTTTTCTCCCAGGACAGGTGCGTAATATTTGTTCCAGATATCTTTTGCTATAGTAATAACCGCCTCCTTCAACTGTGCTGGTGTGGCTTCCGGATTTTCATACAGCCACTTCCATACATTCATGTCCACAAGTGCAACTCCCATAATCTCATAAGATCCCCAGAAAATATCAAGTTCTGTCATTTTTTCCTGATCCGGATTTTTCTGATTATATCCAAGAAGTGTCAGGTCCCTTTTCTGGAAAACAAATGCATTTGCCTCTGTGAATGCTGTGTTTGGAACTCCGTTAAGCATATAGAAATCTACATCTCTCATACTTATGGTCTGCTCAACATTGTGCCCCATCTCGTGAACAGCAATGTTAAATCCCTTATAGTCCATTCCTCCTGCTGCGAGTCGTGTACGAAGACGTGCAAAGTCATCTCTGCTTTGTGCCCCCCAGGCATGTCCCGAACCTCTTGCCGCCTCAACAACAATTGCACCTCCAAGCTCGTCTGCTTTTTTTGCCGGAAATCCAAATTTCACCAGCATAGCAGGAATATTCTTATCAAATGCTTCAGCTGTAGGATAGAGTGCTTTAGTCTTTTTCGTGAGCACCTCCTCAGAAATCGAGCTGCGCGACTTAAATCCGTCATACCAGATATCAAATGGTTCCAATGGTCTGCCAAGTCTCTCCTTAATCATCTCTGCAACCTTTAAAACTTTTGGAGAACTTATATACTCAATAAACATCTTCTCAATCTCCTCCTGCCTTATCTGCATGCTCCCGTCAAAAGCCCGGAGAATGGCCGTAGGATATGCAAATGAGTATTTATCCATTGCCTTCTGTGCCTTAAACTGATCCAACAGAACCTCATACCTTTTCTCTCCCTCAGGCTTAACCTCTTCTTTCACTCCTCCTTTAGCAATTGTGTTAGCATATGGGGCCCAGTCATATTCAGGGTTATTTATAACTTGTTGCGGAATTGTCTGCTCAACTATGTGCATCATAATCTTATAAATGATTCTCTGCTTTTCCATATTGTCCGGGCCTGCTGCATAGTTCGACTTGATTTCGTCCCTAAGGTTCCAGTGACTTAAAAGCTTCATCTCCTCAGGAAATAATTTCACACCCTTTTCATTAACAATATGACCCATCATTATATTGTACTCGGCAATATAGCTTTCTGCCCTCATCTCTGCATCGGCAACCAATTGTTTTACTGCTGCTGGCGCCTTTGGAGTGAAAACATCGCCCATTCTTGCATATGCCCAGTCCAGTCGACTCCATTCGGATCCCTTTTCATCTTTCTGTATAAGAGTGAAATAAGGAAAGTTTAGTATTGTAATATACGCTATCTTATTGCTGTACAAATCTTCTGTAAGATGGCTCGATGGGTCATAGGCACCAAAAATATAATCGATAGACGCTAGAGGGTCCCCATCAAGATGAAGAGGTTTCTTTAAATCTATATTTATCTTGTTATATCCTCCCCACAACGATTCAAATGCAATCGAAAGTTTATCGAATAACGTCCTTTTTGCTTCTGGTGATGGAGCAAAATTTTCCCGACAGAAAGCAGCGAATTCCTCTGCCGATCCGTCTCCGGCCCTCCATTGCTGAGCTAATTGCTCAACACCTGAAATCATAAGTTCCTGATTTGCAAAATCCGGAAATTTTTGCCTCATCATTTCTGTTGTACTTGCCAAAACCTTGGGAGAAATTACCGATATATTATCTTTTTGCTCTGTTCCTGCCTGATTTGTACAGGATATATTGCCTAAAATCATCAAAATTGCTGTAAGTGTTATTAAGTTTTTCATAGATTAAGATTTGACCTCGAATATAACCATTTTTTCTATACCTTTGTAGATTATAAAAAAAAGACCATGCAATCTTTAGTAGACAGAATTATACCAGAGGGATTAACATTTGATGATGTTTTATTGGTCCCTGCAAGATCGGAGGTACTTCCACGCGAGGTGAATGTCAGCTCGTGGTTCTCACGTAAAATCAGAATAAGCACCCCCATTGTTTCTGCTGCCATGGATACTGTTACCGAGGCTGCACTTGCAATCGAAATGGCAAGAGAGGGAGGCATAGGTGTTATCCACAAAAACATGTCCATAGAACACCAGATGGAACATGTACGCAAGGTAAAAAGAGCAGAGAACGGAATGATTTACGACCCCGTCACAATATTCAAGGATGCTTGTGTTGGAGATGCTCTTAGTCTTATGCAGGAGAATAAAATCGGAGGCATTCCTGTTGTAGATGAACACAAACGATTAATCGGCATTGTTACTAACAGAGATCTTCGCTTCATAGACAACATGAAGATACCCGTTTGTGATATAATGACTAAGGACAATCTTGTAACAACAGGCAGAGGGACAGATCTTCAGCAGGCTAGCGCAATCCTCAAGAAGCATAAAATAGAAAAACTGCCCGTTGTAGACGAGAATGGAATTCTTATAGGACTTCTCACATATAAGGACATTACAAAAATAAAGGATAATCCTAACGCAAGCAAAGATGAGAAGGGAAGGCTGCTTGTGGCTGCTGCTGTTGGAATAGGAGCAGATACAATTCTAAAAGTAGAAAAGCTTGTCTCTGTAGGAACAGATGCAGTTGTTATTGACACTGCTCACGGCCATTCAGTCTATGTTCTGGGTGTTATCAAGCAAGTAAAAGCCGCGTTCCCGGGCCTACAGGTGATTGCAGGAAACATTGCCACAGGCGAAGCCGCTAAGGCTTTGGCAGAATGTGGAGTAGACGGCATAAAGGTTGGTATTGGTCCCGGCTCTATCTGTACAACACGTGTTGTTACAGGAGTCGGTGTGCCACAGCTTACAGCCATCATGCTCGCTGCAAATGCACTTAAAGGAACAGGTATTCCTGTAATAGCAGATGGTGGTATACGTTACTCGGGAGACGTGGTAAAGGCACTTGCTGCCGGAGCCAGTTCAATTATGGCAGGGTCTTTGTTTGCAGGAGTAGAAGAGTCGCCCGGCGAGACAATAATACTAAACGGAAGGAAGTTTAAATCATACAGAGGTATGGGTTCACTTGAGGCAATGCAACAAGGGTCAAAGGACAGATACTTCCAGGATATGGAAGAGGACATAAAGAAACTTGTTCCGGAAGGGATTGTGGCACAGGTACCTTATAAGGGAACTCTCAGCGAAATGGTATATCAGCTGGTTGGAGGATTAAGAGCAGGAATGGGTTATTGCGGCGCTGCCAACCTTGAAGAGCTACAGAAGGCAAAATTTATAAGAGTTACAGCTGCCGGGGTAATTGAAAACCATCCTCACGATGTCACAATTACAAGAGAGGCACCAAATTATAGTAGATAACGAATGAAAAAAACCTTAATTCTGGTTCTGATACCGCTGCTATTTTCCTGCAAGTATCTGAACTTTACATCTTCCGATGCTGTAGTAGCAGAGGTGGGAGATAAAGTTCTGTATGAATCGGAGGTTAAGAACCTTATCCCTCAAGGAACCTCTCCTGATGACAGCATAAAAATGGTTGAGCAGTATGTGAGCTCTTGGGCATTGAAACATCTTCTTCAAAAAAAAGCAGAAAGTGAACTATCTAAATCTGAAATTAACGTAGAACAGGAACTGGAAGATTACAAGTCATCACTGCTGGTTTATAAATACGAAAAGATATACCTTGAGGCCAGGCTTGACACTGTAATAACAGAAGATGAATGTAAGGCGTACTACGACAATTACTCTTCAAACTTCACACTTAACAACTCCGTTGTAAAGGCAAGGGTAATAAAGATTTCTGACAGGTCACCTAATCTGGAGAACATCCGGAGAATGTATAAAGCTAATTCCATTGAGGAGATTGACGAACTTGAAAAGCTTTGCTACAACTCCGCAGACAGATACGATAACTTCAACAATGAATGGGTTGATATTTCGGATATAGCTAAAGAGGTACCCTATGATGTACAGATGTGTGAGAGAGAGGCCTGGTCAAAATCATATATAGAGACAAGCGACAGCCTTTATCAATACTTTGTATTCTTTCTGGACAAAATTGCACCTGAAGGTACTGCCCCTTACGATTTTTACAAGACAAAAATAAAAGAGATAATTATTAGCAAACGTAAACAGGAACTTATCGCCAAGCTGGAAAAAAACCTTATCCAGGAAGCTCTTGAAAAGAATATTCTAAAAACCAACTTTAATAATAAAGACAAGTAATGAAACACAGGTTAAACTTATATCTCCTCGCCGTAGTTTTGTTGGGATTCATATCCGTTCCCGCAACAGCTCAAAAATACTCCAATGGCTTAGTAGACAAAACAATAGCTCTAATTGGAAATGATATGATACAGCTGTCCACAATCGAGGCAGAGGTTCAGATGATGCTTTTCCGCGGGGTAACATCAGACAAGAACCTCAGGTGCGAAGTACTTGAAAATCTGCTTGTCCAGAAACTATTTCTTACTCAGGCAAGACTAGACAGTCTTACAGTAAGTCAGGATATGGTTGAGACAAATCTTAACCAGAGGGTACAGGAGGTTATGACACAGCTTGGAGGAGAAAAAGCAACTGAGGAGTACTTTAAGAAGCCTATGTACAAGATAAGACAGGAGTGGAGTGAGACACTGTCGGAACAATCACTTGTACAAAACATGCAGAGTAATATTGCCCAGAAGGCCCCGGCACTTACTCCTTCAGATGTTGAGAGATACTACAAAAACACTCCAAAGGACAGCCTTCCGATAATCTCAACCCAGTATCAGTACAGTCATATACTCATATATCCAAACAAAGAGGATGCTGTTATGGCAGTTAAGGAAAAACTGCTCTCTTTCCGGGAACGTGTACTGAAGGGCGAGAAGTTCAGCACCCTGGCAACAATATATTCAGAAGATCCAAACAGTGCCACAAAAGGAGGTACCCTTGGAATGGCAGCAAAGCAGTTCTATGTGCCGGCATTCTCAGATGCTGCAATGTCGCTCAAAGTTGGCCAGGTTTCCCAAATAGTAGAGACTCCATATGGCTTTCATATTATACAGCTGATAGCTAAGGAGGGAGACATGTTCAATGCCAGGCATATTCTTTTAAAACCGCAATATACAAGCATCGACCGTACAAAAGCTTTCTCCAAGTTGGACAGTTTGAAAAAACTGATATTAGCCGACAGTATTAAATTTGAGATGGCTGCCAGAAGATTTTCTCAGGATATGAAAACATTCGTAAATGGCGGACTTGTTGCAGATGAGAATTCGGGTTCTACATATTTCGATAAAGATCAGCTTAATCCTGCAGACTATAAAATCATTGAAAATCTTAAAGTCGGCGACATTTCAGAACCATTCGAATCTGTTGAAAACGCAGAGAAGAGCGGTAATACTGTTTACAAGATACTAAGGTTGGATAAAATAATCCCATCTCATATAGCCTCCTTCAAGGAAGACTTTTCAGTTCTTCAGGATGAGTTCAAAAATCAGGCTGCCCTTAAGGCAATCGATGAGTTTGTAACCAAGAAACAGAAAAGTACATTTATAATTATTGATCCTCTTTTCGCAAATTGTCCGTTCAAAAGAGAGGGTTGGATTAAATAATGCTTAGAAAATTATCTACACTCTTTTTAACTTTCATTCCGATTCTTCTCTTCTCACAAGACTCCCTTAAGAATCAGGAAAACCGGCTGGTAAGACTTATTTATGCCCAGTCGGCCGAACATAAGCAGATTGAGGGTAAGGAGTTTAGAAAAGTTACGGGACCTGCACAGTTTCTTCACAACAATGCTCTTATTTTTTGCGACACAGCAATCTGGAACGTCCTTTCCAACACGGTGGATGCAATTGGCAATGTTAGGATAATACAGAACCAGACCACTCTTTTTGGCGACAGAATCAAGTACTTTGCAGACAGATCCGTTGCCGAAGTTCGGGGGAACCTTGTTGAGTTGGTAGACAAAGATAACAACAAACTAAGAACCCACTATCTGGATTACTACACGAAAGACAGTATTGCTCTTTTCTACAATGGTGGTAGTATGGTAAACAAAGATGGCAACACAATAGAAAGTCTTGATGGATTCTTTTATAGCAAGCTTAATAAATTTGTATTCAGGAATCAGGTCGAAATGATGGGAGACTCCGTTGAATTCTCAGCCGATTCTCTGGCTTACTTCACAAAAACAGACAGAGCCGTTTTTCTTGGCAGAACCAACGCCTGGCAGGACGATGGCTTTCTGAAAGCAAAAGGTGGCTGGTATGACAGAAAGAATGATCTTTTTCATTTTACCAAAGATGCCTACATAAAAACCAAGGATACCGAAATCTGGGCAGACACTATAAATTACAACAGAAAAACGGCTGAGGCTGAGCTTTTCAACAATATACAGCTTCTGGATACCGCTCAGTCTGCTATACTTTTTGCCGACCATGCCTCTTTCAAGCAGAAGCCATTCAAGGTTATTCTCACAAACAGACCAAGTGTGGCCACCTACACTGTTGAAGATGGCGTGTCCGACACTCTCTTCTTCGCTGCAGACACAATCCGGTATAATACCTTCATGAAAAGTGAGGTAGACTCCGTTACAGTTGCCCTGTCAGAAAATCGCTATAAAGAGAGCAAAAAGGACCCATTGGGAGAGTTGCACAAGAAACGGCCGGAACAAAAGAAGTCTTCCGGCAATAATGAAAAGACGCTTGAGAGGTCTTTAGAGAGGAAACCCGGCAACTCAGTGCCTCCCCCCGACAGAAACACTAAGGCGAGAAGGTCAAAAATTAAGTCAAAACAGGAAGAGCCGCCTATAGTAGTAGAACCGGTCAAGCATGATACCGTTCTTGTCAAACCTATTTCCGACTCAACTATTCTAAAAGGGGTAGATTCTACTTTGTTGAAAAAGGTCGACTCCACTCTAATGAAGAATGCGGACTCCACTCTACTCAAGAAAGCAGATACTACCACTATCAGGTTTCTTTATGCAAATAAAAAAGTGAAGTTCTTCAGGAACAACATGCAGGGGATGTGTGACTCCCTCTTATTCAATTCTATTGACTCACTTATAAGATTGTTTAAAGATCCGGTTATATGGACCGACAATAATCAGCTATCGGCAGATAGTATTCAAGTTATTATAAACGGTGGCAAGATAAAGAAGGCAGAGTTCACATCGTCGGCCTTTGTTGCCATCAAGGAAGATTCCACACATTTTCACCAGATTAAGAGTGCCGATATGGTAGCTTTTTTTGAGACAGGAGAGCTAAGCCGGTTTGATGCCTTTGGTGGTGTTTCATCTCTGCTGTTTATTGCTGAAGATAGTATTATCACTACAATGAATGAGAAGGCGTGCAAACAGATGAGCACAAAATTTTCCGACAAGAGTATTCAAAAGGTAACCAGCTATGAAACAATTGAGAGTAATGCCTACCCAATATTTGATCTGGAAAAGGATAAACAGACGTTGAAGGGATTCCGATGGTTGGATTCTTCAAGGCCAAAAACCCGCTTTGATATCTCTTCCCGAGTAATAAGGTCCTCTCTGGCCGAATCTGTTAAAAGTATAGCAAAACCAACCTTTAAACAGACCACTATCTATTTCGGGAAGAAAAAGGAGCCAGAAAAAAAGGCAGATCAACCAAATGACCTGCCTCCTGTTACTCCTCTTACTAAGAATCCATCAGGTTCAAAGTAAATATTTCACGATATTTTTCCCCGACGGCCTACCAGATATTCAGCGGTAATCCGTGCATCTTTTTCCTTGCCTGTTCTCTCACCTCAGCTATAATCTGCTCGTTTTGTGTGTTTGACAGCACTTTATCAATAAGGTCCACAATAAATGGCATATCCTTTTCTATAAGCCCTCTCGATGTAATCGCAGGTGTGCCAACTCTTATACCCGATGTCTGGAAAGGTGACCTTGAGTCAAAAGGGACCATGTTTTTATTCACAGTAATATCTGCCGATACCAGAACTTTCTCTGCTACCTTTCCTGTAAGATCCGGAAACTTACTTCTTAAGTCAATAAGCATTAAATGGTTGTCTGTTCCTCCCGAAATTATCTTGTATCCTTTCTCTACAAAAGCTGCAGCCATAGCCGCGGCATTTTTCTTTACCTGAAGCTGGTAAGATTTGAACTCAGGTTGAAGCGCCTCGAAGAACGAAACAGCTTTAGCAGCAATGCAATGTTCAAGAGGACCACCCTGGATACCTGGAAAAACACTTGAGTTCAATACTGCCGACATCATTTTATTTTCTCCTTTTGGGGTTTTTATGCCGAATGGATTCTCAAAGTCCTTGCCCATAAGTATAATTCCTCCACGAGGTCCTCTGAGGGTCTTGTGGGTGGTTGATGTAACAATATGCGCATGTTTGACAGGATTATCGAGCAAACCCGCAGCAATCATCCCTGCAGGATGCGCCATGTCAACTACAAAAATAGCATTTATCTTATCTGCAATTTCTCTCATTCGTGCCCAATCCCACTCTCTTGAGTATGCTGAAGCACCTCCAACAATAAGTTTAGGTTTAAACTCAAGAGCTTTTTTCTCCATTTCGTCATAGTCTATTCTGCCAGTCTCTTCAGCAACCTGATATGCAACTGCGTTATACAATATGCCGGATACATTAACAGGAGACCCATGAGTAAGGTGTCCGCCATGTGACAGGTCAAGACCCATAAAAGTATCTCCGGGTTTAAGGCAAGCCATGAAGACAGCCATATTAGCCTGAGCTCCGGAGTGAGGCTGAACATTTGCATATTCAGCATCAAACAACTGGCATAGTCTGTCTATCGCAAGCTGCTCAACCTGATCCACTACTTCACAACCGCCATAATATCTTGCACCGGGATATCCCTCTGCATACTTATTGGTAAGCACAGATCCAAGTGCCGACAATACTTGCGGAGTGACAAAGTTCTCGGATGCGATTAATTCTATCCCATGAAGTTGACGATTCTCTTCCTTTTTTATGAGTTCGGAAATTTGAAGATCTTGTTTCATTTTGTTATATTTTGTCTATAAAATGCTTGGGAAAAAGTTTTCAAAGGTACAAAAAAATTCCAGTTAACAACATCTTTTAATGGTGCTTGAGGTAACATTTTCATAATGCTTATCATGGGCTTATTCAATTTCGCTCGCTCCTATTGCATATATGTATCTGATTACAAGCGACATGCTAATAATGTCCCAGAAGTACATCCAGGACATTATTAGCATGATGCTGATTTTCTTATAGTTAGTTGAATAACTATGCGATAGAGGTTTTATTTCTGTTTAAGTGTCACTTCAATAACTCCGTTTTTTGCTTTTTCGCCATATTTCTTTATTGCTTCTTTATCCTTCAAAATATTTATTGACTGAACACTTTCTGGATTTATTGAATCCATATTTTTGTTCTCATCAATAACTCCATCGATGACGACAAGTGGTGATCCATTTATTCCTTTCGTTCCAGTTATTCTGAATATCTGCTTATTATTCTCCTCCTGTTTTCCCTTTTTAAGAGTTATTAAAATTACTCCGTTCTGGGCTTTGTCACCATACAGTGCAACAGCTGCGGCGATATCTTTAATAACATTTACTGATTCTATCGATTCTATAGAAATTGATTTAGCAAATGTACTATCGACAACTCCGTCAATAACGTAAAGAGGTTTATCCTTGGCCGACATGTTTGCCCCCCTTATAACCAGTAAATTTTTATCTGATTTATCAGACGATTTTTTTGTAGTAATTATAATAACTCCGTTTTTACCTTTATCGCCATAATTACGAACTGCTGCTTCGCCTTTGAAAATTTCTGCCGACTTTATTGAATTAGGGTCCAAAGATAAATAATCCTCACTTACTAACCCATCTACAATACAAATTGGCTTAGGATCTCCCGGTTTGTGCTTTAGCATAATATTCACATACTCGACTGCTGCAGGATTATCAGATTTTGATATAGTGATTCTTTCTGTATCCTTTAATGTTATAACAAGAACCCCGTTCTTGCCCTTTTCGCCATATTTTTCTGATGCACTCCTATCTTTAAGTACAGATATTGATTTTATTGCAGAAGGGTTAATTGCGTTAAATACTTCCCAATCTGTTTCTTTTCCGTTTATTATCACTAATGGTCTGTGTTCCTTATCTCTGTCTATCATGGCAAAAGCACTTAGGCTGTCACCTTTTTGGTCAGAAAAAACAGTGACTGTCATTTTTTTTATTTTGCTTGTATCCTTAGAGTCAATATTATAGGCTATACCAAAACCCTGAGAGTAATTTAGATTAGTTATCACTGTTCCCTTCCCATTTTCAGTTGTTGTGACAGTTATAGTTTTTCCCTCTTTTCTGATTGTGTCTTTCTGAATAAAATCTGTAATTTTGACCTCAGAAACCGGTTCAAATGCAGTGCTTACCCTCTCTGAGGCAAATGCAACTACTGCTAATACAGATAATGGCAGCACAAATAATGCTTTCAGGGCTGCCGGACGATTTGATTTTTTCTTTGTGATCATGGTAATTCTGCTTTTTAGTTTACTGTGATTAAAGCTGTTGGCCATAGTGTAGAGTCTGTCGCCAACAGCTTTTTTAATTAATAAAAGTTGATATTGTTTTGCATCGATGCCTTTTTTTATGACCGCTTCGTCGGCCTGATACTCATGAATATTCTGTAGCTCCTGTTTTAGGAGCCAAGCTGCAGGATTGAACCAATGAATAATTTTCACCAACTCCGCTAACAACAGGTCTGCTGAGTGAAGTCTGGATATATGGGCCATCTCGTGGGTAATAATCTCTTTCCCGTTTTCATTATAGTCCTTTTCTGAGATTGCAATGAACCGCATCCAGGAAAATGGAGCGACAGATTTCCTATGAATGACCAACACTATGTTCTTCTCAATAATCATCCTCTGTGATTCCTTAATTTTCAAGAGAATATACATTCGTCCAAACGACCAGACAGTAATGAATGCAGTAACCGCAACTCCTGCCATATAGATTATAAGAACAGCTATAAGCCAGCTATTAATTTGGTTAACTGCCTCAGCTCCTGCATCAGTTGAGGTTTGTGCCATAGCCATCAGGAGATCAAGATTAAGGGCCAGACCGGAATATGGGGTCTCCTTTTGAAGGGTGATTTCAATAAATGGAATCACCAGAGAGAATACAAAAAGGGAGAGCAGCACAACTCTGTTGAACCTGTGAAACGTCTCTTTGCTAAGCATCAGTTTGAAGAAGAGATAAAATACCGCCAGACAGATGGAGGATTTTAGTATATATACAAATATATCTCCCATGACTAACTGCTTTTTGATAATTTTTCTACTTTTTCAATAAGCTTCTTAAGCTCTTCCACAGAGATCCGCTCCTCCTCTATAAGTGATGACACAACACCCAGATATGAGTTTTTGAAAT
>Ga0074193_1003138_pt1 | contig 12899 bp, 10 predicted proteins | sample EPASupsiteHSE605_FD_64523 | JGI IMG/M metagenome (GOLD analysis project Ga0074193, IMG submission 64523) | Bioremediated contaminated groundwater from EPA Superfund site, New Mexico - Sample HSE6-05 | ecosystem: Environmental > Aquatic > Deep subsurface > Groundwater > Contaminated ... | reverse complement strand
CTTGAGACCGCTGCCGTGGCTGAGCACCACTGGGAAACGGGCAAAAGTGTGCATAAAATATTGCTCATCTTTGTATATAACCTCTGATGTTTTCATACATATCCCCCTTAACTTACGATTTCAGTACCAATTCCCTGTTTCGTAAATAACTCCAGTAAAATTGAGTGTGGTGTGCGGCCATCAATAATGTTTACCTTCGGCACGCCTTTTTCGATGGCATTCACACAGGCAAGTACCTTTGGGATCATCCCGCCGCTAATTATTTCCTGCTCGATTAAGGCTTTAACCTCAGTAACCGCTACAGAAGAGATAAGCGTACTCTTATTTGTATAGTCGCGGAAAATACCTTCCACGTCAGTTAGCATCAATAGTTTATCGGCGTTCAGCGCGCCGGCAATGTCCCCAGCCATATAATCGGCATTGATATTATATCTTTCATTTTGTTCACCTACGCCAATCGGCGCAATAACAGGAATATAACCCGCATCGCACACTGTTGTAATGATACCGGGATCTACCTTTAGCACATCTCCCACAAACCCAATATCAAAGGTTTGCGTTTGTCCGTCAATCACCTTGCTTACGAGGCTCTTTGTGGCTTTGATCATACCACCATCCTTGCCGCTCAGCCCTACCGCTCTCCCACCATAATAGTTGATCAGCGCCACGATCTCCGGGTTGAGCTTGCCCAATAGCACCATCTCCGCAATGCCCATTGTCTCCTGGTCGGTCACCCGCAGCCCATGCACGAATTCGGGTACTTTACCCATCAGCTTCATCATCGCCGTAATCTCCGGACCACCGCCATGCACCACGACCACTTTGATCCCCACATGCTTCATCAACACAATATCTTGGATTACTTTAGCCTTTAGTTCTTCGTTTATCATCGCATTGCCGCCATATTTCACCACGATGGTCTTGCCCGCAAATTCCTTTATATACGGCAAAGCCTCAATCAAAATCTCCGCCCGCTCCAACGCCTTCGTCATCATATTTCAACCCCTTACCAATTACCAATTACTGCTTACTGCTTACCGCTTACCGATCACCTAAGTCGTATACTCTCCGTTTATGCGTACATATTCATAAGAAAAATCGCAAGTCCAAACCGTCGCCTGAGCCGAACCTACCCCTAAGTCCAGCGTAATCGCAATATCCCGCTCGGCCATCACCTGTTTTAGCGCATCGGCCTCAAAACCGGTGCCTTTTCCGTCCGCTACAATTTTGTGTCCGCCAATAAATAGCACTACCCGTGTCTGATCCATATCAGCACCCGAATAACCCGCCGCTGCTACAATCCGTCCCCAGTTAGGATCCTGTCCAAAAAAGGCCGTTTTGACCAACGGAGAGTTGGCAATTGCTTTGGCCGCAATTTTAGCCTCCACAAAATTTTGCGCGCCTGTTACGTTAATCTCCAAAAACTTGGTAGCTCCTTCGCCATCACGTACAATCAGTTTGGCCAGGTAAATACATACATACTCTAAAGCCTTTGCAAAGGCGCTATAGGTTTCGTCTTTTGTGGAAATAACCGCATTACCGGCGGCACCATTAGCCAATACAAGTACTGTGTCGTTCGTGGATGTATCCCCATCCACCGTAATCGCATTAAAAGACCGTTCAACCGCATCCTCCAGTGCTTCTTTTAAGAGGGCTGCTTCGATAGCCGCATCAGTTGTGATAAAGCCAAGCATGGTCGCCATATTAGGTTCAATCATACCCGCCCCTTTGGCCATTCCTGCAATCCGGATCATTTTACCGCCAACCGGGACCTCGATCGCAATTTCTTTAACGAAGGTATCTGTAGTCATAATTGCTTGCATGGCACCGTCGTGACCTTGGTTTGATAATGTCTTAGCCGCCTTACGGATACCTTCAACAACTTTATCCATCGGGAGGAAAGTACCGATTACACCGGTGGAAGACACTGCCACTTCCTCAGGAAGAAGCCCTAATGCCGTAGCCGTCTCCTTGGCCATACAAATAGCATCCTGCATCCCCTGATCCCCGGTGCATGCATTTGCACAGCCGCTGTTGACCACGATCGCGCGTCCATGGCCACCCTCAAAATGCCGCTTAGTCAGCGTGACTGGAGCTGCACACATCTTATTTAAGGTATACATGCCCGCTACAGAGCAGACCTGTTCTGAACAGATAATTGCCACGTCTTCCTTCTTCAAGCTTTTGATGCCGGTCTTTACCCCGGCCGCCTTAAATCCCCGAGGCGCACATATCCCCCCGGGCACTGTTTTATATTCATTCATAATGTTACCTCCTAAAGCCCTCACCGGTTCTTGAACCCCGATTACCGATTACTGATTACCGATTACTGATTACCGCTTACTGCTTACCGATTTCCGATTACCGATTTCCGCTTACCGATCCCTATGGATATAAAGCGGGAAATCTCAATCCCATCGTTTCAGGGAAGCCACAGATGATGTTCATGTTTTGCAAAGCCTGACCAGCCGCTCCCTTGACCAAATTATCGATTGCCGAAACAACGATTACCCGATTGGTGCGTGGATCAACATGCCAACCAAGATCACAATGATTAGTTCCACGTACGTTTTTTGTCGCCGGATATTGTCCGGGGCCCAATAATCTTACAAAAAACTCGTGCTGATAGGCTTTATTAAAAGCTGTGGTTATCTGATCCATCGTGACCTCCGGCTTTAAATTCATGTAGCAAGTGGCCAGAATGCCGCGGGTCATGGGCATCAAATGGGGTGTAAACGAAATAGTTATCGGTTCCCCGGCTGCCACACTGAGTTCCTGCTCAATTTCCGGTGTGTGCCGATGTCCCCCGATATTATAAGCCTTCACATTTTCTGTAGCCTCCGGATAATGAGAGCCAAGGCCTAATCCCCGACCTGCACCTGAGATACCGGATTTGGCATCCACGATTACCGAATGAGGATCTACTAAACCCTCCCGCAGCAGTGGGGCGATGGCCAGAATTGAAGCCGTTGTGTAACAGCCCGGATTGGCGACTACCTTTGCTCCTATAATTTGTTCCCTGTTTAGTTCGGGTAAGCCATAGACGGCCTTTAGGTCCGGACTAACATGAGTATGCTTATACCATTGTTCAAATACAGCCGTATCCCTTAGTCGATAATCCGCTCCGAAATCAATCACCTTTTTGCCTGCCGTAAGCAGTGCCGGCACCACTTTCATCGCATGCCCATGGGGCAAGGCTACAAATACAACATCTGATTTGTCGATAATCAGATCGATGTTCATATTATCAAGCACAATATCCACATGCCCTTTAAGATGTGGATATACCTGACTGATTGGCTGCCCCGCATAGCTTTCCGAAGTAAGTACCGAAAGTGTTATTTCATTATGATTAAGGAGCAGGCGCAGTAGGTCTGCCCCTGCGTATCCCGTTGCTCCGATTATACTGGTTCTCATCATATCTATACTCCTCCTCAATCATATCATTTTAATAATTATACATCATAAGTGCATAAACATTCAACGTATTTCTGCACTTTTTACATAAAGTTTCTCTTAATTCTTCGCAAAATATCTCACCCATAAAATCAAAAATGAAGTCACTCCATTAGCACCGTTACGTGCAGATAAAGTGACTCCAGTACAGTACATCAAATTACTATTTCTATCGGCACTCCGCAACTAGGGCAAGTTTTGCCCGCCGTTAAATGGTGTATGCCTTGGGGCCGCTCCACAAGTAAGGCATTACAATGGTAGCAATAGGTATTACTGCCCGCACCACTCACATTTCCCAGATATACATAGCGCAATTTTTTCCGCGCAATTTCCCTGGCACGGTTCATTGTTTCCACCGGTGTTGGCGGTGCATTCAATTTATAATTGGGGAAATAACGCGAAAAGTGCAAAGGTACACCTGGATGAAGCCGAACCGCAATCCAATCCACCAATTTTTCGATTTCTTCATCACTATCGTTCATACCAGTAATCAGCAGGGTAGTTAACTCAATATGGCAATGTTGAACCGCAATTTCAGCAGTCCGTTTAACCGCTTCTAAATCGCCGCAGCAAACACGACGATAAAAGTCCTGATTAAAAGCTTTGATATCAATATTCATGGCATCGATAAGAGGCAAAAGCTGTCGCAAGGGTTCTTCAGCAATATAACCATTGGTTACCAGGACGTTTTTACCGCCTGCTTCGCGAACTAACTGTGCGGTCTCCAGCACAAATTCATACCACACAGTTGGTTCTGAATAGGTGTAAGCTACACCGATACAGTGTTCACTTTTTCGTTCCTGCACAATCTCTTTCACCTTTTGGGGTGTTAAAAGGACCGTTTCCGGTTCTTCCTGTGCGATCTGCCAATTCTGGCAAAATTGGCAGGTAAAATTACAGCCCCACGTACCGATCGAGAAGATCGTACTACCCGGATAAAAATGGTATAGTGGTTTTTTTTCAATGGGGTCCAGCGCATAAGAGGAACAGCGCAAATAATTCTCCGCTAGTAATTTACCGTCCTCATGGCGGCGCACACGACAAAACCCCTTGCCCCCTTTAGGAATTACACACTCCCGGGGACAAAGCTCGCACCGTACCTTGTCCCCCTCCAAAACTTTATAAAACAACGCTTCCCGCATCATGCACCTCTAAAAACCGTTAATTCGAGAACCAGGAACCGGGAAAAATAATTGTTAACCGCGGAGACGCGGGGGACGCGGATAAATATCTAAAACAATAATTTTTGAACACCACGACGCAAAGACGCAAAGGTATTTTTATTATTACTCTCCGCGCTCTCCGTGCCTCCGCGGTTAAAAACAGTCCCTGTTACCGATTACTGCTTACCGCTTACCGCTTACCGCCCTTACTTATGTCTAGTCACAGCGAAGCGATACACCTCCACCGGTTCTTCGGGTTTGATGCCCGCTTTTTGTTTAGCGATGGAAATCTGTTCCTCGACCGTGTCCACCCCTTCAAGGTCCGGTAGCAGTAACCCGCTGCGATGTCCTTTGCGTAGAATAATACCATACTTCTTGGGATCAAGTTCACCTATGTTCTTAACGGGCTCCGGATCAGACAAGATATCAACAGAGTAAGTTAACTCGTTTAATTCATCCGCTTCCACTGGGAAAAACCGCGGATCACCGGTGCCGGCATTGACCGCATTACTAATTATTTCTTCAGCAATATTTGGCCTAGTCGGAGCAAAGGTACCAATACAGCCGCGCAAATTCCCCTGTTTTTTTAGGGACACAAATACACCCGCCCTCCTACTTAGGTCGCGCGGCAAGTTATCCGGTGTTTCAAGCATTTTTCCGGTCAGCACATAGTGTTCTAAACTACGACGTGCCAAATTTGTATAACTGCTTTCTCCCGTTGCTTTGTCCGTGTATTGCTGTTCCACGACTACTTCACTCCCAATTTGAAATTGCATCACCGCATAACCGACGCCAAAGGGCCCCTCATAGGATAATGTGTGTGCCTTTACCTTCAGCTTATCTAGAATACCCATCAATATATAAATAGGACGCAGCCCACACTCTCCCGCCTCTTCGATAAAATCAGGGGCTAGATTGCGTATCGCCTGAATATTTAATTTTTCCAAAGCCTGTACGATAGTTTCATCGAATTGACGGGCCTGGATACTATAACCTGCTGGCGCATCGGGTGTCAATCGATGCGATAAATCCCCGCTGCAGATTATAACTGCCCGTCGATCTATACTTTGTACCGCCTCCCGTACGGCGCGTCCGAAGGAGAATAGGTCCTCATATTCCAGCCATCCGATAGAAATATGTACCACCTTTGCCTTAACTCCAGCTTTAGCAAGATAATAAAGCGGAACCAGAGCTCCGTGATCCAGCACAATAGATAATCCGTATCTCTGAGCTGAATCTTCCGTAATCTGCAGAACCGGGATCCCACTGTGCCCTGCATAACGGGTAATCACTTCCACCATTTCCGTATCCGTCTCAGCACTGATACGAATATCCGGCATGCCAAAATTCGCAAAATTGCCCTGTAGGCTTGTTATAGCCGCAATACTGATGGCATCACGAAACACAGGTCCATGGGGAGTAATTAAAACCAGAGTATCTGGATTCCATAACTTAACCTGATCACTAATTTTCTCCATGCCCTGCCTTGTTTTTTCCACTTCCCGTAAATTATTTCGCCCGATCTCTGGTATCAGAATCGGCGGGTGAGGCACGAGTGCACAGCCAACGATGTGTTCCACGTTTTCACTCCTTCCCTTAATAATTATCGTTCCACACCTATACTACTTATATACTGCCTAAAAATGGAATAACCTTTTGGAGTTTCCAAAAAGAGCTCTTATTTTTGAACACCACGACGCAAAGTCGCAAAGGGAAAAACCTATTGGCCCACCCCTGCTTTTTCTGCTTCGTACTGTACAATGCCCCGGAAGATCGCTTCTGCTAACTGTTCCTGGTACCCCTCATTCTTAAGCCGCCCTGCTTCGTCCGGACTAGATAGGAAGCCAACCTCCACAATCACGGCTGGGATGGTACTTTTACGTAATATGTAATAGTCTTCTGATTTTTCCTTTCGTTTATTGCCGGGCGGAAAATCCTTGAGGTTGGCCTGCATAATTGCAGCTAACTTCTTCCCTTCTTCCGAGCCCGGGTGATAGAAGACCTGTGCGCCGCTCCATTGCTTACCTTTGATAGCATTAGCATGAATACTGATAAATAACCCCGCTCCACTATTTTGGGTAATTTCGATCCTGCGCTCAAGATCATTGCGTTTCCCACCCTTACCAGGAGTGTAATAATCCAGATCCCGATCCCTGGTCAAGACGACATCTGCACTGCCTGCCGTGCGCAGTCTATTAGCTAATTTAATTCCAATTTGCAGTGTTATTTCTTTTTCAAAATCGCCTAGCGCGCTTACAGCCCCTCCATCAACACCTCCATGACCCGGATCGATCACGATGATTTTTCCAGCCAAGATTTCCGGTCGGAAATTAAGCGCTCCACCCTCATTCAATACAACAGACATGGTTAGTAATATTGCTCCCGCTGCAAGGAATAAATATGCCCAACTCCCTCTGGTAAGATACCTGTTCCACCATCCCGCCACTGCTTAACCCCCCTCGTTTTACTACATAACTATGGGGTAAAGTTGCGGTTTAGAAGCAGCAAGGTAACAGATCTATACTTTCTCACATACACTATAGTAACTTCCAGGCAACAGAGGTGAGTATATTGAAACAACACGCCCATGCATCTATACAGGGCTACGCAAAAGCACCTTATTTTCTGCGCTTGATCGCTTTATCTATCGATGGCCTGATCGCCGGCTTACCTTGGCTGCTGATAACTCCACTATGGGGCTATACACCTTTACGCCTTCCATCCCATTCCGGGCTTTTTCATGGTTTTATCATTACTGCCGCATTGTTATGGACCTTTTATTACATTTGCTTCAGGGACAGTTTCTGCTGCGGACAGAGTATTGGCAAACGCAGTGTAGGATTAATGGTGATGGGCACATGGACTAATCAGCCCTGTAATGCCATGCAATCCTTTTTACGCAACGTGATATATTGGGTGGATTTTTTCTTTATCGTTGAGGGCCTGCTTGCCTTAGCTAATTTAAAAACCGGCCGTCGACTTGGCGACTTTCTTGCCCAAACCCAAGTCATTGATAGTTCTCAATATCACCGGCGCAATTTAAAGTGAATCGTCTAACTGTTGTCAGACTCAAAAACGACCGATGGAGACGTTCCTCCATCGGTCATGTAATAAAACTGCACAATATTTTAACCCCTAGTTTGTACAGCCTTGGCTTACTTCTTTTGCAAGCAGTTCTCGGAACTGCTTTTTTGTTGTAGTATAGTAACAAAATTTATTGTAAACTAATGGTAGCTAAATGACTACAGCAATCTTAAGGATGGTGATCGCTATGCGACTGTTACGGCTAGCATTATATATTTTCTTAGCAGCCATGCTATGGGGTTATATCTCCAGTGACAACAATTTGCCGGCAGAGGCTGATCACGCAAAGCAGTTATTTTCAGCAACGGCAGCAAAAGCGCATCGGTTTATCAATTTATCCGAAGCGGTTAAAACAGGTGTTTCCTCCCAGCCCGGTGTCTATATACCGCTTGCTCAAATTCCGCTTTCTTTACAGCAGGCCCTTATTGCTACGGAGGATGCCCGGTTTTATCGACATCATGGCATCGATTTCGAAGGGATAGCACGGGCGTTATTTACCAATTTGCAGGATCGGCAATTTACCGAAGGGGGCAGTACAATTACACAGCAGTTGGTAAAAAACTTATTCCTATCTCAGGAAAAAACATTGAGCCGCAAGCTTGAAGAACTTATTCTAGCCGTTGGTGTTGAATTTCATTTTTCGAAGGAAGAAATTCTGGAGATGTATCTTAACCGCATTTATTACGGCTCTGGTGCATATGGCATTGCGTCGGCAGCGGACATCTACTTTGGTAAACGTCCCAATGACTTAACCCTGGCTGAGTCTGCATTGTTGGTCGGGCTTCCTCAAGCTCCATCAGTGTATTCTCCCTATACTAATTTTCAAGCCGCCAAACTACGCCAAACTGCCGTTCTTGACCTAATGGTTAAACAAGGTTTCATCTCATCCAATAGTGCAGATAAAGCCAAACGTGAACCAATCCATTTGTCCAGGTAAGCTGCTCTCTTCGTGGCACCCATCAGGAAACGGTTTTTGAACACCACGACGCAACGACGCTTACTCCTATACTTTCTGATAGGCTAAAAAAGTGAGCTTGTTCAGCTTTACTGAACAGCTCACTTTAATTCTAGCCTTCTGCAGTTGTTGGATCTATGATAACTTTTATCTCGGAAACCGAATTGGCAGGAAATCCACCTTTAGTTGCATGCTCCCGAACCATTTCTTCATTAGGGGCTATGTATACACAATAAATCTTATTGGGGGTAACAAAACTTTCAACCCACTGGATCTTTGGACCAAGCTCTCCCAGAACACCGCATGATTTTTGTGATATTCCTATTAAGTCCTGCTTTGAAAGATCTCCAGCACCAGGGATTTCTCTTTCTATAACATATTTAGGCATGAACATTCTCCTCTCAACTTAAATATCTTGATACTTTGAAGAAAGCACAACTACCCTTATCACCTCCTCTTCTACAAAATGTTACAATTACTAACATTATACCACATCTTTAATTAATGTTTTGTAGAATTGTTGCAATATTTTAAATTTAGTTAATTATGCCTAAATTCAATCCAACTTGTTTCTTTTTCGCTAATTTTGTGCTTATACCAAGGACTACACATGATGCCTAGTTGCCCCTCGATATTAAGCCGATAGCAATATCCTCTGGTACCGGGTGACTAATGATATACCCCTGTAGCAGATCGCAACCGCACTGTGTTAAATAATCTTTTTGCTGTTCAGTTTCTACGCCTTCGGCAACCACAGACATCTCCATAACGTGCGCCATTTCCACGATTGATCTGATGATCGCTTTATTAGTTCCATCTATCATTATCGTATCCATGAAAGATTTGTCTATTTTTAAGGTTTTCACAGGCAGACGCTGAAGATAAGTCAGCGACGAGTAACCCGTTCCAAAATCATCGAGCGCCAATCGAACTCCCATGGCCTGCAGTTCACCAAGCTTACAAATGCCTTCATCAAGCGAGGCGATCAACGCATTCTCGGTAATTTCAATTTCAAGCTGCCATGGTGCAATACCAGTACTATGCAGAGCGTCACCGACAGTATCCACAAAATGGCCCGCGCACAATTGGTGCGGTGATACATTGACCGCAATATAGATGTTTTCCAATCCTTGATCAACTAACCGTCGGGCGAACTGGCAAGCTTCCCGGAGCACCCAATCTCCGATCACATGAATGAGCCCGCTTTGTTCAGCTAACGGGATAAACCGCGTTGGCGATATTGACCCGTGTTCGGGGCTATTCCAACGGAGTAAAGCTTCGAATCCTACGATGACACCATCAACAGTACCTACTTGCGGCTGATAATGCAGTACCAGTTCCCTGCGTTCAACCGCATGACGCAAGCTGTTCGTTAGCAGCATTCTTTCGTAAGCTGCCGCTTGCATGTCTGTATCATAGAATGCCCAGCAATTTTTACCGGTATTCTTGGCTGCATACATTGCGTTGTCCGCATTCTTAAAAATCTCTTCAGCCGTATTTCCATCATCAGGATAGATAGCAGCACCGGCGCTGGCCGATAAATGCAGACCTACTCCGAACACCGTGATGCTCTGACAGAGTGCTCCAATAATTCTATCGGCAAGGCGCGCAATATATTCCCGATTTCTTTCACCGGGCAAAATAACCAAAAACTCGTCTCCACCAATGCGCGCTACAAAAGCACCCTGACCGACCTCTGCTACAATGCGTTTCCCGGCTTCAATGATTATAACGTCACCATAGGTATGACCTAATGTGTCGTTGACCGTCTTTAGATCATCCACATCGATGAACAGGACAACACCCGCTGACTCACCCCGACGAACTTGTTCCATTTCCTGATCAAGTCGCTCATTTAGATGCGCGCGGTTTGGTAAGCCAGTCAGCACATCGGTGTATGCCATACGCTTAATTTCTTCGGATTTTCGGTGCAATGCTTCCTCAGCGCGCTTGTGTTCAGTGATGTCCTGGTTTGCACCGTACCATTGTACTATTTTCCCAAACTCATTCCTGATAACATTTGATCTTGATACAATAGTGCGCACCTCACCATCCCGACGGATAATACGATACTCCAAATTATTTGAATAAGATTCCTCGGAACACAGCACCTTATCTATCTCTGCTTTTACGATCCATTCGTCATCAGGGTGTAGAAACTCTCTAGCATACACCTCCGGAGCCATATGGGCGCCTTCCCATGCCACGTTTGTACCATAAATTCTATAAAACTCGTCGCCAAATTCAAAAAGACTTGTCTCGGCATCATATTTCCACGGTCCCAGTTTTGCCTGTTCTGCCGCAAGTGAAAAAGTGTCTCTACTAGTCCTAAGTTCTTCTTCCATAGTTCTGCGGTCGGTGATGTCCTGGTTCGCCCCATACCACTTTATGACCTTACCCGCGGCATCTCTGATGACATTTGCCCTGACAACAACAGTACGTATCACACCATCCCTGCGAATGATGCGATGTTCTAAATGAACAGAATGGCAGCGTTCCGTAGACGAAAACACTTTGGCTATCTCTGCTTCTACGATCCAGGCGTCTTCCGGATGGATGAACTGATCAGCATACTCCTGCGGAGCCATAAGGTGACCTTCCCGTAACGCGTCCGTACCGTAAATCGCATAAAACTCGTCGCTGAATTCAAAAAGGTTTGTCTCAGCATTATATTTCCACGGACCCACGTGTGCCAGTTCCGTAGCCAGAGAAAGAGTCTCCCTGCTAGACCAGAGTGCTTCCTCTATCGCTTTACTTTCTGTTATATCAGCAAATACCAGGTATGTATATTCGCCGTCCATAAAAAGCGTGAACTCAATTTCCCTTGTTGTGCCATCCCTGCAATGGCAAGGAAGTGGATGGGGAACAACTTGCAGTTTATCTTTTTTGTATTCATTATTTTTCATATCGGTAAGCAATTGATTCATTGCATCAATATTATCTCTTTCATCCAACACCTGTTCCATCCAAGCGTTAATTGTGGGAATCTCTACTGAAGTATAACCAAACAGCTCTATAAACTTATCATTGTTGAAGATGATATTTTCATCCTTATCAGCGCAGAACAAGGCTATTGGAACCTTGTTGGTAATTTCTCTAAACCGCTCTTCGCTTTGCCTAAGTTGCTCCTCTGTCCTTTTCAGCATGAAACGGTTGACGATCAGTCCAATAATAACGAAGCTTTGTACGCCTAAAATAAAAGTCCCGCCAATTATCGTTTCCCTGTAAGCGAAACTAGCTACTATCGCAAGAAAGATACAGCACAAAAACAGTAATATTAAGACAGCTCTTGTTCGTAAATTAATTATCCCCATATTCTACCGCCTCACCTTTAAAAACATTGATACTAGCTTTAAAGATATACATATTTCTAAGATAAAGGCTTTTAAGCAAACACCAACCTGACCTTGTAACCTTTGTAGCATCCTTTTGATATATCATCTAATATAAATTTCTACCATTTTGCTAGAATCTCCTTGTTTTGATATTATCCGACATGAATATGTTCTAACCTTTGACCCAAGTCCATAAATCGCATCAGGTGCTGCGGCGACCATTTTCGCAAACAAAAATGAGTCAGAAACTATCTCTGACTCATTTTGCAGTCTATTTCCGTCATCTATGACTTCCAATAATATTAAGCAGGTTTTTCGCGGGCCTCAGGCAGAGTAGCACCACATTTAGACCTTAAAGCTGTTAATGACACTTTGTAGTTCCTTCGCCATCTGAGCTAGACTCTGACTGAAAGATGCAATCTCGTCCATGGACGCGCTCTGCTGTTCCGTTGCCGTAAATACAACCTGTGTTTGTTCTAATGTATCTTTACTTATTTGATTAACAGACCCAATGCTAGACAAAATTTGTTGGCTGCCACTTGCCATCTGTTGAATTGCTGCTGAAATTTCCTGAACTTGTTCAGACATCAGTTTTATAGCTTGTATAATATGTTCAAATGCCACTCCCGTGTTGCTGACAACCTCAGTGCCCACCTTGACCTCTCGGGTACCTTCATTCATAGCGATAACGGCTTTATCTGTATCTCCTTGTATCTCCCCGATCAAGGTTGCAACTTGTTTTGCGGCATCTTGTGACTGTTCTGCCAACTTGCGGACTTCCTCCGCCACCACCGCAAAGCCGCGACCTTGCTCTCCTGCGCGGGCTGCTTCAATGGCGGCATTTAAAGCTAGTAGATTTGTCTGCCCAGCAATGCCCGAGATTGTATCAACAATCTGCCCGATTTC
>Ga0074193_1003136_pt1 | contig 12904 bp, 9 predicted proteins | sample EPASupsiteHSE605_FD_64523 | JGI IMG/M metagenome (GOLD analysis project Ga0074193, IMG submission 64523) | Bioremediated contaminated groundwater from EPA Superfund site, New Mexico - Sample HSE6-05 | ecosystem: Environmental > Aquatic > Deep subsurface > Groundwater > Contaminated ... | reverse complement strand
GTGTATTTAACAAAGATGCACTCGTTTAGTTCAGAAAATACACTTTGCAGTAGTTTTTAGCAAGTACAATATTGATAGTGGGTTACGGACTGGACAATAAGAATTTTTTATGACACAATATTCGTATATATCTAAGAGACAAATTGTTACTAAAAACTACTGCAAAGTGTATTCTTTGGGATCACATTGAAAAGTTGTGGATATGGAATCCTGAATCAGTACCTTTGCTGTATAAACTATAAAGATGAAAGCGAGCGAAGGACAGATGTGGATCACATTGAAAAGTTGTGGATATGGAATCCTGAATCAGTACCTTTGCTGTATAAACTATAAAGATGAAAGCGAGCGAAGGACAGATGTTAGGAATTTTATCCTTAGTACTACCAGCAGAAGTATTTGAATATTTTGAGATAATAAAAACGGAGACTGTATCCAGGCAGGTTCACCTATATTTAGACGAGCAGAACATAGTTCCTGACGAATACAAAGGAGAGGATCTTCTGTCAAAAGGGTTTCATCAAGAATCCGTGGTCCAGGATTTTCCCTTAAGGGACAAGGCATTGTTTCTTCATATCCGACGCAGGAGGTGGCAAATAGAGCGTACCGGAGAGGTCGTCAGCAGGAATTGGAATCTGGTCGCAAAAGGGACGCGTTATTCGGAAGGATTCGCGGCTTTTTTAAAAGGATTACTTGGATACCTACCCGATCAGCAGTAACAGTTTAGAGAAGTTTTACCATATAAATGGGGACATTCTTGGGCAGCAATATAAAAACTACCTGAGCGACTACAATCAATGGGATCAGAAAGGGCATGCTGAGAAATGGATGATCTTTCCGGAAAACATGGGAGCAAACCTAAGCATTGACGAGACTGCGATCTCGAACGGTGACCTGTATACCATAGTGACAAACAAGGAACGCGGCGGCAAAAAAGGCACTATAGTGGCAATGGTGGAGGGCACAAGGGCGGAAGATGTCATTAAAGCCATATCAAAGATACCTATGAAGGTACGCTGCAAGGTTATGGAGGTGACGCTGGATATGGCCAATGCAATGCATGTTATTGCCCGGAAATGTTTTCCAAACGCAGAACAGGTAATAGACCGGTTCCATGTTCAGAAATTAGCATACGACGCCCTTCAGGAGCTGCGGATAGCGCACAGGTGGGAGGCAATAAATGAAGAGACCAATGCAATGGAGAACGCAAAACTGGATGGAGTAAAGTATAAACCAAAAAAACACAAAAACGGAGAGACAAAAAAGGAGATATTGTTTCGATCCAGACTATTACTATTCAAATCTCCGGGAAAGTGGTCCCCAAGTCAAAAGAAACGGGCTGCCATCCTGTTTAAATTATATCCGGACATCCGAAAGGCTTTTGGTTTGGTCCATCGCCTTAGAATGATTTATTCCAAAAGTAAAAGCATTGGCACTGCAAGGCTCAAGTTGGCCTTATGGTACAACCATGCGACCGAATCGGGCTTTCAAACGTTTAATTCTCTCTCAGCATCAATATACACTCATTCAGACAGGATATTAAACTTCTTCAACAACAGAAGCACAAACGCTTCTGCAGAATCTTTTAACGCAAAGCTGAAGGCCTTCAGAAGTCAGTTCAGAGGTGTGGGTGATATCAAATTCTTTCTTTTCAGAGTATCTAAGATCTATGCATAAATCTTACTCCACAACTTTTCAATGTGATCCGAATTGGCTCTTTAAATATTGGTTTTGCGTTGCCTATATTAGTTTGTTAAATATTTAATAAATAAATATTGTTACGTATTACCCTGAAATATAATTGCATAAAGAAATATATTGGTTTACCTTTACGACAAACTAAAATATATATTTATGAAAAAACTACTAATTATTTCTGCTATTTTGTTATTTGTTGCGTGTGAAAAAGAGGCTCCAATTACTCTTACTTTAGCAAACTCATCAATGATGATGTATAATAAAGACAAAAATAATATTGGAGCATCAACTAATTCTACAAATCCGATAACTTATACAACTTCAAATAAATGGATAGCAAGTGTTGATGCTACAGGAATTGTTGAAGCAGGGGTTTTGGGAACAGCAGAAATAACAGTATCTAATGGTATTAGTAGCAAGAAATGTAACGTTGAGGTTAAACCAAAATTTACTTCTTTACCGGAGCCCTATTTTAATTTTGGGGCTACCAGAACCCAAATAAAAAGCAATGTATTAACAGGGAAATTATACGATCTTTCAACGGCATTGGTTTATGCATATAATGAGGGCAATAATCTAACAGCTTTCAATTACTACTATTTAATTGGAACAGACGGCAAACTAATGGCTATAGGTTTGGAATTTAGCATCCTGTCCTCATATGCCACAAATCTTAGTGGTTATATAACAGAAAGGTATATTCCGCTTAGTTATTCAGGGACCAATTTTTATTACATAAATAAAGAACAAAATATGGCAATTGACGTGGATTTAACATATAATTCCAGCGGAACTGTTACAATAATCTTCGCTCCATATACAGGAACACCAGTTTTAAAGTCAGGAATAAGCTATCAGATTAACGAAGCGTTTCTTAAGACTTTAGAAATAAAGATAGATAACAAATAATCTATTCCTAATAGCCTTTCTTTAACTGCAGTAATAAGACAGCACCACTTTTGGATGCTGTTTTTTTTAAAAATTATCAATTATCTCTCTAGTGAAATAACGGTACCCACAAAGTGAACGGAGCAAGGAAATCGAGTGCAGACCCGCGAGCTGCCTTTGATTTTCAGTGGAGAGAATATTAAGTGGATAAACCCGGTGCAGCATCCAAAATCCATATCTGGGCTGAAAATATTCCACCTATTTTTCAAATTGATCCTATAAATCTAAAAAAAATTATCTTTGTGCTAATGGGATTACTCGAAGACATAAAGATAACAGACAAGATTGCAGTAGGAGACAAAGAGGCTTTTAAAGAACTTTTTGATCTTTACTACAAACCTTTATGTGTTTATGCAATTAAATTTATAGATAGTTTCGAAGATGCAGAAGATGTGGTTCAGAGCTTGTTTGCCTCTTTTTGGATAAGGTATTCAAAAAAACAGTTCACAGGTTCGCTCAGAGCATACCTTTTCTCGGCTGTACGCAATAACTGTATTAAATTATCCAATTCGGCCAGAACACAATCATTAGATGATACGGATTATATCCAGGAGGCCGATGATGTGTTTCTTTTCCTTGAAAATGCAGAAAAGGACTATAATCTGCTTTATAAGGAAATTGATAAGTTGCCTCCTCAATGTCGTAAGGTATTTGATGCAGTGATTATTGAAAATATGAGATATAAAGATGCTGCGGGTTTGCTTGGTATATCTGTAAACACTGTAAAGACGCAACTCTCTAGGGCACTGAGACAACTTAGGGAATCTCTGGAACTTGTCATTTTTTCTTTCCTTATGTAAATAATTATTTTTTTCTGTCACCCATTTTTCATTTTCCGGCTTATGGTATTAAAAGCAGAGAGGAAATATGGAAAATAATGCGTACAAACATTTGAAGATGGTGATTATGAATCACCATGCAGATCCAGAGAGAGGTTGGGAACAGACACAACTAAAGATATTAAGGGCACAGAGGGCAAAAAAAGCTAGATTCTGGGGCGCAGCAGCTTCAGTTGCAGCTATTATAATAATAAGCATCTTCATTTTCAACCCGCAAATGTCTGTCGAGGACAATTCTAATTTGGTAAGCGCAAACCCGGGTAAAAATCAGGCTATTCTTATAATGTCAGATGGGAGTAAAGTAACGCTGTCCGACAGCAGTGATCTTAAACTAACCGATGTTTCAGGAGCAGAGATATCAATTGAAGACGGGAAAAACATACAATACAAAAATGTCCCGGCGGAGCTCGAAAAGATTGCTGTCAATACTATTGTTGTTCCACGTGCCGGAATCTATTCTGTAACCCTGTCCGATGGTACAAAGGTGTGGATCAATTCAGATAGTAAATTGAGTTATCCGGTATCATTTACGGGAGAAAAAAGAGAAGTGACCCTTACTACTGGTGAAGCATTTTTTGTAGTGGCACACGATAAAAATCATCCTTTCATTGTTAATTGCAATGGCAATTCGGTTACAGTTACCGGAACTGAGTTTAATGTCGAATCTTACGACACTAACAGGACAATAACTACATTGGTTAAGGGTGGAGTTATTCTTTCCGGCAGTTCCGGTTCTGTCAATCTTACTCCAGGCATGCAGGGTATAATTGCCAAAAATGAAATAATCACATTAAATGTTAATGCTCAGCAATACTCTTCGTGGAAGGATGGTTTTTTTGAATTTGACAATATGACCCTTGGCGAAATGCTTACAAAATTAAGTCGTTGGTATGATGTTGAATTTAAGTTTACAAACAGCGAATTGGCAAATCTGACATTTACTGCAACTTTTCCCAAAGATGAAAATCTTTCTTTTATCGTAAAATTGATAGAACGTATATCTTCCGCACGCTTTGTCACTTCCGAAGACAAAGTAGTTGTTTACTCTAAAGAATAAAGGAGTGCCTTTGACCGACACTCCCTACATTTTCAAACGTGGTTACACCTCGTAAGTAAAACCACATAATCTTAAATGTTAATCTAAAACTATGAAAAAAATTGGACTAGAACAAAAGCTTTTGAATCCAAAAGTAGAAATGCGGCTTAAGCAATTCTGTATGTTGTTGGTTGTTATTATTTTGATGATTCCTCAAAAAGGATTTTCGCAGAAAAAAATAACAATGACCATCAATAATTCAACCTTAAAAACCGCTCTCGCAAACCTTAAAAATCAGTCAGGGGTGAACTTTGTGTACAACACAAAAGAGGTTAATGACGGAATTACCGTCTCAGCTCGCTTGGTTGAAAAAACACTCGATGAGGCAATCGTCGAGGTACTGAAATCAACTCCTTACACCAGCGAAAGGGTTAAGGACTATATTCTTATCACTTTAAAAAAGCAGAACCCAAAACAGATTGTCTTAAAAAGTGTCAATGGCATTGTAACCGACGAAGAGAATCAACCGATGATTGGAGTAGACGTGCTTCTTGAAGGTACAACAAAAGGTCTGTCAACAGATAATGACGGAAAATTTGAATTCAAAAACAGTGTACCGGAGGGAGGCGTGTTGGTTTTCTATTTTTTGGGCTATGAATCCCAACGTGTTATTGTTGGGAAATCATCTGTCGTAAATGTAAAGATGAAGAAGAAGGAGATGGCTATAGAGGAGGTTGTTTTTACCGGGATGTTCACCCGCAGGGCCGAAAGTTTTACAGGTTCTGCAACCACATTCAAAGGAGATGAGCTTAGAGCAATAACAAATCAAAATCTTTTAATAGGATTAAAGAATCTGGATCCATCATTTAAACTTCTTGAAAGTGTTGCATTTGGAAGTGACCCAAATAAACTTCCGGAAATACAGCTAAGGGGCCAGACATCAATACCAAACTTACGGGGAGATTTTGAAGGTAATCCAAACCAGCCGTTGTTTATTCTGGACGGATTTGAAACTACAATGGAGAAAGTTTATGATCTTGATATAAACCTTATACAAAGCGTTACATTACTGAAAGATGCAGCTGCTAAAGCAATTTATGGCTCGAAAGCTGCAAACGGAGTAGTAGTAATTGAGACAATTACACCTGTACAAGGACGATTAAGGGTAAGCTATAATGGAAATTTTAATATAACAGCACCGGATCTTACCAGCTATAATCTATGTAATGCAAATCAGAAGTTACAGGCAGAAGTATTAGCAGATAAATATTATTCTTCTGATCCAGCGACTCAAGCATCATTAACGCAATCATACAATGAAATTTATAAAGAAGTTGCAAGAGGTGTTGATAGTTACTGGCTTTCACAACCATTGAGAGCAGGATTGGGCCAAAAACATTCTGTATATCTGGATGGAGGCGACGCTGCAATGCGGTATTCGGCAAATTTGTCGTACAACAATATAACAGGTGTCATGAAGGGATCGGATAGAAGAACAATATCCGGAGTAGTATCTCTTCATTACCGGTGGAAAAACCTGTCATTCAGAAATAGTCTTTCTGTTGATAATAACAATTCTGCAAATTCATTATACGGTTCCTTTTCTGAATACGCACAAATGAATCCCTACCTGAGAATTTATGATGAAAACGGATTGTTGATTAAAGATTATGGAAACAGGATATATAACCCACTTTATGATGCTACTGTAGGCGGCAAAGATAGAAGTGGATATAATATGATAACAGAAAATTTCTATGGAGAATGGTCTGCTCTGAAAAATCTTAAATTAACTGCCAGAGTTGGTATTAATATGCAAAATTCGGAAAGCGAAGTGTTTAAACCTGCAAGTCATAGCGATTATTTTGACATTCCAGTTTGGAGTGAAAGTTACACAACAAGAGGCCAGTATACCAAAGGAGCGTCAAAAAGCTTAAATACGGCTTTTGATGCGGGGATGAACTATTCATTAATAAAAGCCAAACATATCTTGTTTTTTAATGCAACATATAGTATATCACAGAATAGCAATGAAAATTATTCTACAACCGTTGTAGGCTTTCCTTCAGACAAACTGGATTATATTGGAGCGGGAAACAACTATATAGATGGCAAACCTACTGGTGGGGAGTCTACTACACGGGCCCTTAGCTTAACAACAGCATTAAACTACTCTTACGACAATCGTTATTTGCTGGATTTCTCATGGAGGCTAAATGGTTCTTCTCAGTTTGGAGCAAAATCCCGTTATGGTAAATTCTGGTCAGTTGGTCTTGGATGGAACCTCCATAACGAAGCCTTCTTACGCAATTCGCATTATGTTCAGTCATTAAAACTGAGATCATCAATGGGATATACCGGTTCTCAGAATTTTAGTGCCTACCAGGCAATTTCTACATACAATTATATTACAAATCAGATATATAATGGTGATCTTGGATTGGTAATCTCTGCACTCTCAAATGAATCTCTCATGTGGCAGCGACAGTTTGACAGAAATATCGGAATTGATATGCAGTTATTCAAAATGGCAACAGTGAGATTTGATCTATACTCTAACATAACAAAAGATCTGCTTACAGATATAACTGTCTCACCTTCTGTCGGTTTTTCTACATATAAAGAGAACATGGGTGAAACTTTAAATAGCGGATTTCAAATTGGTACAAGTTTTCGTCTCTATTCCGATCCAAAAAGGCAAAGATTCATAAATCTTAATTTTAACGTTTTACACAATACAAATAAAATAAGAAAAATTTCTGATGCTCTTCGTGCATATAATGAACTTGTTGATTCTCAAAAGGAGGACTATGCAAGTACTAATGAGCAATTGCTTAATTTTCAAAGAGATCCCTCGCTTCGTTTTGAAGAGGGCAGAAGCCTCTCGTCAATTTGGGCGGTTCCTTCTTTAGGAATTGATCCGGCAACAGGAAAAGAAGTTTTTGTTAAAAAAGATGGAACAACCACTTTTCAATGGGCAGCAGCTGACCAAGTCGTATGTGGTGATTCAAATCCCAAATACAGCGGAAATGTAGGAGCCAGTATCGGTTGGGGAGGTATAACTTTAAATTTTGCATTCACATTTAAACAAGGTGGTCAGACTTATAATTCAACACTGGTTGATAAGATTGAAAACATTGATATTAAAAATAAGAATATTGATTTGAGAGCACTGACTGAACGTTGGAACACTCCGGGTGTAGAAGCTAAATACAAATCAATCAAAGATATGACAACAACTAAAACTACTTCCAGATTTGTTGAAAATCTTAATGAATTTGTATTTTCATCTGTAAATATCGACTATGATCTTGGCAGATTGAACTTTATGAAAAAAACATCAATTGAACGTTTGAAAATATCATTTAATATGAATGATATTGGAAGAATCTCAACTGTAAGAGAGGAGAGAGGTACTTCATATCCTTTTGCAAGAGTTTTTTCATTCGGAATACAAGCCAGTTTCTAATTATTAAATATAATATGATATGAGAAAATATTTTAAAAATATATTGGTGCTTTTACTTACGCTCTCTCTGTTTTCATGTTCAGACTGGCTTAATATCAGCCCAAAATCGGAAATTAAAGTATCCGATAACTATTCAAATGAACAAGGATTTAAAGACGCTCTGACAGGAGTCTACCTATTGCTCACTAAACCGTCACTATACGGAAGAGATCTTACTTATGGTATGACAGATGTTCTTGGAAAGCAATATACGCAGATTCAGAGTTCAAGTTCTTACTACTATCTTTCAAGTTACGACTATACAAATCAATCGAGTATTAATATTATTGATGGAGTCTGGAAGGCGGCGTATAATGCTATTGCAAACATTAACGTATTGATTTCTAATATTGAATCTTCAGATCCTTCGATATTTACTGCAAACAACAAAAAATTAATACGAGGTGAAGCCTATGGATTACGCGCATTTATCTATTTTGACCTTTTAAGACTTTTCGGACCATCAGTAATTGTTGGTGAAAATGAATCAGCGATTCCTTATGTAACAGTTTACGGGAAGGAACTAACACCATTTTCTACAGTTAAACAGGCAATTGGGCTAATATTGAGCGATTTGCAGACTGCAGAGAATGAATTGAAATATGACCCTGTATATGAGCAAAGGGAGTCAACGACAGATGACGAAACATGGGTCAGAAACCGAGAGTTGAAGTTTAATTATTATGCTGTTAAATTACTCCAGGCAAGAGTCAATCTTTATAAAGGAGATCATCAAACGGCACTAAATGCTGCACTGACTGTAATTGATCAAGTAAAATTCACCTGGACTCCGACAAGTGAGATAACAACCACAACAGCAGATTCAAGAAACAGAATCTTTAGTCAGGAAATGGTGTTTGGTCTTCATGTTCCTTCATTAAAAGATGATTACAGTTCATGGTTTTCATCAACATCTGGATACTTAAAATCAACCTATTACTGGGAACAGGCATTTGAAGTTGCCTCCGCAGGTTATTCTGCAGATTACAGATATGAATATCTCACATATTACGACCCGTCTGCAAATCTAAGATATAGCACTAAGTTACAACAACCAGAAAGCAATACTCCTGTTTATGCGCGTAAATTGCCATTAATGCGTTTTACTGAAGCATATTATATTGCAGCAGAATGTAAATTGAATACTTCCGGAGTAAGTGAAGCAATCTCATTCCTAAATACTGTAAGGACTAAAAGAAATATCATGGTTGAACTAAACAACAATCTTACAATCGATCAAGTCAAGAATGAATTATTAAAGGAATATATTAAAGAATTTGCTTGCGAGGGACAACTCTTTTATTTCTATAAACGCAATAATTCCAGTACAATAAAATTTCATTCAGGAACAATGTTGTCTAAAAATTATGTACTCCCTCTACCACTGGAAGAATTAGCAAACAGATAAAACCTTAAACAATGAAAAATACATATATAACAATAGTTCTTATTTCTTTATGCACGATATTTCTATCGTGTACAAAGAATGAAGTAATGAATTATTCAGGGAAAAACATGGTATACTTTTATGAGCGATACATGTATCTTGGTTATGACGAACGCAGGACCGAGAAGATTACGTACTCTTTTGCTGTAAAACCCTCTTCTCTGAACGAAGATAATGTACAAATCAAGGTGAGACTGCAAGGTCGTCTGTCTGATAAAGACAGAGCTGTAAAAGTTTCATACATGCCAGATAGCACCACTGCAGTTTCTGGTACTCACTTTAAACTCAATGACGGAATTGTTAAAGCAGGAGAGTATGATGGATATGTTCCCGTAACATTGTTCAGAAGTCCTGATATGAAACAGAACACATTCAGAATAAAATTAAAAATTGATAATAATGAATGGTTTGAAACAGGTGTCATAGAAGACAATTATATAACATTGGAGGTCAGTGATAAACTTATAAAACCTACAAACTGGCCTCAATGGTATGGATTTGGGGAATATAGCGACAATAAGTATCGGTTTGTGATTGATGTTCTGGGTATATCCGACTTCCCGGTTGCAAATCGCTATCAGACCGAACCCATTGAGGGAATATATACAGCTGCGCAATTATTTGGCTTCGCATACAGGCTGAAATTGGCCTACGAAGAATACAAAAAGGTTCATGGTCCGATTTATATGAACGACAATGCAGATCCCAAAGTAGAGATAAGTTTTAATTAAAATATCAGATATGAAAAAATACCTATACATATTCATTACATTGCTAGTTTCCAGTTGTTTTGTTGATAATGGCAACTACTCATATAAAGATGTCAATGAAATAATAATTGATGTTTCCACAATTCCGGTAGAATACAACGTATCACAATTTGAGAGACTCACAATTGTTCCTGAAATCAAATTTTCCCAAAATATAATCGCAGAAGAGAATCTTGAATATAAGTGGACAATTTTCAATACATATTATGCGAGTTCCTATGCCGAAGTTATAGGAAACGAAAAAATATTCGATAAAACTATAACCCAGCAATCAAGTGCTACCAATTATGCTCTGGTTCTGGATGTAAAAGATAAGAAAACTGGAATTGCGGCTCAGCAAAGGTTTACCGTTTGGGTAAATTCAGAGGTAATCTCAGGGTTGGTTGTTGTTCACTCTTTGGATGGTAAAAGTGATTTAGATTATATAGCAACAACAAATGCCGTACCCAATATTACTGAAAACAGACATATGAGAAACGTTTTTTCTTTGATCAATAAAACAAAGATGAACGGAAACGCTAAATTTGTAGCAGGAGCAAGAAAAAGTAATTCAGTTATAAATTCTGTATACATTGGCACAGATAACGAATTATATAAAGTAAAAGGGAAGACATTCGAATTGGAATTCACATTCGGTGATAAAATGTTTACAATTGTCCCTGCCATTAAAAAACCTCAAGCCTTTGAGATAGGAGGGACGTATGCAAATTATCAATTTTTAATAAATAATGGTAAGGTTCATTCAATTTCAAATCAATCTGCGTGGGAAACAACCTTTTCGTATGCTTTACTCCCTAATACTTCTACCCTAAATTCATCTGAAGTAGATCTTGCCCCTTATGTATATATTCCAGAAACTTTCCCTTCAACCACCAGATTTGGGGGCGTATTTTATGATAAGCTAGGACAAAGATTTGTTATTATGCCATATACTACTTCTCCTACGGCAACCTTAACTAAATTTAACGATCAGATTAACTCAATATTCAACTTAAACAATATCGGTAAAGAGATTCTTTATTTTGAAAAAGGGTTCAATAACTATGGGTATGCAATATTTAAGGACAACGCAAGTGCAGACAGATGGTTATATATAGCAAATTTTAATGTTGCAATGAACAGTAATATGGCAGTTGCCATGTACAAAATGACTACTCTTCCTGAAATTGCATCAGCTAAATTCTACTCGACCGGAAACAGAGGCAATGTGTTATTGTATGCTACAAATAAAGATATATACACATATGAATATTCAGGATCAAATACTGCAACAAAAATAAACAATCCATTTGCTGCAAATGAAGAGATTACTTGTATGAAGATTTACAAACCGGGAACTGGGAATAATCTTAGTAATGCAAATGGCGCAATTTTATATGTTGCTACATGGAACGGTACTGAGGGAAAACTATATGAATTTTCTATGAATGAGGCAAACGGATACCTCCGTAGTAAAGAACCATTGAATGTGTTTAATGGTTTTGGTAAAATCATGGACATGAATCATAAATTAGAAGGAACAGGCACAGGCTCCTAACATTCTGAAATGATTGGGTGTAAATGAAATATTGCACCCAATCATTTATTTAATTCAAATAACAGACTCAATAATATACATAATGAAGAAAATATTTTTTTTAGCTCTATTTATTTTAATGTTGAACAATCAGGCATTTTCGCAAAAAAATGTCAGATATATACCTGATACACTTTTTCAAGGTAAAAAAGTTACCATTGTTTATAATAACAAAAACACTGTCTTGGCAGACAGTAAAAATATTAACGGAATTATATACTTTTTTGAAAATTACACATGGAACGCATTTGATCTTGAGTTAACAAAAAAGGATACGGTATGGGTAGCAGATTTCTTAGTTCCGGAGAATGCCGCACTAACTTTAGTTACCTTCAATGATGGCAAAATAACTGACAAAGGGGGTAAAATAACTTATTGCCAGTTTATAATGGATGGCTCAGGTAAGTCAGTACCATCGGCATACATCGGTTGGGGTATGTTACGTAATAAAACCATGTCAGAATATAGCATTCCCGGGTTTTGTGATTCATTAAACTCTATTGGAGATGATGTTATGCGTTACTGGATAAATCAGGAACTGATGTATAATCCGGGGGAGAGAGCTAACTTGTTCCAAATAGCTGCCGAATTTCTGGTTAAGACTAATGCCGATAAAGAAAAACTATTGCAAACGACAGGCTACGGCATAGAGTTCGTTACATCCCGGGAAAATTCTACTGAGCAACAATTGCTGAATGCAAAAGAATTGGCTTTAAAAATAATGAATGATCCAAAAAAGGCTGCGCAGATTGATTCATTGATCAAAAAACGTTTTCCATACAATCTTGCCCTCAGGGATGAGATGATATTACGAGCATTCAGGGAAAGTGATTTCGGGAAGAAAAAAACAATGCTGGATGAGATTCTGAAATATTATCCATCTGATATATACAGAGATATATACACAGAAACCTCAGACCTTTACTATGGCAAATTGTTTCAGAGCGTCATTTACACTCCTATTGCAAATGCCAGGGATTATTCTCTTCTATATAAATATCTTCATGACTCGCCTTTAGGTCAGCTTGTTACATATTACTGGCATCATGTACAACTTCCTTTAAGAGATAAATTAATTTCAAACG
>Ga0074193_1003134_pt1 | contig 12905 bp, 12 predicted proteins | sample EPASupsiteHSE605_FD_64523 | JGI IMG/M metagenome (GOLD analysis project Ga0074193, IMG submission 64523) | Bioremediated contaminated groundwater from EPA Superfund site, New Mexico - Sample HSE6-05 | ecosystem: Environmental > Aquatic > Deep subsurface > Groundwater > Contaminated ... | reverse complement strand
CTGCAGGTGACAAGGTTGTCAAAATCGGCGTGTTTGAGCCCGCATCCGGCGACAATGGTGCAGGCGGCAAACAGGAAGCCCTCGGCGTTCAGTATGCCAACACAGTCCAGAATACAGTTGAAATCGGCGGCGAAACCTATACAGTCGAGCTCGTAAGCGTTGACAACCAGTCTTCGAACGATAAGGCCGTTTCCGCTGCTCAGGAGCTCGTCAGCGCTGGCGTTTCCGTCGTACTGGGCTCATATGGTTCCAGCGTATGCATGGCCGCGTCCGACACCTTTAAGAATGCCGGAATCCCCGCAATCGGCATCACCTGCACTAACCCCAATGTTACGGCTGGTAACACACATTATTTCCGCATCTGCTTCCTCGACCCCTTCCAGGGTACTGTTCTTGCAAACTTTGCTATGGATCAATTCCAGTCCAAGAAGGCTTACTGCCTTGCTAAGCTCGGCGACGATTACTCTGTCGGCCTGTGCAACTACTTCAAGGAAGCTTTTGAGAAACTCGGCGGCGAAGTCGTATATGAGACTTTCCCCGACGGTAACTCCGACTTCAGCTCCTATGTTACCAATGCCAAGAACTCGGGCGCAGACGTTTTCTTTGCTCCCGTATCCACCGACGCGGCTGCCCTTATAATCGACCAGGCTAACGCACAGGGCATCACAATGCCGATACTTGCCGGCGATACATGGGACTCTAACGTTATTCTGAAGGCTGCCAAGGGTAAGAATGTTAAAGTCTATGTCGACACCTTCTATCAGGAAGGCGGCGCTCCTGATTTCGACTCCGGCTTCAAGGCTTGGCTTGAGAGCGATTCTACAGCTCTTTCCAACAACGGCGGCGACACTACAATAGCTGCTGTTTCCGCAATGGGCTATGATGCTTACTTTGTTGCTCTTGAGGCTCTCAAGGCTGCAGGTACCACTGATCCCAAGGCTGTCAACGAGGCTATCTGGAACGTTAAATATACAGGCGTATCCGGTGATATCGCATTTGACACAGTAAACGGCGACGCTATCCGCAACACCGCATATGTTAAGTCCGCTAACACCGAAACCGGTGCTTGGGACTTCGTTGGCGTGCAGACAGCGAAATAAATAGAAATACAAAATCACTTTCGAATGAGTGGTATAGGCGGGGGCTTTGCCCCCGCCATGCCCTTTATTATTTCTTCGTGTAAAAATATGACAACTGGGCTGCCTCGAAAGGGAGCGATTGTTCGACTCTTTTCGAGACAGCCCAAATCTGAGGAGGTTCCTCTATGAGTTTTCTATCTGCCAATCTGCCATATATCCTGTCGGGTATTTCGGTAGGCGGTCAGTACGCGCTGATCGCTATCGGATATACGATGGTTTACGGTATTTTAAGGCTAATTAACTTTGCTCACGGCGATGTGTTTATGGTAGCCGGTCTGATGATGGTGTATTTATCGTCATGGGCGCCGCTCTATGTTACCATTCCTCTCGTAATTATACTGACCGTACTGCTTGGCTTTATTATCGAGCGTGCTGCCTATAAGCCGCTTCGCAGCGCGCCCCGTATGTCAATTATGATTTCTGCCATCGGTGTAAGCTACCTGCTTCAGAACATATCGCTTTATATTACCGGTGGATTAAATAAAAACTATCCCTCGATTCCGTGGATTTCCGATACGATAACGATAGGGACAGCGGTCACGAAGCGCGTTACGCTGATAACTCCTGTGCTGACGATTGTTCTTGTCATCGCGCTTGTTATTCTCATTAAGCACACGAAAATTGGTATGGCCATGCGAGCTGTTTCCAGAGACTTTGAAACCTCACAACTCATGGGAATTAAGGTGGACAGCGTAATTTCGTCAACCTTCATTATCGGTTCGCTGTTGGCCGCCATCGGCTCGATGCTCTATTTCACGAACTATCCCGGCGTAGTCCCAAACTCGGGAGCCATGCCCGGGCTTAAGGCTTTCGTTGCTGCGGTGTTCGGCGGCATAGGCTCGATACCCGGAGCGGTTGTCGGCGCGTTTATTATCGGCATCTGTGAGAATATCATAAAAGGTCTCGATACAATTCTGGTTACTTCCGGAGTCATAAAAAATCCGTTGGGACTGGCGACTTTTTCCGACGCGTTTACATTCGCGCTGCTGATAATAATTCTCATTGTTAAGCCCACCGGGCTGTTCGGTGAGAAAAAGACAGACAAGGTTTGAGGCGGTGACGATATGAGTAAAAAGAAGAAAAACCTTATTAACGCCGCGCTTATTTTTGCATTGCTTTTGATAGTCCTCATATTCAGTTATTTCCTGCCCTCATCGTCAATGTTGTTCGTCGTACTGAAAAAGGGCGCAATTTATGCGCTTATTGCGGTCTCCATGAACCTGCTCAACGGCTTCACCGGCTTATTCTCGCTCGGGCAGGCAGGCTTTATGCTGATCGGCGCCTATACTTACGCTATTTTTACTATCCCTGTTGCCGCGAGAACCCAGGTTTATCAATATTTTGACGGCGGCATAATTCAATTTACAGTGCCTGTTATTGTTGCGCTTATACTGGCGGGACTTGCCGCAGCGGTTTTTGCACTTCTCATAGGTCTGCCCGTGCTGCGTCTGAAAAGCGACTATCTTGCGATTGCGACTTTGGGCTTCGCGGAAATTATCCGCGCGATTTTTCAGTGGAACGAACTGGGACCCATTACAAATGGCTCAAATATGCTCAAGATGTTCCCGTCCTTTGACTCAATTGTAAAGGACCTGAATAATGTGCCATTTTTCGCAAACCTGTTTTCCACAGCGCCGTGGATTGAGAATTTTCTTATTACGATGATGCCGATTCTGCTTTCCGGCATATGCATAGCCGTTATTGTTCTGCTTATAAACTCATCATACGGCCGCGCTTTCAAAGCCATAAGAGACGATGAGGTCGCGGCAGAAGCGATGGGTATAAACCTTGCCCGTCATAAAATGATGTCCTTCTGCACCAGCGCCTTTTTCGCGGGAATCGGCGGCGCCATGCTTGCCATGTTCCAGGCGACTATTCAGGCTTCCGCCTTCAAATCCGGAATGACGTATGAAATACTTCTGATTGTCGTTCTCGGCGGTATCGGCTCCGTTACAGGAAGCTGCATTGGCTCCTTCCTATTTATCGCGGCCTCAGAGTGGTGGCTGCGCGGGCTTGACTCGGGAAAATTCCTCGGTATAAACGCTCCCGGAATTTTCAGAAACGGTTTCCGGCTGGTCGTGTTTTCCATTATAATCATGTGCGTCGTTCTTTTCTGGCGCAAGGGTATTATGGGCGATAAGGAATTTGATTTTGAACGAATGATAGGCCGGTTCAAACCCAAGAAGAAAAAGGGGGAGGTGAGCGGCAATGAGTGAGAACGTACTGCGCCTTTCCGATATAACCATGCAGTTCGGTGGAGTTGTTGCTGTCAACAATCTGTCGCTTGAGGTCAATAAAGGCGAGATTGTCGCTCTAATAGGTCCAAACGGCGCCGGTAAAACCACGGCTTTCAACTGCATAACGGGCGTTTATGAGCCTACAAACGGTCAGGTCGAATTCAACGGCGAAATCATTGTTTCAAATCATCCCTCGGGCAAAATGAAAAAACTCTACGCAGGCGAGAATAACGGCAAATATACTAAGGTCGTCAGCAAGACGCCGGATAAGATAACAGGATACGGCATTGCCCGTACTTTCCAGAATATAAGGCTTTTCGGCAGTCAGACGGTTTTTGAAAATGTCCTCATTGCAAAGCATATGCGCGCAAAGCAGAATATGCTTTCCGCGACTTTCAGAATCAATTATAAAGAGGAAATGAGAATTCGCAGGGAGAGCATGGAGCTGCTTGAACGTCAGGGCATGGCTCACCTTGCAAACGAAAAGGCCGTCAACCTGCCTTACGGAATTCAGCGCAGGCTAGAGATTGCGCGCGCGCTGGCGACAGACCCAAAGCTCCTGCTGCTGGACGAACCGGCCGCAGGAATGAACCCGCAGGAAACTTATGAATTGACGCAGTTCATCCGTCAAATCAAGGATGAGCACAATCTGACGGTGTTTATGATTGAGCATCATATGGATCTCGTAATGCAGATTTCTGAACGCATCTATGTCCTCGACTTCGGCAAGCAGATTGCGCATGGAACTCCTGCGGAGGTCCAGAACAACCAGCGGGTTATCGAAGCATATCTGGGGGTGGCTGAAGATGCTTAAAATTGAGAACCTAAAAGTCAATTACGGCGGTATTGAAGCCGTCAAGGGCATCTCGTTCAATGTCGACGAAGGAAGTATCGTAACGCTGATAGGCGCAAACGGCGCGGGTAAATCGACCACGCTGCGTACCATTACGGGACTTGTTTCTCCGGCGTCAGGAAAAATCAGCTTCAAGGGCGAGGACATAACGGGTAAAAAAACAAACGAGATCGTATCAAAGGGTGTTACCCTTGTTCCGGAGGGGCGCCGTGTTTTTCCGGATTTGACGGTGCTCGAAAACCTCAAAGTCGGCGCTTATCTCCGCAAAGACGATTTGACGGAGGACATCAAATGGGTCTACAGCCTTTTTCCGCGACTTGAAGAGCGTTCATGGCAGGCCGCCGGAACTTTGTCGGGCGGCGAGCAGCAGATGCTCGCGGTCGGACGCGCGCTAATGAGCCGGCCGAAGCTAATGATGATGGACGAGCCCTCGCTGGGGCTTGCTCCGATTGTCGTCAAGGGTATTTTCGACATCATAAAGGAAATCAACAAGCAGGGCGTGACCATACTCCTCATTGAGCAGAACGCCAACATGGCGCTGCATATAGCCGACATGGGTTATGTTCTGGAAACGGGGCGCATTACGCTATCTGGCCCCGGCAAAGAGCTTCTAAAGGACGAGGCAGTCAAAAAGGCGTATCTCGGAAAATAAAGGAAGCGGAAGAATTCAATATTGCACATTTGTACGTATCATAAAAAATCAGGGAGTCTCCGGAAAGCGGGACTCCCTGATTTTGTACAGGCAGATTATTTAAATTTTGACATTTTCGACCCAATGTGAGAGAATGATTTCCAATAAAATTCAATGTACTGATAAAAACAGGAGATAACCAGCCATGGACTATACACAGCACGCGATAGACTGCTTTTCGAATGACAGATATGCGGTTGCGACAACTGGTATAAAAATCGAGGAGGCCGGCATTAATTACGCCAGATGCAGCCTTGAAATCGATGAACGTCATTACAACACCAACGGTTTTGTAATGGGAGGAGCAATCTTTACCCTGGCGGATTACACCTTCGGCGTTGCGGTGAATAACGAAAACTCGCAGACTGTCTCGCTTAGCTGTACGATCAATTTCATCCGCCCGACAAAAGGACCCGTCCTTTACGCCGAGGCAAAGTCTATCAAGAGCGGCAGGAGCATCGCTTTTTTTGAAATAACGGTCACCGACGGCGCGGGAAACATCATAGCCTCGGTCCTCGCAAACGGCTTTCGTCAGCAATAATGTGTCATAAAAAGGACTTTCTGCCGTTTTAACGGATATTTGAGCTGAAGAAGGCGCAGTGCGGCAGTTATTCAATAATGCGCCCAGTGCAAGTACTGATAATATGCTGATTTGTTTTAGTGTATCTATTAACTCTGAGAAGTCCGGCGTATAAACCACTTTCAAAGGATGCTGCAAATGAAAAAGTTTATTGGAACCGCAGTGGCGGCTGTTTTGCTCCTCGCGCTTGCGGGAGTGGTGTCACACTCGTTTTCGCACCTGAATTCTGAGGTGAAAACTCAAGCGGCGGCAAACAACAATATACAGTTAATGGCATCAGGACTTAAATACCTTGCAAGTGATGCGTCATCAGTCGCTTCTTTGGGAAACTGCGCAGAAACGGCTACGTTTAGAAGCGGAGAGGCGGCTTCGAACCGGTTGATATTGCTGGGCGAAGATACTGCGGCTACGGCGGATGATATAAACGGAAGCCCCTCGAAGTACCGCCATGATTATCTGCTGGACAAGTTCTGGCTCAGATATAGAACTCATTTGATTATGCTTGCCATCTTTGTACTTCTTTCTGCGCTTCACGCTTCATTCAGCTATATATCGCGCAAAAAGCAGTACAGAAAGCTTGAAGCTAGCGAAGAAATGCTCAGGAACGTGACAAATAACATAAACGGCGGGGTCCTGGTGCTTGTTCCGCAAAGGGCATTTCACATTTCATATATTAACGACGGCTTCATAAAGCTGACGGGATATACATTTGAAGAAATAGAAGCGATACGCGAAGAAGATTATATATCGTATGTCCACCCGGAAGATAGAAAGAAACTGAGCTGGGACGCCGTTCCCGCAAAGCCTGACGAGGGCGAGCTCGGCGATTTTTCAATACAGCTCCGGATTATGAGTAAAAACGGAAAATACATACCGGTACTTATCAAGGGCTCGCTTGTAGAAAACGCACAAGGGGAAAACGAGGTGTTCTGCGTTGTTATGGACATCTCCAGAGAACAGGCAATGCTGGAAGAGCTAAAATTCGAGCAGGAGCGCCACAGGATACTTATAGAGAAATCAGACGAAATCCTGTTTGAAGTCAATTGTGAAGAGAAAACAGTAAAGATTTCTCCGATATTCAAGAAAAAATTCGGCTGGACGCCGCCGAATAAATACTCCTGTGGCAGTGAATCTGATATGCCGTACGTTTATGAGGATGACAGACCGAAACTATTGAAAGCGCTGCAGGAAATAGAGCGCGGCAAGATTGACGGAGAGCTGAAAATACGTGTAATCAGGAGCGACAGAACGTATTGCTGGTGTAAAGCGATTTACCATGTAATGTGGACGGAAGACAAAAAGATGCAGCTTATTGGGAAGCTAACAGATATTGACAGGGAAATGAAAGAAAAGCAGACGCTCATTAAAAAAGCTCAGGTGGATGCTTTAACGGGTCTCTATAACAAGGAAGCCTTAAAAACCCGCTCTGCCGACTATCTTATTAACAATCCGGATATGAACAACGTGGTTATTTTCTTTGATGTCGATGATTTCAAAGAAATCAACGACAGGCTCGGTCATGCGGTCGGAGACAAAGCTCTGTGCGACATTTCGCAAAAAATGCTCGGTGTTTTTTCAAGCCGTGATATTCTGGGACGTTTCGGCGGTGATGAATTCTGCGTGCTTGTAAAGGATATTCAAAAAGAAAATCTCCGCTCTTTGCTTGAGCGCCTGCTGGACGAATTGCGGCTTACATACTGCGAAGGACGCAGGACGGTTCAGGTATCGGTAAGTGTCGGAGCCGTATGCAGCAGCGAATACGGCACCGATTTCAATAAGCTCCTGGAATACGCCGATAAAGCTCAGTATTTTGCAAAGGGAAAAGGCAAGGATGCATATACGATTTACAGCGACGATATCAGGAATAAGGAATATGAAGGGCGCCGGGAACAAAGTGTCTGATTCCGCAGTTTCAAGAGAATAGAACCATATAGGACTTCATTAACTATATTAAAAGCAGGCTCCGCCCAAAGTGGTAACTTTGAGCGGAGCCTGCTTTTAGGTGCAAAATATGCGCTAAATTAGGGCTTTGGGTTTTGAGATGCTTCGACTCTGCATTCGCACGTCTCAGGATACACGCCGGACACTATCATATCCCAGTTGTCAAGAAAAACGGTGACAAGCTCGGGGCGGAAAAGAGAACCGCTGCCCTTTGCTATTTCGGCCTTGCAGACGTCCGGCGGCAGCGCCTGCCTGTAGACCCGCTCTATCATCATAGAATCCACAGCGTCGCAGATTGAGATAATCTGCGAGCCCTCCGGTATCTGATCGCCCTTTAACCCTTCAGGGTAACCGCTTCCGTCCCAATGCTCATGGTGATGACGGACAATTTCGGCCACGCGTTCCAGCTTCCCGGATTTTAGAATAATGTCTGCGCCAATATCGGGATGGCGGCGCATTTCTAACCATTCTGATTCATCGAGCTTTTCGCGTTTGTTGAGAGTTGCATCCGGTATACCGACCTTTCCAAGGTCGTGAAGGGAGGCTGCAAACTCAAAAACTTCCGCCTCGAGGGGCAAAATCCTAAGCTGCCTGCAAAACTGCTTTGTGAGCGCCGCGACTCGCCTCGAATGACCTGCGGTATATTCGTCCCGCGCCTCAAGGACATCTATAACGGTTTCAAAGGTGCTCTGATATAAAGTGATGGGAATGTCCGAAATAATATTGCGGGGGTCGTCAAAGATAATAGGACGACGCAATTCGCTCTCGAGACCGTTTCTTATGCGAAGCCTAAGCCTTGAGAAGCTGCTGCGATACCTGCCATGACGCAGACGGGGATAGGCTCGCAGAATTCGCGCCTGAACGGCGCTGAGTCCGGATCTTGCCCTTGCGGAACCGAGTTCGACTGCTTCTTTGCCTTCTTCAAGCTTTTCCATAGCGTTCAGGGTGCCGCTTGCCAGAGTCCCGCCAAGGCGCTCGGAAACCCTGCGTATGCCCTTTTCTGTGCTTTCAAGAAATACAAGCTTTCTTTTGAGCTTAAGGGTTTCGACGAGGCTGACGGTCGTGTCTGCAAGCGTGAGCAGGACGAATATGCCGAGAGCGACAAGCCCTAATGGCAGCGGCATCATGTCTATGAAGTCGCTCGTGAGCGGATAGACGACATAGACGACCAGAAGGCAGGCAAGACCCCATATGAGAGAAAAGCGAAGGCAGATATAGCCGTGCAGATTGAGAGGCTCCTTTGAATAGTCCCACCATTTATCGTTAAAGAACTGCTCAAGAACAAGACCTGTCAAAAATTCAAGCGCGGAGGTGATAAGCACCGAGCCTAGGAATAAAAGCAGAAGCTTATCCCTGACAGGCTCAAGGCTCAAAGCGACAATCAATACGCCGAAGCCATAAACAGGGCAGACGGGACCGTTTAGAAAACCGCGGTTAATAAATTTTCCATGGGAAACAGCATGAAAAATTATCTCAACACACCAGCCGATAAACGCGTATATAAAAAAGACCCAGAATAATCGATAAATTTCGTACGGCGTAAAGCAGGTCCCCCGATCTAAGTATTCGTCTGCGTCAATGTGCGGCTCCGCACAGCGCTGACGCCGCGGGGAACAATAAAATTGATTGCGTTTTCAGCGACTTCGACGCTGACACGGCTTTGCCCGACCAGCTCTCCATCGAGTGCGTAGTTGAAATCTGCGCCGCCCTCGATGCTGATTTCCCTTGCGCGGCGATAAATAATATAGTCCTTGAACAAGGGGTTATCCAGATGCTCACCCAGGGTGTAGTACTTTATCAGTTTGATAAATGTTAGTCTTGAGAAGGGCTTTACCAGACAGACCTCCAGAAGTCCGTCGTCGTTTTCCGAGCGCGGGGCACACATAAAGGAACTGCCGACATATGTACCGTTTGCAACGGTGCAGAGCAGGGCATAGTCGCCGCAGATGAGCTCTCCGTCGACTGTTACCTTGCAGGGGGTCTTCATTGAATAAAAAAGAGCTTTTGCAACTCCCGCAAAATAAGCGCGTTTACCGCTGAACATCTTTTTCGTCTTGACCTTTTCCATAGTTTTCAGCACGGCGGTATCAAAACCGAAATCAAAGACATTTATGCAGTATTTACCGTTTGCGAGGATGAGATCAATGGGATGGTCCTCGCCCTGTGTAAGATTGTCGATATCAAGAAAACCTGCTGTACCGCCGTAGTATTTGACAAAATCGTTTCCGCTTCCGCAGGGATAGACTCCGACGGAGGCATTCGGCGAATTAACGGCGCCGTTGACGACCTCGTTCAGCGTTCCGTCGCCTCCGCAGGCATAAAACCTTATGGGGCCTGTTGCCTGTGCACACTTTTTCGCAACAAATTCTGTGGCGTCGCCGGGGCCTTTTGTACAGTAGATCTGGCTCTCCGACGCGTATTTGGAGTTGGAAACCGCTTCTTTAATCATTTCTGTCGGGTCCGAAGCCCCCGCTGCGGGATTAATAACAAAAATATGCTCCACAATCTTCACCCTTGTACCTGTTATTAAATTATTTGCAGCCGGACATTCTTTTTTTTATTTTACAAATGCCCGGAGATTTACCTTATTTTATGTGCTTGGAATAATCAACGCATTATTTATTATACAACATACGCTTTGCTGAGTTCAATACTTCCATATAAATTATTATGCGGGTCATGGCGATTGCGGCAAACAAGATTTATGGACCTTTATGCTTGAAAACAGATACTTATACTTGACAACGCGAATGAACTAAATTATAATAAACAAGCTGTGTGCAGAGGCAGTTTTTTACGCACGGAAACAGGATAAGCCGTGGAGAAGTCGCCTAGCTTGGTCGAGGGCGCACGATTGGAAATCGTGTAAACGTCAAAAGCGTTTCGAGGGTTCGAATCCCTCCTTCTCCGCCAAAAAAACCTCACTGTTCCTTTTGGGAATGTGAGGTTTTTTTCATTAAAACGAAAATATTCTTACATATAGATGAAAAATATGTTATACTATATTTATAGCGTGTGGTTCCGACGAACGTAATTCCGATTGTCAGAACTGCGCGCTTAAAACTTACGGTAAAAACGGAGCAGAAGAATAAACGCGGGGAAGCTATAAAGGGTATGCCCCGAACTGATGGTTTACAAGAAAGAAGGAGCTTTATGGTTCCGTTATCGCGTTATTCAAGTATCGAAATAAAAAAGTTGCCAGACTGCGCCGGACTGCTTGAAAACGGCAGCTGCAGGTGGCTTCAAATTTCGGTATGCATCGGTGAAAAATGTACCTTTAATAAAAGAGTTAAAAGTCAGGATAGGGCGGAAGCAAGACTTTGTTCTCTCGACGAAGAGACTCAGGAACGAATTGCCAATAAATATTACGGCGGATTTCGACCGTGGACAACGTACAACGCAAAGACCTGAAGGCCGCCTGACGGTTCGGCATCCGTAATTTGAAAGTAAAATATGTAAAATAAGAATGGAGCGAAAAGTACTATGAATGTTATACACGAAAAGGTGAGCCATAGAACGTTTGGAATGGGCACGATTATTAAACAGACAGAAGCCGTGGTCGAAGTGAAGTTCGGTGCGGAGACTGGTGTGAAGAAGTTTGTTTTCCCTGTAGTTTTTGAGCAATACCTGGAATTGTGCGATGTGAAAATCAAGGAAAAAATGAACGATGAGCTTAGGCAGATACGCGAAGAAATCGACAGCAAGCGCAAGATGCGCAAGGAAGCCGAGCAGAAAGTAATTGATGATACCCGTATTGAGCTGATTCAAAAGAAGCGCGCCGCCGTTAAGCTGGTTACTGCCGCAAAGTCCGCCGCAAAGAAGGCTGCCAAAAAAGCGCTGGAAGAGTCGGAAGCGACGCAGGCTGCCGCAGATGCCGAAAACGTCGGCTGATAAAAATTCACCGAAAGCAAATGAATATTCCGGTAAAATGAAAAGTCCAGTAATTTGGGCTTTTATTTTATTGTTTTGCGGTTCAATACTTTACTATATGAAATAATTATGGTTTAATAGATGAAATTACAGAGATAGTGGTGTTTTTTTGAAGATCAAAGACAGCTTTCATACATACGCGATAATAACGATAATATTCTGGTCCCTGGCCAATGTCATGACAAGGTTGTCGCTGCATTATTTCAGCGCGTTTTCTCTCGGTTTCCTGCGTTACACGATTGCCTCCTGCGCGCTGATTGTTATCGCCCTCGTCACAAGGATGAAACCGCCGAAAAAGAAGGATATAATCTGGTTTATCTTCTCCGGAACGGTCGGTTTTTTCCTTTACATGATAGCCTTCAACAAAGGCTGCGAAACCGTTTCCAGCGCAACCAGCAGCGTCATAATCGCAAACGTACCCGTGTTAACGGCTCTGCTCGCGCGCTTTGTCTATAAGGAAAAGCTGAGCGTGATAAAATGGGCGGCGATAGCCGTGGAGTTTTCGGGCGTGATTGTGCTTACACTCATGGATAGCACGTTTTCGTTTAACCCGGGGCTTGCGTGGCTCATCGGAGCTTCGCTGCTGCTGAGCGTCTACAACCTGCTCCAGCGTAAAATTACGACGAATTATTCGGGGCTGCAGGCCTCAACATTCAGCATTTTCTCGGGTACGATAATGCTTGCCGTTTTCCTCCCGACAGCAGTTAAGCAGGCGCAGAGCGCGCCGCCGGTTGCTTTCCTGTATGTTGCGGTACTCGGAATATTTTCAAGCGCGATAGCCTATGCCGCTTGGGCGCAGGCGTTCAAGAAAGCCAAGGACTCCTCCTCCGTAAGCAACTATATGTTCATAACGCCTTTTCTTGCGAGCCTGATGGGCTTTCTGTTCGCGGGGGAAAAGCCGGACCTGCCGACTGTAATCGGCGGCGGGATTATACTGTTAGGAGTGTTTTTCTTTAACTTCGGAGAAAAGCTCTACAACCGGAACCGTAAGCGGATTGCAGAGAAATAAAGCTGCAGAACCCGTAAAATTAAGCAGGCAGCGCAAAAAGCGGCAGCTTTGGGCGCTGCCTGCTTTTGCCAGGGATATGCACGGCTTTATTTTGAACTGCGGCGTTTGCGCCTTATCTGCTCATCAAACCGGGGAGAACCAGCTCGTGATCGCGGTAGACAGGCATATTGACGTCACCCATGAGCGAGGCGGAAAATAAGGACTTTTTCCCGAAGCGGCTGCGTATCTCCTCCACGCAGCCGCAGAGCTTTTCGCTGCGTTCCCGCTTTTCGATTTCGGCAAAAAGGTCCATCTGTTCGGCTTCGTTTTCCCCGTGCAGGTCGATGGCTCTGACGGTGAGAGCGCGGACAGGCAGTTCCCAGCCGTAATTGTCGTCAAACAGCTTTCGCGCCTTTACCGCAATATCCCTGGGGTCGGAGCTGTAGGAGGGGAGCTTGCCCTGAAACTGCTTTGACTGGAGGGCATTGTCCTTCACGGAGATTTGAACGCCGGAGGCTTTAAGACCGTGTCCTTTCAGCTTGTGAC
>Ga0074193_1003129_pt1 | contig 12921 bp, 9 predicted proteins | sample EPASupsiteHSE605_FD_64523 | JGI IMG/M metagenome (GOLD analysis project Ga0074193, IMG submission 64523) | Bioremediated contaminated groundwater from EPA Superfund site, New Mexico - Sample HSE6-05 | ecosystem: Environmental > Aquatic > Deep subsurface > Groundwater > Contaminated ... | reverse complement strand
TAGCGCAGTCCGGTTAGCGCACCTGCTTTGGGAGCAGGGGGTCGTGGGTTCGAATCCCGCTACCCCGACAACAAAAAGGCAATCATCTAAGATGGTTGCCTTTTTTGTGTTAAAATACTTTTCCTCTTAACTTTTGTCTGTGATCCTGATCCATATTTATAACAGAGGATCAACGTAAAAAGTTGAGGGATTAATATTATGCATATAATTTACATACTCTAAATAAAAAGAAAGCTTTGTCCTTTACACCTCTAAATACCCTTCTGAAAGCTTTAATCTTTGCGTTGAAAGATTCACTGGCAGCATTGGTTGCCCTGTTATGAAAGAAGTTTACAATTTCCAGGTAATGGGATTGAATTGTTCTGACAATAGTACCAAAAGAAAGGAATCCGGATCTGTCTACCTGATCATACCATCTGGCAAACTTGGTCAGTGCCAAATCAGCATGCTTTGTTTGATGATAGATCAAGCCCAGTTGCATAGTCAGATGATACGCTTTTTTGATATCCGGATATTCCCTGAATAATATCTTTGCTCTTTGTCGTTGCGATTGTGTCCACAACGATTCTTTCTTAAATAAAAGGTATCTGCTTCGCGCTAAGAGTTGCTTGAGGGAATCCCCATTCTCGAAAACAGGAGCCTGATATCTTTCTCCTTTTGTTGGCATAATGTATCTCTATGGCTTCTCTATCTAATGCCTCCCAGCGGGCTTTGATACGCATTTCCTGAACAGCATCATAAGCCAGTTTCTGTACATGGAAACGATCAACCACCCGTTTAGCTGTAGGAAAACAAGTCCTGACTATCAGTTCCATGTGAGAAGCCATATCCAGAGTTATTTCTCTGGCTTGAAACCGCCGCTTGCGGGACATTTTAAGCAAGACCGAACAAACCGTTTGAGCATCGGTACCTTTGACTATAGCTATAATGCTTCCTTTCTTACCATGCGCTTCCTTATTGATGAGAACCGTATAAAGTTCCCCATGGGACAAGGCTACTTCGTCAATGCCAAGATACGAGCCCATGTTTTTGGGAAAAAGGACCCAATCCTCGGCATGAGATAGCTGATCCCACTGTCGGTAACCGCTCAGGTGATTACGATAGTGGCGCTCAAACAAATCTCCGTCAATACCGTACATTTCTCCTATGGTATTGTAGCTGATGGCCTGATTATCGGCGTAATCCTTTTAAAAAAGTCGCGAACTCCTGGGTAATCCGCGTGCCTTCAGCTACTATATGGAAGTCTCTGTCCACATATTCTCCCGTATCTTTATTAATCCATCTTCTACGACGAATATCCAGCAATAATTGCTTGCCTCGTATCGGAAAATCATTGACCAGGATATGAGGATAAAATCCTTTACTCTCATACTCGAAAGCAGAATCTTTTTGGTTGATATTATTCATTTCTTCCAGATAAATCTTGATCTCCCTGGGCTTTTCTTCTACCGACACTATTTCAAAGTAATCCAACAACCCTTCAGGTAATAACAAGCTATAACCGTCTTTGCGCATATACTTTTTATTTACAAAGATAATTTTATAATCTTTTCCCCTCAACTTTTGTCGGTGATCCATAACAGACGATTTCCCATTTCAAATTGTAGTGGAATTGAGAAAGCTGTAGTCGACTAGTAATTAATAAATTGATTGAGCCATTTCATTTTAGGGCGGTTCTTCCTTTGATTTTTCAGTTGCACTTAGTCCAAAATGCTTTTCATTTTGTATATTTGCAAAAAATCGACAAGTTATAAAAAGAAAATGAATGAACTTGAAAGTAAACAACGTGAGGTACGTAAAGGACATGGCTTATTGCTAAGAAATTAACGGACTATTTAGAAATCGATATAGCCCATATTAGCAATTTAGAACGAGGTGGTTGTAAAGTAAGAGAGTAACAATTAATACTGTTTGCTATTTTCTAAACTCAGATACCAATGAGTTCCTTACCCTATGTTGGTTGACTAAGTTTATGAGCTTGTTATAATAAGAAAAGACTAAAATGCAATTTAATAAATAGCAATTAACGAATTAATTTAGAAATATATGCCCTTAGAAGTTCAAATCAAAGACGGTAAAATATTTGCACCACTAAAAAACAAATGGCAGATACTAAAGCCAGAAGAAAAAGTAAGGCAAGAGTATATTTGTCGTTTGGTTAATAATTATGGTTACTCGCTAGATCAAATGCTTCAAGAAGAGACTGTTGCGGAAGGTAATAGTAGAGGTACAGGCAGAGCAAGCGCTGATATAGTGGTTTGGAAATCAAAAGAAGCGGTTAAAAAAGAATCTCCGATTATAGTGATAGAATGTAAAGCTGATAGTATTAACATTACAAAAGATGATTATTGGCAAGGTTCTCATTATGCTAGATACACAAAAGCTCCATTTTTTGTTACAACAAATTTAAAACAAACCAAAATTTTTAAAGTAAATCTCGAAGGATATCCAACAGATTTGGGTGATGAAATTTTAGATATTCCTAATGCGGTCGACATAAGCAATAGAAAAAAAATTGAGGAGCTTTTAAAACAGACGAAGGCATTTACAAAAAAAGAGTTTAGTGATTTGCTTTTTACTTGTCACAACATTATTAGAAATAATGATAAATTATCTCCTGAAGCTGCTTTTGATGAAATAAGTAAAATTCTTTTCATGAAAATACGATATGAACGTAATCCAGATGAAGATAATATTTTTACTCTTAAGCAATTTCAAAAACAAGAAACTCATTACGAAAAAAATATTCGTCCAGTAAATATTAAGCTTCAAGGTTCCAATATGGATATTCCTTATATGGATTATTGGTTTGAATTGACAAAAGCAGAATTTAAAAACGATGACCTTTTTGATGATAATGAGAAAATACATATAAAACAGGCTAGTTTTGAGGCTATTGTAGAAAAATTGCAAATTTATAATCTTTCCACCACTTCGGATGATGTAAAGGGTATTGCCTTTGAACAGTTTTTGGGTAAAACATTTCGTGGAGAATTAGGCCAATTTTTTACACCGCGTACTATTGTAAATTTTATGACAAAGGTGCTTGACCCCGAAGAAGGCGAAAAAGTTTGTGACCCTTGTTGTGGTAGTGGAGGATTTTTGATTAAAGCCTTTGAATATGTACGTGAAAAAATAGAAAAGGAAATCCATGAAGAAAAGGAGCGTATTAAAGCTCAATTCTATACAGATGAATATGAGAAGCTTTCCAATAAAGAGAAAGAGAATGTTGACCTACAGGTAAATGATCTTTTTACCAAACTTAATACCGAATTGGATATTAACAATCCAAATAGTAGACTTCGTGTACTTTCATTTGATTGTATTTTCGGTACTGATGCCAATCCTCGCATGAGTCGTACTGCAAAAATGAATATGATAATGCATGGTGATGGACATGGTGGAGTACATCATAATGACGGGTTATTAAATGTAAATGGAATATTTGAAAATCGTTTTGATATTATTTTGACAAATCCACCTTTTGGTGCGCGAGTTGAAAAAACATTGAAAATAACGGAAGCAGACAAGTATAAAGACATAGCCCGTATTACAGAATATACCAAACGATACGGTGATGCGTATACAAAAGCTTTAAGCCAAGTCAATGATAACATAAATAAATCATTACTTTCACTTTATAAAACAGGTTCGATGAGTACGCTTACCGAAGTATTATTTATTGAACGCTGTTTGAATTTGCTAAAACCTGGAGGACGTATGGGGATTGTACTACCCGAAGGCGTTCTGAACAATACTAACTTACAGAAAATACGCGAATTTGTCGAAAGTAAAGCGAAGATAGTGTTAATAGTTTCCATTCCTCAAGATGTATTCATTGCTTCGGGTGCTACGGTAAAACCCAGTTTATTATTTTTTAAGAAGTTTACCGAAGAGGAATCCAAACAATATGGCTATATTAAAAAGAAAGCTGAAAAAGAAATCAGAGCTAAATATAAAAATAATTTAGAATATTTAGATCAACAATTGGTTGAAAAGGGTAAAACCTCTGCTGAAAAAAAAGAACTGAAGGTGAAACAAAAAGAGATAGAACAGCAAATAGAAACAGAAGTCAAATTGCTAGTTAAGGCTCGCTTTGATTACCAAGTTCCCTTAGTTAAGGTAGAGAAAGCAGGAATAAGCACCACTGGAGCTGAAATCGAAAATGAATTGGAACCCTTGGAAATTGAATTTACCGCTTATCGTAAGGCTAACAAACTTTGGAATAATCCTTTTTCGAAAATAACTTATCAAATAATGAATGACCATAAGATTTATAGGATTCCAATCTTAGAGGAAAATGTTGTTGGGGAACCGGAAGTGTTTTACGAGAAAAAGAAATAATACGATGCAAACAGCGAGTAAATCATATCTGCATTTTGTCCCTTACTCAAATTTACTTAATTGGAGTGTCCAATATATGTTGGATACAAAATTTTCATACTCGGAAAAATACCCATTAGTAGAAATAGGAACATTTCTTAAACGCAATAAGACAGTTGTAGATATTGAAGATGATAAAGAATACAAACGTGTTACCATAAAGGTAAATAATGGTGGTGTATTTTTAAGAGATATTGTAAAGGGAAAAAATATAGGGACAAAAAAGCAATTTATTATTTCTGAAGGACAATTCTTACTTTCTAAGATTGATGCAAGAAACGGCGCTTTTGGGGTGGTGCCTCATGAAGTCGATGGAGCTGTAATTACCGGTAATTTTTGGGCGTTTGATGTGGATTATTCAATTATAAATCCTTATTTTCTGTCGCTCATAACAACAACTTCTGAATTTATTGGGTTCTCAGATAATTCAAGTAATGGAACTACAAACCGCCACTACTTACAGGAAAATTTGTTTTTAGCTCAAAAAATACCACTTCCACCCCTAACGGAACAGACTCGTATGGTAGAAAACTACGATACAAAAATACGCCAAGCCGAAGGCTTTGAAAAGGATGCAAAAGATTTGGAAGAGAGCATAGAACTGTATTTATTTGATAAGTTGGGAATAAATCAAATTGAGAGAAAAATTGAAAAAAAGGGAAAATTATACTTTATTTCTTTAAAAAATATTATACAGTGGGGAGTTGAGAAAAACCTATCATCCCAAAATGGAGATATATTACATTCAGACAAATTTAGAAATGTTAAACTGTGTGAATATGCTCAAGTTAATCCAAGAACAGAGCTAAAGTTCTCAGGAAAATCAGAGGAAATGTCTTTTGTGCCAATGGAATGTATTTCCGGTATTTTTGGCGAGGTTATAGAATTAAAAAAAGGCGATAAAAGCCAAAGTAAAGGATATACAAAATTTCAAAACGAAGACTTAATTTGGGCAAGAATAACACCTTGTATGCAAAATGGTAAATCATCAGTTGTAAGAGAGTTACAAAATGGATTAGGATATGGATCAACTGAATTTCACGTTTTGCGGACAACGAAAAAAGAATTGATAATAGATTATCTTTATTTATTGCTAAGAACAACGGCTATTAGGAAAAATGCGGTTAATTATTTTACTGGTTCAGCTGGACAACAAAGAGTACCTAAATCATATCTGGAAAATTTGTCTATTCCCTTACCACCAATATTAATTCAAAACGAAATACTAAAATATATTTTAGGAGATAAAGAGCATGACGAGGAAGGATTAAAAGATAAAATTAAAAATCTGCTTCAAGGTGCAGAAAAAAAACGTAAAGATGCGATAACAGAATTTGAAAAAGAAATATTTGAATAGTATGGGAATGCGTGAATTTGATCCAATAGGAATAAAGTCAATTGAAGTAAGGTTTAATTGCAATATTTGCGGCCATGAAGTTGTTAGTGAAGAAATAGGAGTGCCTTTGCCTGATTATTCTGCAGAAAATCATTCTGATTCTGTTAGAGATAATGATGGATATGCTATTTGTCCTAACTGTGATGAAGAATATGAAATAAATGTATATGTAGGTTTTGGTGGTGGACATATTGATATTGACGACATTAAAGATGATGATATTTATGAAATAATAGAGCATGAAGAAGAATACGATGTTGATTATGAACTTTATCCTCAAAAACTAAAAAAAGGAATAAAGCCAGCTTACACCGGTTTTAGACTTATTAGTTTGGAAGTGAATGACTGGTACGTTCTAAAGAATTTTAAGATAGAATTTGAAGAAGGTATAAATGTCCTTATCGGGGATAATGGTTCAGGAAAATCATCAGTAATAGAGTGCATTGCATTAATATTTGGACATCTACATAAATTTTTCAATGAAGACGATAGGAAAGCGCCACATATGAAAGGTTATATGATTAGTTTTAAAAGTCAAGAGCCAGAAACAGAAAAATGGCATACCGTACAAATTGATAACCTTAAGGATACCGGAGAGGAATTTAATCCGACTATATATATTGACGAAAAAATATTAGATGTAAAAAGTTGTAAGAATATAATTATTAATCTACTACCAACGAAAATTGGTTTATACTATGCAGGTGTAACAGACAGACTCAAGGAACTAAGTATTCATTTTGAAGAAAAATATAGTAAAAAAATTAGACTAAATGAACCAGCCAAATTATATCCACTAACATTACCTGTTACAAGACCATTTTTATATGTTAATAAAGGACATCTTGGGATAATGCTTCTTTGTTTGCTGGTTTCCGATGATGAGAAAATTAGAAAATGTTGGGGAGAAGAAATCGGAATTGACTTATCAACATCTGAAATAATATTGACACTAAAAAAGCCATCGTGGGCAAAAGACTCTGTAGAACAATTATGGGGAGCACATGATTTGGCTAGACAATTTATTACTTTATTATCTGAGAATACTAATAGTAAGCGAGTATCTGATCAAAAAATAGAAATTGCTCATAATGGTCTATATTTAAAAGATGAATTTGCCCGAATGTTTAAAAATAATATAGAATCAAATGTTTTTGATATATTTGATTTTCTTCTATTTAGTGATCTATTGGATTCAATTGATATTTCCTGGAAAAATAATGAAGGTGAACACATTGAATTAGACCATTTAAGTGAAGGTGAAAAGCAATTAATTACAACAATGGCATATAGATTGTTGTGGATGAATCAGAAAGGAATTTTGTTATTTGATGAACCAGATACATATTTACATCCTAACTGGCAAGTAAGTTTTATGAAAAACCTAATACATCAAAGTATATATAACCAATATATTATATCTACCCATTCACCCCAACTTATTAATAATAATTTCAAGGGAGGGCTGTTTATAATAAAAAGAGGGATACTTATTGATCATTCAAATAATTTTTATGGGCGTGACATAAATTCAATTTTGACACATTATATGGGTGCACAAAACCGCCCTGCTGAGATATCCATAATGATGGATAAAATTGCCACTGAAATCGCCAATAAAAAATATAATATTGCGATAAGTGAACTTAATATGCTAAAAGAGTTAATAAGTGAAAACGATTCCGAGTTCATCCGTTTATCAACTAAACTCAAATTTTTATTGGGATAAACTATGCAACGAATACATAAAAAAACAAAAATATCGAAACCATTGTTTCGCTTTAAAACGCAATGTAATGGCCTAAATTATAATTGGGAATGTTTTCAAAATCCCTTAAAGAAAGAACAAAAAAAATGCTTAATAGCCGAGCAGGGAGGTATATGTGCGTATTGTATGCAAAAAGTAACTATTCGTAATAATAAAATAGAACATATTAAGCCTAGACACGATTGCTGTAATTCTGAAAAGCTTTCCCATAAGAATATGATAGCTGTTTGTAATGGTATTTCAGACACAGATAAGCATTGTGATACTTTTAGAGGAAATCTTTCGCCAAATAGTAAACAGACAATGAAAATCAACCCATTAAAGAAAAAACATAATTATAGAAACATTATACGATTCATTGATGGGAAAATTAAATGCTTTGATAGAACAATTAACAAAGAAATATCAGAAAAATTGAATTTAAATTGTGATAGTTTAGTTGAAAAAAGACGTAAAGCTGAAGAAGGCTACATAGAGGGTTTGTTAATGAAAGGATTTGATGGAAGCCTTAAGGCTTGTAAAAGAGAACTATTAAGAATAACTCAAAGAAAAATACCATGCAAAAAAAGGAAATATGATGAATTTTGTACTATAAAATTAAATATTATCAAAGATAAAATTGCGATTATTAAATCAAAATAATGGTTAATTATCAATAGGCAAACAATAATCGCATCCTATTGATAATCATTTCCAAAGTACACATTATGTATTTATAAGCAATATGATTTGTATAATGTTGGTAATACCTCTCGCTTAATGAGCTCCTTATTATAAGATTGATTCTGTTTAAAGCAAATTATAAGAGAATATAACACAACCGGTCGGGGTGTTCTAATTTCTGACATTGTTAGATTTTACCCGACCGGTGCTTTTTTATTTATACCATACTACGGGTCTGTTTAGTTGTTTACTTACTTCGGAGAGCTTGGAACGGAGTTTCATCAACTCGGTGTTGATCTGCATTGCTTGGGTCCCTGACCGAAAAGGAAACGTTTGCTTCCCAGCTTTAGCATTTGGTTTTGCAGTTCCTGCTCCCGTGCCATCAGCCGGGGGCGATCGCTTTGCATCGTTCTTACTGGCAACATGGGTGCTAAAGGGGAGAAGTACACAAAGCCTTTTTTGTAAACCAACTATTTTAAGACACCATCGGCCTCAGTCAAAACATCCTTATTAATCCGATGAGAATGGTCGCATTCGTATTGGCCAGCCTAACCCTAGCTAGGAGCCTTTTCTATTCCTCATTCTCTATCAAGTAAATAATAATCACTCTGGGGAAAGCTAGTTTACAAAGAAGCAATTACCGAGGAATTCTCGGTAGTTCAAATGGAAGGAAAAAGGAAAGTAATTCGTAAAGTCCTTTTTTAGAACATTAATACACTGCCTGATTTTGACTATTGATGACGTAATTCAGTCATCTTTATTGGGGTTTTGGAGGATGGATAAGTAATTAGTTGCTAAATTGGAATATTTGGGCCATCTTTGTGTAGTTTAACAAATAAATTATCAACATGAAAGTGAAAGAATTTATTTCCAAAACCGAATTGTTATGCGAACACTGTGGAAAAGACTTGCTTACCGATCCGGCATCCGGAATATTTGTGACCTGGACTACTAAACACAAATCATACAACCTAAAAGAATTTTACCAAAAAGCGTATTATTGCTGTAAAGGTGCATGTAATGAGGCGATGAAGATTAAGTCCAGGAATCAGGGTTTGATCTACAACGAACAGGAAGATTTGTCTGTTTATATGAATCCTCTTACCTATATAAACAAGAGTATGTTGTGGATGGATTTGTTGAATAAAGGTGTAACACTTAAACCTGCTGCGTTCGATAAATTGAATAACCTGTTTACAGTTGCTTTTATTGAAGTTTCAAGAAGGATGACTAATAAGGAGGTGACCGAAGCAAAGTATCGCGTTGCAAATGGAATTGATTCCATATTATAAGGCTGATTCTGTTTAAGATAAATTACAGGAAAAATTAAGGCAACCGGTGGGGGTGTTGAAAGTTCTTTTAAACCCCCGTCCGTTGCGAAAAGTGGACGGGGGTAATAAAATAGATAACCTAAACCAAATAAATTAATGAATATGAAAGCCTAATTAAAGGCACCCGGTCGGGGTGTTGTAATTTCTGACATTGTTAGATTTTATCCGACCGGTGCCTTTTTTATTTATACCAGACTACGGGTCTGTTTAGTTGTTTGCTTACTTCGGAGAGTTGGGAGCGGAGCTTCATCAACTCGGTGTTGATCTGCATTCGCTCGGGTCCCTGACCAAAAAGAAAACGTTTACTTCCCAGCTTTCGCATTTGGTGTTGCAGTTCCTGCTCCCGGGCCATCAGCCGGGGGCGATCGCTTTGCAACGTGCTTATAATATCTGCTTCGTCTGCCTCTGGAGTTTGTAGCGAATTATCCGATACCAAACTTGCCAAATCCATTCCGGTGCTTTCCTTTATCGCTTGCAAATGTCCGGTGAGTTGGGATTCTGCAACGATGGTGCGGAAGGCTTGTTTTCCTAGGCGGCGGAAGAGGGAATCGGGGTCTTCGCCGGGTGGGAGAAGCAACTCGCTGGTCTGCATACCGTGGCGATGGAGTACGGCGATGGCAGCGGCTGCTATCTCGCGACCGCGGTCGTCGGCATCCATCAGTACGGCTACGCGTTTGGTGTAACGCTTCAGCAGTTCGGCATGATCGTCTGTAAAGGCGGCGCCGCACTGGGCAACGGTGTTCTTAAAGCCTGCTGCCACCATGGCCAGGGTGTCTTTGTAGCCTTCGGTCAGGAAGGCAAAGGTCTCTGTCCGTATGGATTCTCCCGCCAGATGCAGGCCGTACAGGGTGCGGCTTTTGTTGTACAAGTCGCTCGTTTCGCTGTTTACATATTTAGGGGTGTACTTCCTGTTTTCCTCCGTGATGGTTTGGGTGGTGCGCCCTGCAAAGGCAACCAGCCGGTTGTTTTCGTCGCGGATGGGGAATACAATCCGTCCCCTCATGGCTTTGAACGCGCTGGGCACCGAACTGCCTGCCTGACTTACCTCGAAATCTACATAGGTCTGGGTAATGTCGCTGCAATCGGGGTGGTATTTGTTGCCATCCATCCAGCTGTGGTCGTCCATCTTTACCTCATGTATACGGGCCAGGGCGGGATGGTGTCCATACATCGACCGCATGAACTTCACGTTGTTGGCTTCCATGGCGGCAAGCTGCGCCGATGTAGCGGCGGGTTTCTGTGCCTTGGCTTTTTCCCTTTGCGCGATGTGTTGTGGCGGAGGGGTTGATCCGTTGCACCATTCCTGGCGCAACAGATTAACAGCCTCGGCAAAGGTGCACGATTTTATTTTGCTGATAAAGGCGATCACATCACCTCCTTCGTTGCAGGCAAAACATTTAAAGATCTGCTTTCCGGTATGTACGTGCATGGAAGGGGTGGAGTCTTCGTGGAAAGGGCATAACCCCAGACACTTACCTCCTAATTTGTACTCCAGTTCCACGTAGGTACCTATCACATCTTCGATGTTTACGGCCTCTTTCAGCTTCGCTATCTCTTCTTTGCTGTTACCCATAGTAGCTAGTAATCAGAGATTCTCGTCATGTGGGTATTGTAGCGGAATTTCGTTGTACCGGTGGCTCCGTTACGGTTCTTCAGGATGTTGATGGTGCCAATACCCACCATGGATTCGCCGTCATCGCCTTTGCCATTGCCCTGCAGCTCGGGGCGGTTGATAAAGAATACCACGTCCGCCGCCTGTTCCAATACCCCGGAGTCGCGCAGGTCGCTCAGCTTGTGCTTGTAGTTGTCGTTCCGCTTTTCAATCTCGCGGTTCATCTGTGCTATCACGAGTGCCGGAATATTTTCTTCCACGGCTAAATCCTTGATGCGTTTCATGGCATGGCCCAGTGAAGTAGCCAGGTTCTCACCGTGGGCATTTCCCAAATCCAACTGGTTGATATAGTCCAGAATCAAGAAGTCACATTGCTTGCGCTTACGTGCCAGCTTCACCTTGGCGCGGATATCTTCGGGTCTTGCCGATGGGATGTAATCGATGTAGATGGGCAGTTCACGCAGCGTTGTTTCGTTCAGGCTTTTGGCTACAGCAATTTCTGTTTCGGTAAGTCCGTGCATACGCAGGTTCTCCGGCGACACATTCGAGAGCGACATGAGGATACGTCCGTAAAGCTGTTCCATGCTCATCTCCAGAGAAATAATATAGACCGGTATGTTTTGAAGGGCAATCTGTACAGCCATGTGAAGGGAGAGGGCTGTCTTTCCGTGAGAGGTTAGGGCAGAGGCAATGGCAACTTCGCCCCTCATAAAGCCACCCATAATGTTATCCATTCCTTTAAGGCCGGTGGAGTAACCCACCGAAGTACCGCCGTTTTCCAATAGTCGGGTGTGGCGGGCAACCACCTCCTGACCGATTTCACTGATCTGCCGGGTACTGGTGCTGTTTACACCCATGCCGGCAATTTCTTCCAGCTTGGTGTTTGCCAACTGTAGGATTTGCTCTACCGGAATGTCTCTGCTGCCACACTTGCCGGATATCTCCATGGCAAGCAGACGTAGGCTGTTACGCTGGTACTCTTCCACAATGAGGTCGGCGTAGGTGGTTATGTGTACATCGTCCACAACAGACAATAATCCGTCCCCCACGTAATTTAGTCCGTTCATCTCGGCATAGAGATCGTGATCCAGGGCCCGCATCTCGTGTTCCACCAGGGTGTAGTCCATGGCTTTTCCCTTGTTGAAAAGCTCGATAATCCCTTTGTAGATCAGCGCTAACTCGCGGCTGGTAATCATTTCCGCAGTAACGCGTGGGTAAACCTGACTGCTTTCGGCCACTCCGGTAAGGAGAGCGCATACAAAACTTAATTCGTTTTTGAATCCTATTTCAGAATTTTTCATTACTAGATTTTTTAAATGTGGTGTTAACGAATTGACTGGTGGTACCTACCTGCTTTTCGTGTTTTCCAGTTTTTGTTTTATTTAAATTTATCTTCCGATATTCAACCTGCAGAGTATCCATCGGAAGATGGTTTTTTGTTTGCTTTCTACCTCTCTTCAGCCCTTTTTTTAAGGGCCCGTAATTTCTCCAAATCAATCTCAAGCGGGGGAATGTCGCACCCCTTTACGTGGTGCTCGGGGTAGTAGTTTTCTACCGAGACGCCCAGTTTTGGCTTTTTGGCTTTAGGGGCTGCATCTTCTGCTGCTTTATCGCCACCGTTGGTCTGCTTATACTGGGCACTTTTCTTACCCACAATGCTATCGTAGCCCACCAGGGAGATGCGGGTGCCGCCTCTTACCTGTTCGGTGCGGATGATGTTTTCGCTTGTAAACTCTACCATGATGCGGGTCCACTGTCTGCGGTCTGT
>Ga0074193_1003128_pt1 | contig 12924 bp, 14 predicted proteins | sample EPASupsiteHSE605_FD_64523 | JGI IMG/M metagenome (GOLD analysis project Ga0074193, IMG submission 64523) | Bioremediated contaminated groundwater from EPA Superfund site, New Mexico - Sample HSE6-05 | ecosystem: Environmental > Aquatic > Deep subsurface > Groundwater > Contaminated ... | reverse complement strand
TGTCATAATCTGCAAACGTTTAAACTTAGGATTAATTCGACCAGGTGACTTATTACCAAATATCAAAAATAAAACTGACATAATAATTAGGCCTGTTCCCATCGCAATAAGCGGGGAAACAATCAGGGCGGCAACTATTTTTAATATACCAGCTAATTTTAAAGCCGCAGCGCCTTTAGCAACTAAGACAGCCCCTACCACCCCACCAACTAATGCATGAGATGAACTACTAGGAATACCCATCCACCATGTGATCAAATTCCAAGCAATTGCTCCAATCATAGCTGCAATAATAATAGGTTCATTTACCATCTGTGCTGATTTAACAATATCGCCGCCAATGGTCTTGGCGACTCCTGTACTATACATAGCCCCCAGAAAGTTAAGCCCTGCAGCCATCCATACTGCAACCCTTGGTGTCAACGCCCGAGTAGACACCGAAGTGGCTATGGCATTGGCTGTATCATGAAAACCATTAATATAATCAAATGCCAATGCTAACACAACAACAAAAATAATCAATGTATCAGGCATATTTCATAACCACGCCTCGTAATAAATCTCCAATACTTTCACAGTGATCAAGGGCGTCTTCCATATGTTCCAGTATTTCTTTCCACTTGATAATTTCTATTGGATCTGGACATGTATCAAACAGCAAGGCCACTTCGCGGCGATAAATATTATCACCCTTACTTTCTAATGCACCAATCTTAGTGGTATGATCAAGTATTTGGTTCTGGTTGCCTTTAATATTTTTAAGTAAATCAAAAGCTAACACCATTTCTTCGGTACATTCAACCAAGACAGTAGCCAGTTCAATTGCTCCTGGTGTCGGCTTACCGGCCTTATAAAGCACCATCCGTTGCATGATGCCTTGCATAAAGTCTACTACATCATCTAGCATGGTTGCCAAAGAATAAATATCCTCACGATCAAGGGGCGTGATAAAGGTCTGATTCAATTTATCAATTATTGCATCATTAATATCATCGGCTTGATGTTCTAACTTGGAAATCTGCTGCATTTTTTCTTCGAGCTGGGTATAGTTATTCATAACCTCTTTAAGCACATAAGCTCCCTGACGTAATACATTACTGCTGTCCACAAATAACTTAAAAAACTCATCTTCTTTTGGCTTAAAACCGAACATGTTTTATCCCCCACTTTTCTTTATTGGCAAGTTTTATTAGAGTTTATTTTTAAGCATACTCTAATATACAAGGTTTATTACAATATAGTCCAAAATTACTATAACACCAATAGCTAAATAAAACAATAATATATCTGAAGTCCTTATAATGTTAGATTGTTGATAATGATTCAAATTTTCAAACTACATAAAGATTAATTGATTTTCGCCAAGTAAAACTGCAAGCTGAAACATTAGCATATCAAAGAAGAGTGAACCATTGTTCACTCTTCTTTAATGTTATCTGTATATCATTCCCCTGAGTAAGCGATACGCTATAAGGGGAAGTGATACACGCCGAAGGGCAAATCTCAGTGCCAGGGAGAAAAGTAGAACATAACCAATTACATGTATAATCCAAAATCCAAATCGAGGGCAATCCAAAGTAATGTCATCAAGCCAATTTCCCTTTTGACAGTTCAATTTCATCTCCTCCTTGATTATAGTATCTCCCTTAATATTATAATCAAACATTGGATCACTCTCGAATTATCAGCTTAATATTTAATATCTAGTCTTCTATAGCCTTTATCGCTTTAAATATCTTCCCAGCCATACCCGTAATTTTAGCTGATGTCACAGCACAGACTGCAATCCTAATACCTTTAGCCAATGGTACTGCAAATATATTATCATCATGCAGTTTGTCACAAACAGCATCAGGATTATTAGCCGGGATAGTAATAAAGAATCCAGCAATATATGGTAGCATCTGTAATCCAACTTCCTGGGCCTCACTCATAAAAATATTTGCACGTTTACGAATCAAAGTATAATACTCTGCACGTTCTTGTTCTACCTGTGCCAAAAGTTCTTTATCCTCATAAATGGTGGACATTACTTTCATAGCACTATGGGTAATATTGGACCACGTGGCCCGACTGGTAAATTGATTTATATTTTTAAATTCTTCAATTACTTCTTTACTTGAAGATACCCCAATCATAACACCTGTACGCTGTCCATACAAAGTAAAACCTTTTGACATACTACAGCCCAAAATAGGCAATATATTCTCTGGCAAACCGCCAAGTTTCTTGAGGAAAGCGCGACAGGCATTTTTTTCACCAGCATAATCAATATAAGCAACATCGATTAATGGAATAATTCGTTTTGTTGTATCTGTTGCACATTCTTGAAATAAAGCCAATACATTATCCCAGTCGCTGTTTGTTAAACTAAAACCTGTAGGATTATGGGCTGGCGTATTAATAATTATAATTAAGTTATTTTGTTTTGTGAGTAATTCTTTAACCTTGGTGCCAAAACTAGCAATATTAAATTTTTGCTGCTCATCAAATAAGGTATATGTATCAAGCTTACGCAAACCATCTTGGCATAGTACTTTATATGGTCCCCAATACCAATCAGATGTTAAAACCGTGTCCCCAATTTCTGAATAGTTCCAAAGGGTATGATGGATAGCTCCTGAGCCACCTGCTGTAGCAACTGCCTCAATGTAAGCATCTGGCCTGTGATCAGCAAAGGTTAAATTTATAAATGCCTCTAAAAAATCAGGTGCTCCAGCAATGGGAGCATAACTGATAATACTATCGATGGGCAAATTTCTAAAAGTTTTTTCTACAGTCGGTATACATGCTAAGACTTCCTGCTCATCCATAAAAGCACCAATTGTGGCATTTACTACTTTATCTTTGCCATATTTGGTGACAGCTCTGCCCGCAGCAGCATTAGCTCCAAAAATTTTATCTGTGGCACACTTACCTTTGGCATGTGATGCCGCCATACTATAAGTCATTACTTTTCCCCCTAAAGATTATTTCACAGTATTAAACTAGCATAAACCTAGTAACTGAGCAAAGTCACAATTATATTTTTACTTCCCCACTTATCTTTAAAACTCCTGCATATTTTAATGAAAACACATAAAATATAAGCAGAATAAAAATTCTGCTTATATTTTACACCCATATTTTATTTGTTATTACTAAATTGGTTTTCCTGAGCCTGAATCATTTTACGAACCATTTGACCGCCTACTCTGCCGTTATCAGCAGAGCTTAACGCACCTTTATAGGTGTTCTTGTAGTCTTTCAATCCAATTTCAGCTGCTGTTTCTTCTTTTAATTGATCGAGAGCCTTTTGCGCGGCAGGATTTACAGGTTTTTTACTCCTAGACATAACGCAAGACCTCCATTCAATTTTTTTTTGGATCTGATTCTATATTGCCTTGAATGAATCAATAACATACATTGAAATTTTTGGAATAAGCTTAATCTCCTATTTTTTTTGAAAAAGTGCCTTTCAGAGTAACACAGTATCTAATACAGTTATATACTATATGGAAATTAGCACTTATTTTTTAATTATCATAAAGAAAGCTTGGTCTTCACCAATTTTTCAAAGCAGATAAAAAATGTCTTACAGCTAATCTATTAAGCAATGTTCACCTTTTCTGATTTTGTAAATATTTATATATTTTTACTCATCAATAATAAGCAAGGAGGAGTAAATATGGAATGTAAAAAATCCATGCAAGTTGCGGTAAATGGCATCATCACGATACCAGAATACATACCTGATATTGATTTTATACTGCGCGTAACCTCTACTCCAATGATAGAGAACGCAATCGTAATCGATAAACAAATTAGTTTTTCTGGTCATGTTCTTATTGCTGTAGAAACGGTCTCTAGTAAAGCTGACTGCCCGCAAACAGTACATTTTTTCTCATATAAAACACCATTCATCGGTCTAATGGATCACTGGTGTGCGCGAACAAATATGGATGTACAATTAAATGCTTCGATTAAGCACCAAGAATTTAAACTGCTTACTCCCAAATGTATCAATAAGTTAATCGTAATAAAAATCTCATTACTTAGGCTTATAAAATCATGCAAGTCTGTAAATGCACATTGCTGCGAGCCACGCCTTACCTTATTATGTAAAACCCTTCCCCCACATACCTATCCATCTGTACAGCCAATTCTTATGGACCCCATTGAACCCATTGATTTCGACAATGAGCCTATAAACTTTCACCTTCCCCAAAAAATAGAAACCTGCAATACAGGACACACAGAAGATGAGTCCTGCTCCATATGCGGGTGCAAAATGGACCATATTTAGCCAGCTTTATGAAGAGCTTTAGCATTCTTTCCTATTGATGAGATATCTAATGTTCTTAGTAATATTATTGTCCCCCCTAAGAATACATCATGATCATACGTTTTGAGAAAATTGTAGACAAAGTGCATATTTTATGGTACATTTTGATAAAATAACCTTTAAGTTAGTCCAGAGAGGCTAATAAGGTGCACAATGGCTTAGCCGTAATCAGACTTTGTCTGTACTGCCCTTAAGACTCTTACTCTGGTAAGAGTCTTTTTATTTAGGCTATCGGAAAGCTTTTCCATTTTCCGATTCGAAAAAGCAGATACGAGTTGCTTAAAGAGCTATGATGCTTTGTCCTTCTAGGGTACCAGCCAAGTTTTCTTATTGTGTGCCGAAGGTAACTAAGGAGATATTTTATGAACACACGCATTATTCAAGTCGAGGAAAAACTACCCTTGCTACAAACATTTCCCCTTAGCCTGCAACATCTTTTTGCCATGTTTGGCGCCACTGTCCTTGTGCCTATTCTATTTAAAGTTAATCCAGCAACGATCTTGTTATTTAATGGTATTGGTACTCTATTATATCTATTTATTTGTAAGGGCAGAATTCCCGCCTATCTTGGCTCTAGTTTCGCCTTCCTTTCACCCGTATTTATCATTTTGCCCCAGTACGGCTATAATGCAGCTTTGGGCGGGTTCATTGCTGCTGGCGTTGCCTTTTCCCTAGTTTCTCTGATTATTAGTGTCGTTGGTACAAAGTGGATCGACACAGTTTTCCCCCATGCAGCAATGGGAGCAATTGTTGCTGTTATTGGTCTTGAACTCGCACCTGTTGCGGCCGACATGGCAGGTCTTACAGCCAAAACAATCGATCCTAACGTAATTTTTGTTTCCATGTTTACATTAGGAGTAACGATCCTCGGTTCTATCATGTTCCGTGGTTTTTTAGCAATCATCCCAATCCTCATCGGCGTCCTTGCTGGTTACGCCTTATCCTTTTTCCTAGGACTCGTAGATTTAACCCCAATCTTAGCTGCCCCTTGGTTTGCTGTTCCTACCTTTTATACTCCCGAATTTAATTTTAGTGCCATTGCGATTATCCTGCCTGCTGCTTTAGTCGTTATTGCTGAACATATTGGCCATCTAGTGGTCACAGGCAACATAGTCGGTCGCGATCTGACAAAAAATCCTGGACTGCATCGCTCATTATTAGGTAATGGCTTATCTACAATCATTTCAGGCTTCTTTGGTTCCACTCCTAATACTACTTATGGTGAAAATATCGGTGTAATGGCTATTACCAAAGTATATAGTGTCCATGTTATCGGTGGTGCTGCCATACTGGCAATCATTCTCTCCTTTGTCGGTAAACTGGCTGCTGCTATTCAAAGTATTCCAGTCCCAGTCATGGGTGGTGTTTCCCTCTTATTATTTGGAGTCATTGCGGCTTCCGGTATACGTATATTAGTGGAATCTAAGGTAGACTATAGCCGTGCCCGCAATTTAATTTTGACTTCTGTCGTATTAATTATCGGCATCAGCGGTGCCAGCATTACTATGGGTACTGTACCTATGAAAGGTATGGCACTAGCTACTATTGTATCGATCATTCTCAGCTTAAGTCTGAAAGTATTAGATACACTAGGATTAACAAATGATAAGCAGTAATCGAGTCTGATAACCTAATAGCGAGAACTTATCCTCAGCTAAGCTTTACGCAAAAAAAACTTCCGCAAAAATTGCGGAAGTTTTTTTATTAGGATCTAAAATTAACAAATTGTAAATCGATACCAAAATCATGTTGTCTTAATTGGGCTATTGCATTTTGTAAATCATCTTTATTTTTTCCAGTTACTCTGACTTGATCGTCCTGAACTTGTGCCTGCACCTTGAACTTGTTATTTTTTATATAAGCGATAACATCCTTCGCTTTTTCCTTGTCGATACCCTTTTTTACAGTGATAATTTGACGCGACGTACCGCTAAACCCTGATTCTATTTTACCATAATCTAAGTTCTTGAGAGAAATACCACGTTTTATAACTTTAGATTGTAAAATTTCAACAACATTTTTCAGTTTATGGTCATCATCACTAACCACCTTAATCAGAACACCATCTAAAGTAACTGTAGATTTACTGCCTCGAAAGTCAAACCGTTGACTGACTTCCTTTATTGTCTGATTTACAGCATTATCTACTTCCTGCAGATCCACCTCTGAAACAACATCGAAGGAACAATCTTTAGCCATAATATGACCTCCCATTTATAATATTTATCCAGCTTAGCTGAACTAGTTCACTTTCTAATCCTTAGTGTAATTGGCTTGTTCCAAACTTTAGTTACCCTTACTTGTAATCGATAAAGTGACATGCTTTATGATTACGTAAAAAAATGCTATAACCCCCCCAACCGTAAAGAAAAAGGCCACTGGCTTGACCATAATAATTTCTGAAGTCCCCACTAAGCTACACAACAAAGTCGTCATATATGCCAAGAAAAGTTCACCATATCTTGCACTATTGCGCCCTGGCGCAATAAATAGCCAAACTAAAAATCCCAGAATAACAAAAACACCATTTTGCATTAATTCTATAGTGATCACCTCATCATAAGCAGTTAACACTTATAAATTCGGACTAAAATGCTTTTTTCCTGCACGCTCTTACAACAATATTTCTTTTTTGCAGACAATTTATATAGTATCATTATGTTTCTGAACTTCATATGATGTATCAGATACTCAAATAAAATATCACTAAAGGAGGCTATCGAAACTTATGGATGGCAAATATCCACATTGGTATCATGATGAAATGGAAGACTGCTGTGACCATATGGATCAACCAATGATGCACCACGAATGTATGCCACCTAAAGCATACGCACATCCTGAAACTTCTTTTAAAGATCGCTTATTGTGCATGTTAGGTACAGATGTCATATTTTCAGTTGATGCCCGCATCTGTCGCCAAGAATCATTCTGCGGTACCCTTTGTCATGTCGGTTGCGACTTTATTATTGTCAATGTTTGCATGCGCCGTAAACCCCTCTCCATGATGGTACCAATTAAAATGATTCGTTTTATTGGTCCTAGATCGCATTAACTTCTTGTAAATCATTACCAAATTTGCGCATTTTATTCACTCATAGCATAAGAAAAGACTTGGTTTGTGCCAAGTCCTCAGACGCAGACAGAAGCCTTAGTCGTTCTTACTTGGAACCTTAGAAAGTGATATACTTTCTGATTCCGTAAGAAAAGACTTGGTTTGTGCCAAGTCCTCAGACGCAGGCAGAAGCCTTAGTCGTTCTTACTTGGAATCGGAAAGTATTATACTTTTTGTTTTATAAAATGCGGCAAAGTCCTTTGTTTTAAGGAGGTTATCATTTTGAAAAGAACACATGCCCGAAAGCCCATGTCAATGGATTTAGAGCATATTAGTATGCTTCACGCCGAAGCTATTGAGCAGCTTGATTTAATGTATACCACTCTCGAAGCCGCCGAACAAGCCAGTGATACGATGCGCGACACTCTTGATGATATGTCAGGAAACCACTGGGATGCCTACATGGATGTTATACATCTAATAGGCATGCATGATGAAGCCATGAGCTCTGCTATGAGAAAATATAGCACAAAAGTACGAGACATCGAGAACACCGCCAGCGAACGACAATTTAGTTTACATCGTGTATGTCTATTATTTTTATTACTAGCCCTAATACGCCACCATCGTCGATTGGAACATATTTATAGTCTGCGTGGCAATCCCATGAGTGATTACTTTCAAGAATCCTTAACCATGGAGCGAGAACATATTTCCCACTTAATAACCCTAACACAAAAACTAATGTAATAAAAAAAATCGAGTAAAAGGGCGATCAATCGATTGTCCTTTTATCGCCTATAAAGGGTTTTTTTATATACTTCTCGAAACCAAGTATTAATGTCTTACCTAATCAGAAATTAATATAATTTCTGATTAGGTAAATACTATATATTAGAGCATATATAAAAGGAGCCACTATGCTGGATTTTTTAGTGCCAGAAATACTATCCCCTATGCCTATTAAAGACTTTCTTCGGCGCCATATCGGCTTCTCCCTTACCATCTGGCGAAAAATAAAACAATCAGGAACCCTCTCCGTAAATAAGCATGATGTTCCTTTTAATCATATTGTATATCCTGGCGATATAATCACAGTCCATTGGAGTCAAGATTGTACTATTGTACCGACAAAACTACCCCTCTCCATTTGTTATGAGGATGATTATATACTTATCATTGATAAGCCAGCTGGCATGCTAGTACACCCCACAACCTCAGAGCATTTCACAACACTCGCCAATGCAGTTATCTATTACTTTCTAACAACGCAGCAGCCCTATAATTTTCATCCTGTTCATCGTTTAGATCGCAACACCTCAGGACTAGTGCTTATTGCTAAACAGCCGCATATTCAGCACTTGCTTTCCCTCAATGATATCAAGCATATCAATCGCCAATATTTAGCGGTGGTTACTGGGATAATAGAGCATGCTGAAGGTACTGTTGATGCACCAATTGCAAGACACCCTGAAAGCATCATTCAGCGTATGGTTCATGACAGCGGACAGAATGCCCTGACTCGCTATAAAGTACTTAAGAATCTAAACAACGCCAGTGTAGTGGAATTAACGCTTTTAACTGGCCGCACCCATCAAATTAGAGTACATTTATCACATATTGGACATCCCCTGTTAGGTGATGACCTATACGGTGGTGCAAGAGAGCTCATTGATCGACAGGCTTTACATGCTGCCAGGCTGTCTTTTATCCATCCTGTTTCAAACAAAAGAATTGATGTATCCAGTCCGCTGCCTACAGACCTATTAGAATTAATTAACGTACTTGACTATACTTAATTTTTGTATACAAAATTATTTTTTATATTTTATTACACATCTATATGCTATAATAATATAAGCTAAATAAGCAAAATACCATATTATTCAATTACTGAGGAGGGATTACCTTGCCACTAATTACTTCAAAAGAAATATTTAAAAAAGCCTATGAAGGTCAATATGCTGTTGGTGCTTTCAATGTTAACAACATGGAAATAATCCAAGGTATTGTTGATGCCGTCAAAGAAGAGCAGGCTCCACTTATACTGCAAGTATCTGCAGGTGCCAGGAAATATGCCAAGCATATCTATCTTACGAAACTAGTCGAAGCTGCAATGGAAGATTCTGGTTTACCTATTGTTCTTCACCTTGATCATGGTGAAGATTTTGAAATTTGCAAGTCTTGCATTGATGGCGGTTTTAGTTCTGTTATGATTGATGGTTCAAAGTACTCTTTTGAGGAAAACATTGCGTTGACTAAAAAAGTAGTAGAATATGCTCATGCACATGGTGTGGTAGTCGAAGCCGAACTAGGTAAACTAGCAGGCGTAGAAGACTCTATTAAAGTTAATGCAAAAGATGCTACATATACGGATCCCGACCAAGCTGTTGAATTCGTTGAGCGCACAGGCTGCGACTCCTTAGCGATTGCAATCGGAACTAGCCATGGTGCTTACAAATTCAAAGGAGAGCCCAGTCTTGATTATGCTCGTTTGGAAAAAATAACGAACCTAATGCCTGGTTATCCATTAGTACTACACGGAGCATCTACTGTACTGCCTGAGTTTGTAGCCAAATGTAATGAATTCGGCGGACACATTCCAGGTGCTCAAGGTGTTCCTGAGGATATGCTCCTTAAAGCAAGTAAATTCGGTGTATGTAAAATTAACATTGACACCGACTTAAGACTCGCTATGACAGCTTCAATCCGGGAACATCTTGCAAAAAATCCGAGCCACTTTGACCCTCGCCAATACTTAACGCCAGCTCGCGATGCTATTAAAAAAATGGTGCAACATAAAATTAAAAATGTACTTAATTGTAGCAATAGACTATAATTAATGCATAAAAAAACTGAGACAAAATAAAATGTCTCAGTTTTTTTTATTTTATATATAGATACATATTCTTGAAATATTGGGATATCATAATAACCACTATATGCAAAAGGAGATTATTAAAATGACTACTAAGAATATTGACTTTGCGAATTTGAATGAAGATCAACTATCCTCAATTAAAGATTTTGAAAAAGAATTCAATACCAAGTACAGTAGCCACATTTTTATCATGGCATTTGGCAATAAATAAAGATAACAGAGAAAAAGCAACTACTTATCCACCCAGGTCGTTTCCAACCAAGACTTTCAGCGTATAGGGGCTTAACGGTCGATTGGCGATAATACCTCATCTGCGTCGTTATCACTGCGCGCGCTCACTTCGCGTACCCCAGTACTGCTCAGTTCACGTGCTCGCTCTGCCTAGCATCTGAAGCATCCTCACCAATCTCAGGAACGACGAGAGCAATAGTGAATAATAAACGACAAAATAAAAGGGGCCGTCTCAAAATGAAAATTTGAGACGGCCCTAATTTTATATTTGAAAATGCAAAAACCAGGTTCCATAGAACCTGGTTTTTGGTGTAAAATTTAGCTACTATGAAAAACTTAACACATAAAGATTATACATCACAAACGGCAACCTATCAATTGGTGTTGCCACTGAATATGGAAATTTTGATTCCGAAAGATGATTCAGTGAGATTGCTAAGCCAAGTCATGGAGGATTTAGACTATACAGATTTGTATAAGGCTTACTCTCCCAAAGGGAGAAAATCAGCAATCTCACCTAAAAATCTCTTTAAAATCATTGTCTATGGATATATGAATAACATCTACACAAGCCGTGCTCTTGAACAATCCTGTCTCCGGGATATTAATTTCATGTGGCTTCTAGAAGGTGAAAAAGCTCCTGACCACAATACCATCGCCCGTTTTCGTAGTAAGCGAATTGCTAGTGTTGCAGAAGGCTTATTTTATCAACTTATCCAGATTTTAAAGGATAACAATGAAATCTGTTTTGAAAACATTTTTATTGATGGAACAAAAATAGAGGCTAACGCCAATAAATATAGCTTTGTTTGGAAAAAGAGCACGCTTAAACATCATGAAAAACTTGACGTGAAAATAGCAACAGCCATTGAAGTAGTAAATAAAGAATTCCAATTAGAATATTCAACGGTCACACCATTGCAAGAAATATTGAATTTCCTGAATAAAAAGAAAGAACAAGAAAATATCACATTTGTATCTGGTACTGGAAAGCGCAAAAGTATATTGCAAAAATTAATTGAAAATCTTGAAGAAATGTCCACTCAACAGGCAAAATATCAAGGTTACGAAGAAATATTTCAAGGGCGTAGTAGCTTTTCAAAAACAGATCATGATGCAACTTTTATGCGTATGAAAGAAGATCACATGAAAAACGGACAGTTAAAACCAGGTTATAATGTGCAAATTGGAGTTGAGGCAGAATACATTGTTGGTGTGGATATCTCACCAGAAAGATCAGATTCATTGACACTGATTCCATTTTTAGGAAAAATGGAACAGTACTTAAATGGTAGAAAGTACACCAATATCATAGCTGATGCTGGTTATGAAAGTGAAGAAAATTATACCTATCTAGAAGAAACCAAACAGGTTTGTTATATAAAACCTACAAATTACGAGCGTTCAAAGCTAAAGAAACATCGTAATAATATTTATTCACGCGAAAACATGGAATATAACCAAGGATTAGATGAATATACTTGCCCAAATAATAAAAAGATTAAAGCCATTGGGGTAAAAGTAAGAAAATCAAAATCTGGACACAAAAGCAACATCACCGTTTATGAATGTGAAAATTGTATAGATTGTCAGTATAAAATAAGTTGTACAAAAGCTCAAGGAAATCGCCGACTAGAAGTTTCTAAACAATTTCAAGTACAACGGAAAAATTCCTTAAAAAACATAACAAGTGATCACGGAAGATTACTTCGCATGAACCGTTCTATTCAAGTAGAAGGTGCCTTTGGAGTAATAAAAGAAGATCATAATTTTCGGCAATTTCTATTGCGTGGTAAGGAAAAGGTGACGATAGAATTTTTGCTGATAGCAATAGGTTATAACATTAATAAATTGCATAATAAAATTCAAGATAGTCGCCACGGAATGCAGTTACATGAAAAAGAAATAGCTTAAATTTAAAACAAGGTATAAAAAAACGAGGGAAAATATTCCTCTTGTTTCTTATGCTTATTTTTATGTAAAAATTGATTACTACTACAATCTGTAATTTGAATTACCTTAACAGAGTAAAGGGACGCCTCAAGATAGGATAAAAATCCTATTTTGAGACATCCCCTTTTTATTAACCGGCAACTACCTATCCTCCCAGGCCGTTTCCAGCCAAGTACTTTCGGCGTATAAGGGCTTAACTGAAGCAGGGAACCAAAACTTTGATGTTTTTACAAAGTTTTCCGTGAGTCGCTTCCTTAGCATCGCAATGCTAAGATCATTTAAACTTTACCTGACTAGCTCTAATGGCTACTTTTAGACTTTTAGACAAAAGAAAAAAGCACCCACAAAATGAGTGCCTTTTATCTAACCAGCAACTACTTATCCTCCCAGGTCGTTTCCAACCAAGTACTTTCAGCGTATATGGGCTTAACTACTGTGTTCGGTATGGGAACAGGTGGAACCCCATAGCTATCGCCACTG
>Ga0074193_1003127_pt1 | contig 12932 bp, 6 predicted proteins | sample EPASupsiteHSE605_FD_64523 | JGI IMG/M metagenome (GOLD analysis project Ga0074193, IMG submission 64523) | Bioremediated contaminated groundwater from EPA Superfund site, New Mexico - Sample HSE6-05 | ecosystem: Environmental > Aquatic > Deep subsurface > Groundwater > Contaminated ... | reverse complement strand
CAATGTTAATTCTTGTGACACTATTTTGGTTTACCCAGGGTTATATAAGGAAAATTTGTTTGTAGATAAGCCTTTATCAATAGTATCGAAACAAGGCAAACCTGCGGATACTGTGATTCAAGCTGCAAATCCGGAAAAAGATGTATTCCACATAACTGCGAACAACGTAACAATTAGTGGATTCAATATTACAGGATCAAGGAGCAAAGCCGGTATTGATTATACTGGATCTAATAGCAGTATAACTGGAAATACATTGGTTTATAATAAATATGGAGCCTTCCTGAAAAGTTCCAGTGATATCGTAATTAGAAATAATACAGTGTTTCAGAATGAATTTGGAATTTATCTCAGAAACTCTAGCAAAAATACTCTGGAAAATAATGAGGCAAATAACAGCTCACATTACGGAATATATATTGAGAAGTCCACTGAAAACGAATTGAATTTCAATGTTGTAAACTCAAACAGTGTGTATGCCGTATGTCTCAAAAATTCAAACAATAATTGGTTAAAAAGTAATAATATATCCAATAATGAGCTAAAGGTAGATATAAACGGGATTAATCTTGAGAACTCCAACAGTAATAAACTAATAAGTAATTATATTTCAAATAGTTGGAAGGGTGTAAATTTAACCAATTCTTCAGACAATGAGTTAGGCAAAAACAGAGTTTCACATAATTATTTCAGTATCAGCCTTCAGAACTCGAATGGTAACAAACTCCTGAACAATACTATTGAGATGCACCCATACACGTTTTCAATCACACTTGGGAATTCTCAAAATAATATAATTAAAGGCAACACTGTAGGTTTGAATAAAGAAACTGCAGATATGAATAAAGAAATTAAAGTGTTTTACAACCCCGACAGTAGAAATAATACAATCGAAGGCGAACTGTATACTGATCATGGAAGAGGAACTGGTGTATTCAGAGAAGAATAATGTATCGAGTTGCTATAATATATCAAAGATCAGTATAAAATGGGAGAATAGTAAGATTTCCTCCCAAAATTCTTTTTTACGAAATTACTTCTGTCGAATAATATTTTTAACCCGTCTGTCCCATTCAGTAGACTCGAAAAGCTCCTTCAATTCAGGAGAATCATCTATAAAGCAGAAACCCCAGTAGACTGCAGGCAGGAACTCTCTTTTCCAGTGCTCTTTTTTCTTCTTGTCGAGGAACTGGTAGGTTTCCGAAGATGAGAGACGACTTACGAAGCCGAGAACTTTTACAAGTTCAGGGATTGTCTTCTGGGCTGAGCCCAGTTTCAGGCATTTAAGCCTGAAGCTGTCTATTTTCCGGAGATCGGGCTCGAAACCCAGAGTTCTTAAGATCCGGTTTTTCTCGGGCATAGAGAGGTGGATGCCGTTGTATTTGAGAGAGTTCAGGGCCTGAAGTTTTAGCAGCCATTCGACTTCCCCGAAAACCTTGGGTTTGTGCTGCCTTGAAACGTCCCCTAGCCTGTGGTCTTCATAGGCTTCCCGCTTGAGCTTATTTATATTGCCTGCAAGCTCTGCAATATCTTCTGCGTCTCTGAGTTCCCTGACCCGGAATCTCAGGGTAGCCCGCATGAGTTCACGCTTTTCCCGTTCAAAAGCTCCTATATCTTTTTCCTCGGTCAGTGCTAGCAGGCGTGAAAAATACTTTGCCCTGATGGATGTGGGAGGGAGCCTTACAGGGATTTCCCGAACCTGAGTTCCTTTTCTTTTTCCTTTCCCTTTTCCTTGAAGTACAAGTTCTACCTTCTTAATCTCGATCTTTCCTTCCTCGATTGCCCGGGCTGCATCACCTTCTGAGAAAAGTTCTTCGAGGCGTATCTCAGGCTGGAGCATCTGTACCTGGTCAACCTTTTCCCCGGAAAAAACCCCGTCTCCAAAGCGCTGATATAGAGAGTCAATATTGTCTGAAATCTCAAAAACATTACCCTGTTGTTTTCCTGAGACTGGAGAAAGCCTTGTCACCCTTCCGACCTGCTGTTCAAAGAGCCGCATACTCAGGGTAGGGCGCAGTAAAACAAGGGCTTCAAGTCCCGGAAAATCAAACCCTTCAATCAGCATGCCTACGGTGCACAGCACATAGGGGGGCTTTCCCATTTCCCTGAAATCTGCAAGAATAGCATTTTGTTCATTTTTAGGCAGCTCGGAGCTTATAAAAACCGTATCTCGGAACTCGCCTTCAGGGGTATAATTCTCAAAATTTACGGGCAGGATAGGCTCAGGGTCTTTTTCAGATTCCGGGACTGAAATTTCCCCATTGAAGACCGAGGACGTAAGCTTTGCATGGAAAGCATTAATTTCCTCCCCATCAGCTCCCACGCCGTAAACACGCTTCCGCACAGGGGCGCAAAAGACAAGTGTTTTTGCATGCTTGTGCTTTATCATAGAATCGTACACATCTTTTGCAAGCTGAGTTCTTTGAATTACTTTTTTCAACCTGTCGGGAGTGCTGCAGTCAAGGAAAAGGTCCTGTTTATCAAGTTCATCAAGCCCTTTTTCAAAATCAAATATCTCAAAGATATCCTCCGAACTCTCGGCAATCGTATACTTTAGGGGGGCAAGTTCGTTGTCCAGAATGCATTCAGGAAGTGTTTTTGCGTAGACCTCCCTCATATCCCCTGCAATTTCATCCACGAACTTGACATTTCCGACAACTCCCTGAAACGGGGTTGCAGTCATTCCCAGGATTTTTGTCCTTTCCCCTAACTCATTAAGAAAGTCGTTTCCTCTGTTGTTTATGAAATTATGAATCTCATCTACGATTGTAAGGTCGGCAAGCTCAATAATAAGGTTCTTGATCTCAGAACTCTGCTTTCCAAGTATGGTCTGAAGCGAGGCAAAAAGCACAAACCCTTTATCTTTTCTCTGCCCAAAAACTCTCAAAGTTTCAGCGAGTTCTTTTCGGTCCACTTTCTGCTCGGATGAGAGAAGTGCACTGTTAAGAAATAGGGGCCTGTCTTTCTTCCTGTCATAATAGGTCTGGCTAAGAAGAGGGTTATTTTTCGAGACAAGGAAAAGTACGAGTTTTCCTTCGTCATAGTACTTTTTCATTATATGCTTCGAAAGAAAGGTTTTACCCCAGCCTGTAGGAACCTTGATATAGCCTCTCTGATTATCTTCAAGATATTTTACAATATCCTCAAAAATTTTCTTTTTATCTTCCCTCAAGGGCTCAAGCTCGACGGTTTCCATACCGACTGCGATCTCATTTGAAATTGTCATTAGTTATGCTGTCCTTACACTTGTCAATGTAAAAATTTGATATCAAAACCAGAAAGTGCCTTGTAAAGGGTTTCTGGGAAACTTGTATAATCATGAAACAGGAAATGTTGTGCTTAATTGTAAATTCAATAAGAAGTAACTCCCCATAACTTACAAATAATTAGTAAAAATTTTATTTAGCAAAAATTTCCAAAATGGTCAAATCGGAATCTTTTCGTCCAGAAACGGAGAAGAATAAACCTAGAACTGCTTTTATTTAAAAGGAATCCTCTTTCAATAATAAGGATTACGTCAATATATATGTTATGCTAAAAAGCCAGAAGAAACAGATAAACAGAAAATTTTTGTTTCCTCTGGCGGTTTCTGAAAAACTTATTTGAAAGAATTCAGAAAATTTTAAATTGTTTAGAAGAACTTTGGCCTTACAGAAAGATATTTTGCTAGTGGCAATTTTCTGTACGGTTTTCCTGCAATTTCGCCTTTAATCCGGGAATTAAGCTCTTCCGGAGTAATTTGAACTTTTTTAGGCTTGTTCTGTCCGGATTCGGCTCTAATTGTTACATTAATGGTACCATCCTCAATTTCTTTATCTCCAATGACCACCACATAAGGGACCCATTCCCTGCCTGCTTCCCGAACTTTCTTTCCTATTGACAGGTCGCGGTCATCGATATCAACCCTGCAGTCAAGCTTCTGGGAAACTTCTTCGGCAAAAGCGACGTGTTTTTCTGAGACCGGTACAATCCTGACCTGGGTAGGTGAAAGCCACACAGGCAGCATAGGAACCTTTCCTTCTTCGGTTTCCATTGCAGCTTTTTCGAGAAGGGCATAAATGCAGCGTTCGATTGCCCCGCTTGGAGAGCAGTGAAGCACGGTAGGCCTTTCCAGTTTACCATCAGGGTTTACGTAGGAAATATCATACCTTTCGGCATTTTCGACATCAATCTGGACTGTGGAAAGTGCACTTGCCTTAGCAAGAGCATCTACGAAGTTAAACTCGAACTTGAGTACGAAGTAGAAGAAACGGGTGTCCCACATCTCAATAAGCACGGGTTTGTTAACGGTCCTTGCCATATTGACTATAAGCTCTTTATTCGACTCGTAAAAGTCCCTGGTAAAGCGGATGGCCACCTCATAATCCTTAATGTGGATCCCTATGTTATCAAGCACATCTATGCAGAGGTCGTACTGCTTTTTGAACTGGTCTACAGCCTGGTCCATGTCTGCGCAAAGGCTGTGCATATCAGGCATAGTAAAGGCCCTGAGCCTTCTCAAGCCCACAAGTTCTCCCCGCTGTTCCTTTCTGAAGCTGTAGCGGGTCATTTCGATCATCCGAAGAGGCAGGTTTTTGTAGGAAATCGTCATGTCGTGGTTTATGAGGAACTGCCCGAAACATGCTGCAAAACGCAGGAACATCTGCCGTTTGTCTGACTCAATGGAGTACTGCCTTGCAGGGAACCTGTCCAGATATTTCTTCAGGGTAGGGTGGTTCATGTCATACATGATAGGAGTTTCGACTTCCATTGCCCCGAAGTCGGTTGCGACATCAAGTACATAATTTTCAAGGAGAGATTTTACAAGCCTTCCTTTAGGGTAATACCGCATATTTCCTGAGTCCGACCCTGGTTCGTAATCTGCAAGCTCAAGTCTACGCATAAGCTCCACATGAGGAGGAGCACGCTCAACAGCTCTACTCTTGGAAATTTCATAGTCTACAAACTGCTGAAGTTTGGGGTAAGGCGTAAGGTCGAAATTCTCAATTTCGTGAAGTTCTCCATCAGGGGTAAGGATACGCCAGTAGGACTTTGCCGTACTTTCGGCTTTGAGAGCCTCGGAAACTACTTCTTTTTCCCCACATACCTCGACTTTGCCTGCTGCTTTTGCAGTTTCTTCTGGGCGTATGCTCCTTGAGAGTTCGGAAAGAGGATGCCCTTTACAGCTGATACTAAAAGCCTTATACCACCCGAAAGGAGCACGTTTGACCTCGTATTTACCTGAGAGTGCAGTCTCTATGCCTTTTAGTACCTGTACTGCAACTTTCGGAGAAGAAAGGTCAGAACTTAAGTGAGCGTAAGGATAGAGCATTATACGGTTGGTTTTGACCTGGGTAGCTACCTTTTCGATTTCGGAAACCGTCTTTTCTATAGTTCCCTCAGGATTTGCCTCATCTATACTTTCAACAGCCATAAAAGCGGTAAGTGCTTCCTCAAGCCTTCCGGACTTTAAGGACTCTTCAATTTTTTCAGCAACTGGAGTTTGTTTTTTGGTTTCGTATTCAATATAATCAGAGTGAATGAGCAATAACTGCATTCTATCACCTGTGTTCGGTTATCTTCGGTGTGAAATTTGTTCCGAATTTATTTCGGTGTGGATTTGTTCCGAATTCATTTCGGTATGGAATTTGTTCCGAATTTATTTCGGTTTGAGTTTTTTCCGAATTAGCTTCGGTCTTTAATTTATCCCGAATTAGCCTCGGTTTTGAACTTATCCGAATCGATTTCGTTTGAATCAAGTAGTTGATTTATATAAGACTGACTTAGATCTGTACCGTCAGTAGATCTTGATTAAAGAGGTAAAGAAGAATATATGACAGTCCTAATATCCTTCAACGATATAAAATAATCCCTTTCGATTGCTACTTTTGGGCATATCCTGGAAAACTCCAGGATATGCGATGTTTTTCCGTACATTTTCTGAGCTTAACTCCGGTAACTACTTTTCCGAACCAGCCTTATGGGGATGTCCCTGACTCTTGAGGTCTGCGCAGGTATCAACAAATTCGGGATGGCTGTGCTCCTGATAAACCCTGTAAGCCGCAACCAATGCCCCAAGAAGAATAGGGGCTGCAAAAAATCCTGCAATCCCTCCGACAAAAGCTCCTCCCAGGAAGGCAAGCATAAGCAGCATAGGGTGAATTTTGGATTGCAAGCTGGTCAGGTAGGGCCTGAGAATCAGTTCCGGAGGGCCGTAGATAATGAGTGAGGATACTATAAAGAAAGTGGCTGCGCTTTTAAACCCGAACTCAAGGTACCGCATTAAAGCTAGAGGCAACAGCACCATGTACCCGGCAAAAAGAGGAATTATCGAAGCTATGAAGATAAGAGTTGCCAGGGCAAGTACATGGGGAAACCCAAAAGCATAGAAAACAAAAACCGAGGTTACGCTAACTATTAGAGCAGAGTAGGCATTGCCTATGAAAACGCCTTTAAGAATGATATCAAGATGATGTGCGTAACGGTTTATAACTCCTTTGTACTCCTTTGGGGCCACACCAAGAAATGCGCAGTAAAGCCGATCTCCGTCAGCGAGTATAAAATAGCAGAAAATGATTGAGATTACAAAATTGATGAAAAATAGACCGATACTCTGAGCATATGAAAGGAGCCCTATGCTGCCTACTGCAGGGAGCAGCGAGGTAAAAAGGTCCCAAATGGCGGAATTAATGCCTTCTATTATTTTTTCCGGAATGTTGAGGGAGTTTATGAAATTCAGAATTGCTGCCGCAACTGCCGTTTGATGTTCGATAACCCAGGAGATCTGGTTAAGGATTTCAACAATGCCTGCTCCTACAATGAATACTATAGGGATGAATATGCACAAACTGGCAACAAGAGCTCCTGTTTTTCTGTGCTTTTTGAATTTTACCCGGATAGGCCTGGCAATGTAAGCAAAGACTATGCCCAGTACGATTCCATCTGCAAGGGGCAGCAGAATAAGAAATGAAAAGTACAGAAGCAGCGCTACCGCCAGGGCTGCCCCAATCTTCCAGCGGTTGGCTATGATTTGGCTTACTCCATCAGGATTGTGGTTCAATCTCATTTTTTAGTTTCCGTTTAAATGGATGAATTAATACATGTTTAAGTCAAACATACGATTTGAAGTCAAATGTACGGATTTAAATCAATTATACGAGTTTTAAAATCAAATATGCAGGTTTTAGGGATTTAAATCAATTATACGGGTTTTAAAGTCAAATATGCAGGTTTAAATCAACTATACGGATTTAAATCAGATATACAGGTTTAAGTCGTTTATGGAAATATAATAAAAGTGTGAGATCTAAACCTAACTAGGAAATGCAATATCTAAATATATTTAGGAACTATTTAAAAATATCACAGAGATTGGAAGTTCAGTCTTCTGGTGAATCACACCTTTAGCTTTTGATTCAGGTCAGGTATAAGTTTATCAAGGTATCTGGTTACCACACAGGATTCTGTACATTTTCCACATCTGATACAGGCTTCGCTTACATGCGGTGTTTTTCCTTCAAGAGAAGCTGCCCCAATAGGACAGGCTTTTACACAGATTCCACAACCGGTACAGCGGGAAAGTCTTGTAAACTGCTTTGCAGCTTCCTTAAATAGCAAAATTGCTTTTTCCTTTGTTTCCGAACTTGCAAGCAGATTCCCATTCGAAAAAAACTTTACAGTCCCTGTTGCGGTTTTGACCAGCAACATTCCCAGGTCTTCTGCATAAACCGTGTTTCCGAGAACATTGCCGAAACCTGCGGCTTCTTGTTCCCTGATGCCTTTTACGGCTGCTTCTATTGAATAGCCACCTGCCCTGCATGGAGAAATTCCTGACACGACTTCAATCTCGAAGTCTTCAGTTTTTTCTCTGGCAAGCACGGAAATTCCTAACTCTTCAGCCAGTTTCAGCATCTTTGGAGGCAGTTCTTTCCAGCGCCAGAACCCATGCTCTATGAATTTTTCAGAAAGCCCTCTGGACTTTGCCCATTCCAGTAGAAAAGCGTTCCACTTTGCGTACATTTCAGGGTGCAGGTCTTTTACTCTTTCATATTCAGCAGCGAGGGCAGAGGGACAAAGCCAGCAGCCTACCCTTTCGAAGCCAAGGTCATAAAGAGGACTGTAGGAAAGCTGTCTCCAGTGTATGTAAAGCCAGACCTCAATTGCCTTCCAATCTCTTATAGGAAAGATATTGAGCTGGGCAGGGACAAAAGGATTTGTCTCACTTGCTGCAATCCTTGCCCTTGAGAAAGATTCGTGCTTACGCTTACCGTCAATTGTCAGATAAGCCACGCCAGTTACCCCTTTTTGAGAAGAAGCTCCTTTCTCGGTCTCGAAGTCCCCTGCTGATGCCAGCTTGCAGACCTTGCAGCACCAGCGAAAATCCTTTGCAGGAGGCCCAAATTTCCCTACCTGCTCCCGGAAAGCAGAACCTGCATTTGCTTCGGTAAGTGAAATTTCCTTTTCCCGGCAAAAGTTCCGTACAAATTCTACAGTTTCCGGAAACTCAATCCCGGTGTTCAGGAAAAAAGCTTTAAGTTCTCTTTGCTTAAGGGAAGCCTGTGCCAGGTCAAGCGCCACAAGGCTGTCTTTTCCGCCGCTGAAGGAGACATAGACAGGCAGGTTTTTGTATTCTTTCCTGGAAATAATCCCACGGATTGTATTTATTGCGTTTTTTCCAAGCACCTGGAGGTGTTTTTTGTTTGCTTCTATGCATGCCGTAAGATCGGGAGTCTCAGGATGAAGTGACGTTTCACTGCTGTCTACCTTTCTGATCCTGAGAACTTTTGTTCCGGCTTCGGTTAAAGATCCCAATTCGGTCAGGTCCTCATGCTCAGGTAGGGTTTTCAGGTTCGGAAAGTCTGCACCTTCAATATAGGAAATTCCATAGCCTGTTAGACTACCTGCGGTAACAAGCAAAAAGTCTCCTGCTTTTATATTGCTGTCAAAAGTTTCAATAGATTCTGCTGAAATACTTTTTCCGTTAAGGTGCCGGTTTGTTTTTTTAAGTCTGGCTGTTCTGCCTTGAGCATGTTTCAGGAGAATTTTTGCACCCTGGAGAGAAGGTTCAAAACTGTAATCCATTTTCGAGAGCTCAAACCGGAGAATTCCGAAAATAAAGCCGTCTACAAGCACCTCATCGGTTTTGTCCTCACCAGGGATTTTGTTTAGAAGAATAAGCCTCTCCCCAAGGGGATTACAGCCAAAAGCCGAATAAAGCTGCCTGTCCAGGACTTCCCGCTCGTAAGGAGAACAAAAACGGACGTCTGCAGGTTGTGAAAGCTTAAGGACTTTTCCTCTGCTGCCGCATCTTCCGCATTCTTCTCCTATCAGGGGCAGATTACATTTTTCACACCAGAATATTTGATCGTCTTCATACTCGAAACGCTGGGAGTTATTTTTCCTGGAAGAAACGGAGTCAAGATTTTTTTCAGAGCCAACGCTCTTGTTAAAAGCATGTTTTCCTTTGGAAGACTTTTCTTTAAAACCTGTAGATTTGTTCCTTACCCTGCTTTGCTGAGTCTGAGAATCTCTTTTATCCGAACTTCGGGAGGTTTTATTATCCGAACTTCGGGAAGTTTTGTTATCCAAAGTTTGGGATGCGTTATTACCCGAAGTTTGGGAAGCTTTATTATCCGAGATTCCGGAAGTTTTATTATCTGAAGTTCGGAAAGCCTTTTTATCAGTAATTTGAAAACTTCTTTTGTCCTGAGTCCGGACTTTTTTTGTGCCCTGGTTATCTCTATCTGTTTTCTGTGGGCCCGAAGCCTGGAGTTTTTCTTTTTTCTGTTGCATGAAAACCCTGGTTAGCAGTTTGAAGAAATCGTTAAATATTTGATCTTTCAGTTGTATGGTTCAGTCGCACGTTGAATGTGTTTATCAATATATCAAGATTTTGAAGCCTATCATTTATGAAGTATGTCAAGATTTTGAAGCCTATCATTTGTGAAGTATATCAAGATTATGAAGCCTGGAAAGCTTCTGGAGTCTAAAAAACGTTTAATTTTGCGCTCCAAGCAATGTTGAAGATAATTAAAAACTATCATCCCAATATAGAGTTAGTTCGATCAGAGGAGGGCAATCTTGCCGACAAAGAGTTCTCTTTATCGAAAACGGAGTCATTATAATAAACGGTTACTTTCATCAATAAAGCTCGCATATGCAGAATGAAGCTCACATATGCGAATAAATATTATTTTATCCAGTTTCACTAATTATTTTATTGTCCAGTATCATTATATATAAAATCACTTTATGTATATATAAATATTGTAATCGGATTGTAGTATGAATTATGAATATATTAAGCTTTCTGCTATTCTAAGGGCTTATTCTCGAGGTTAACACTGTATGAAATACGATGTCGTTGTAGTTGGAGCCGGTCCTGTGGGATCCACTGCAGCTCGCTATGCAGCCCTCAATGGGGCAAAGGTTCTCCTGCTTGAAGAGCATGCTTTCATAGGGTCGCCTGTAAGCTGTACCGGACTTTTGAGCACCAGAGCGGTTGCAGAATGCGAACTCAAGCCTTCTGACGAATTTGTGTTCAATTCTGTGCGTGGAGCTTTCGTATATGCTCCGGACGGGCAGTGCTTGCCAATTGATGGAAAGCAGACCAAAGCGTATGTGGTCTCACGGAAAAATTTCGACCGCACCCTTGCAGTAATGGCTGTGGAAGAAGGTGTGGAACTTTCTCTCAGGACAAGGGCTGTTGGGCTCGAAAAACCGAACCCGGAAACCGAGAAGGAGGGAAAGCAAGATTCTACGGTAAAACTCAGGGTACTGAAAAACGGCAAGCCTGAAACAATCCATACATCCGTCGTGATAGGAGCAGATGGAGTAAAAAGCCGGATAGCCAGCTACGCAGGGCTTAAAAAACCTTCCCACGTACTTCCGGGTATCCAGATTGAAGCTCCTTATGCCTCGGACGACAGTGACTTTGTTGAACTCTTTCCAGGTTCTGTTGCTCCTGGCTTTTTTGCCTGGACTGTACCTGTTAATGAAAAGGTTTCGAGAATTGCGCTTGCTCTTGAACCTGGGCTTGCCTGGAAAAATGGCCAGGAAAACTGTTCTCCTCTTTCCTATCTTGAGAAATTCCTTCGCTCTAACTCTCATGTAAAAGCGAGATACTCAGGAGGAATGCTTGATTTTGTAGTAGGGGGAATCCCTATTGGCCCTCAGGAAAAAACGGTTTCGGATGGGATTCTCCTGGTTGGCGATGCTGCAGGGCAGACAAAACCTACATCAGGAGGAGGGATCTATACCGGGGCCTTTGCGGCAAAGATCGCTGGAAAGGTTGCTGCACAGGCTGCCCTTGAGGGAAATACCTCGGCAAAGAGACTTTCCGAATATGACCAGCTCTGGCGGAAAGGTCTTGGAAGAGAGCTTGAAATAGGCATGAAAATTCATGACTACATCGGCAAGCTGGAAGACAGGCAATTCAATGACCTTATAGGTTCGCTAAATACCCCTTCGATTCTCGATACGATTACCGAATACGGAGACATGGATCACCCTTCTATCCTTCTAAGAAAGCTCATGTTTTCAGGAAATTCCTTAAAACTTATGAAAGCTTTTGGAACATTCTTAAAGACACTCTTTTAACATGCTTGTAGCCCCTTAAAATCAAGGCTTTTTTATTTTTGCTGGTTCCAGATGAAAAAGACAGAACAGGTCCGGACAGGGATGTTTGAAGTTAATCCTTGAAAATGGTTGATGTATGTTATAAATCCTCTTCATTCATCTTGTTTCTTTTAAAGTTAAGAATTTTTCTGATAATTATTTTCTTTGACCCGACCCAGAGCTCCTCATTTTCAGGGTAATTTTCCTTTACATACTCAGAAAGCTCAATTATGTCCATATTGTCAAGTTTTCTTTTGAGTAGATTGAGATCCTCTATAAAAACACCTTCCTTATAAGTTTGCGCTTAGTCTGGATTTCATTATTGACATATTATTCCAAATTTTTTCAAAATATTTTAACCGAGCTATTTGTTCTAATTTTTACTCAAATTTTTACCTAAATATTTTTGCCTAAATATTTTTATCTAATAATTTTATTACAGTAGATATATTAAATGTTTATTCTTTAATATTTTATCGGAGACAAAGTACTCTCAGATATCTTTGTAAACCTTTCGAGACTTACAAATTAGTAAATGTTAGGTATTTTATAAATACCCATAGTTGTGTAAGTTGTTTATATAAGCACCATAAATCTTTATTCAACACATACAATTAATTTAGCATAAATCATCAGAATATTAATATGTTATAAAATTTAAGATAATCTCAAGATAGTGCTTAAAAGATAGATCTGAGGTTTGAACTCTACATAAATAAGCAATAAAATTACTAGGAAATTTATTAACGAATGAGCAGAGATTCAGGAATTGATAGTTCTGACATAAATCGGAACGACATTATGGGCATGGAAAATGAAGAAAACTGGATGACTGAATATCTTCTAAATAGCCCTGGCCCTGTCCTGCGAATAGAGGTAGAAGGAACGGTTTTTTACGCAAATAAAGCAGGAAAATCCTTGCTTGAGGCTCTTAATAGCAGGATTGGAGAAAAAGCACCTGATGAAATCCTGAAGATCGCCCGAAGAGTAGCAGTCCAAAAGAAACCCTCACGAACCGAACTGAAAGCAGGCGAGAAAACTTATTCACTTATTTTTACTCCTTTACCTGCCTGCAAAAGTGCAGTTATCTCTGGATTTGAGATCACTTCCTTCAAACAGGCCGAAGAAAAACTACTCTTAAGAAAAAGAGAGCATGAAGTGCTTTCCCAAATTTCCAGTCTCTCTCTCAAAGTCCAGGATTTTCGGGTTCTGCTTGATCAAGTCTTGCCTCTGGTTGCAGCAGCTCTTGACGTAGAGTACTGCTGCGTCCTGAAACTCTTGCCTGATGGAAACTTTATGTTTGAGACAGGTATTGGTTGGAGGCCAGAAAACGCATG
>Ga0074193_1003124_pt1 | contig 12940 bp, 6 predicted proteins | sample EPASupsiteHSE605_FD_64523 | JGI IMG/M metagenome (GOLD analysis project Ga0074193, IMG submission 64523) | Bioremediated contaminated groundwater from EPA Superfund site, New Mexico - Sample HSE6-05 | ecosystem: Environmental > Aquatic > Deep subsurface > Groundwater > Contaminated ... | reverse complement strand
TTTCATGGTTTCACGCAAATATGGTTTATCTGGAAGAGGTATGATATATCTGCTTGTAGGTATCGCCATACCGATACTTTTTATTCTGATGATTTAGCATACTATATAAAGAGGGCGTTCAGATAAACTTTGAACACCCTCTTCATTTATCGCTATACATTTATTGCTTTAGCTTTTCTTTCAAATATTGTTAGCTATTAACAACTAACACTCTATTTATCTATTATTTATAGATAAAACCTGATATAATTATTATTCATTCCACAAATCCGGAATTGCCTCATGTCCACGGGCCTTAACTGGAGCCTGAGAAACAGGAGTCAATATCCCGGAATGAATTTTATACAGATTTTTGGCTGTTTCCATCATTGCTTCCACTTGGTGCTTATAAGGACGATCGGTAACATCTACCAAACCGCAGTTGTAACTTTCACCGTCTCTGCGGCCAGAAAAATCCTGATCACACCATTGAAAATATCCGGTTCCAATCAATCCGGGATGCGAATAGGCTTTCTCCGTATAATACCGGTAAGCTACGCCACGTTCTTTTTGTGAATTTACCTGCCAAAGAGATTGGGCGATTCCTCTATCCACTGTCCCGAAATGGTACTCGCCAATTATCATTGGCAAATTTGTAATTCTCAACGCTTTATCCATCATTTCTTTATTTGGATAAAGATCATAGCAATTAAAACTCAATACATCAAAAACCTCTTTACATATTTCCATAATGTTTTCATCCAATTCCGCAATATTACCAAATCTGATTCCCATATTAAGGTGATTGGGATCGTATTTCTTTAACGAGGTATTTGCTTCTTTCAAAAACATTTTAAATGTATTTTGAATAAACTCCTTACGACGTTTGGGCGTATCTCCATCAGCCAGGAATTTAATTAGTGATTCTTTAATCGGTCGCTCCTGCCCTTCCAAAATCAAACTACACAAGCGCTCTTCCTGATTTAGCCATGATGGTTCATTTCCTATAAAATATCCAATCAACCAAGGATTATTTACATAAGGAGAAACAAAGTCTTTGATTGCCATATCAAGTTTAACACTAAAATCCGGAGCATAAACATCACATAATCCCATAAGGCCATGTTCAACAGGCACTCCTCTTAATGGGATTAAAAAAGCTTTTTTATTCATGTTCATAATTTCCTCGCTCGACCAATTCGCAATCGTGTTCAGGCCCCATTTATCCATACGTTTAATAACCATTTCTTTGGATTTCTCTTTGTAATCATTCCCATACCTTCGATAAAGGTTCCATAGGCCAAATGATGGCGAACCAGCGGTTCGTCCGTTTGGTCTCTGATTTTCCATTAAAAAAGCTGGTGGTAATTCCTTATAGATATTTCTTCGTTTGTCGAGATCTCTTACATTTCCACCACCTCCCGGATTAACACAGTCAATACCAACAGAAAGGAAAAGATAGCCTTCCGGATCCACAAACCACCAGCGATCTCCAATCTTTTCGGTTCTGAAGAAACCTGTCGCCTTCACCTTCGATTGAAGATATCCACCAAATTTGGAATAATTATAATCTGAAGTAGATATTTCTTCATTGTCCTCAGTTATCCATTCATTTTTTAATTGCTCAAATGATTTAACTTTTCCTTCGTATTCGCCTAAATTCCATTGTCCAAATTCATCAAAGACAGGTTTGTCCTCAAGATATTGATCGCCAGGATCTTCTACAGACAGAGCAATTGAACGAATTTCAAACTCGGGGCTACCGATAGGAGCACGCATACGGATTCCAATTGAATCAACTCCATTAAGAGGGCCTCTTTTTCCTCCGAGATTGATCCAACCAGTATAACGGGCCTGATTAAAAGTTGCAGCCAAATCGACAGCTGCATCCGGTAATTCACGATAGAATTTTAGAGGAATTGCAAGTTTATTCCAACCATTAGCCGTATAACTCATTACTCTCAATTCATTGTAGCCATTATTTGTAGTGAAACCCACCTGGAATCGTTGCGCTGTTGTTGATTTAAATTCAAGAACTACATAATTATAACCATCCCAACTCAAAGGGAGTCCTGGAGAAATATCTTTAATGGCAAACTTCTGCCCGGACACCTCTTTTGAACTGTCAAACTTAATCCTAAATGTTTTAGCTGTAATACCTTGATTAACAAGTAGTATAACAAAATATATTAAGCCTATTTTTAAACTCTTTCTCATAAATGTACTATTTTAAAAAATTGAAACTCTATACAATGAAGACCGGGCGGTGATAAACAGTTCATCTCCATTTTTCCCTCCGATTATTAGGGAAGAAGGGCGTTCTGGCACCGCTATATTTCCGATTTTCTTTCCGTTTACATCAAAAACAGACACATGTCCATCAGTAATATAAACATTTCCTTTTTTATCTACGGCTGATCCAAACTCACCCTGTTCTATAAAATGCGTCAAATTCGAAAGCTTCCCCTCCTTATCAACATCCATTTTCACAACCCTTCTGTCATACTCATCCGTCGCATAGAACGGTTCACCGGGAATTGCTTCCAAAACAGAAGAACATCTGGCCAAATCATAGTATTCAGGAATTATGGTAACTCCATCGGGAGCAATGAAGCAATCTTTAGGGACCCAAACCGAGATGTTATTAAAATCGTGAGAGTCTCGCCAGCGGTTTGAAGGATAAATTGCTTTTGCCACTTGCTTTATTGTTCCCATAGATACTTTTGGCAATAACTTTATAGTTTCTTCCGGATTCTCAGGATCAACAGAGTATACCCATGTAGCAAATCCCGAATTTCCCCATCCACTAAATGATGTACCGGCTGCATCTGGTAAATTCGGAACAGATTCCTGATTTCCGTCAATAAGATAACCCGGCTGAGGATTATATTTGAAAAGCACCAGTAAATTGTCCTTGGTATCGCAGGCTAAAGATATAGGAGGCCAAGGAAAATCAGCAATCATAGATACTTGATTTTTTTCTGCATCCCATTTGTAAATCCGGCGCATGCGTTGTTCGCAAAAATAAACATTTCCCTTACTATCACGGGTGATTCCTTCAATAAATTCAAATCCTGTAGCCAGTCTTTCAACTATTCCTTTTTCCTTTTTTAATGGATCAATCCGAGGTTCTTCTCCTGTGATTGTCAGTTTGGTAAATTCCCATGGTCTCACATCTATCCCCTTATTTATATCATAAAAAGGCAGATCGGTTGTGAACTTGACCTGAGCAAAGTTATGAACATTTAAAAATTCCAAATTCCGGCAATTCCATGCACGTACCGAATAGGGATAAGGAGAGACAAACCGTATAACGCGGAACATATAAAGATTTGCAAAAATCATATCACTGCAATTCTCCAGTTCAACAGGCTGGCAAAATAGACCTTCACGGCTCTCTTCTTCCAACTGAAATGCATAGACTTTCCAATTTGACACATTCTTGAATCGTGCTTCGTTTCGAACATGATGTTCGATCGACATTGCATAGATTCGTCCTTCCGTAGATGTATTATTTACATACAGACCATTCGCACTATACGTACTGGCAGTCCAGATATCTTTAAATGTTCCGCCACCACCATTGGTAATCCATAAACTCCAATATTGATTATCCCAGGCTTTGTCCATACCTATATCAGTAACGGGATCGTAAGGAGTGCTGACTTTCGGAGATTGCCTTCTTTGTTGAGAATGGCGTTGTTCTAGCGGACCCCGATCCAAAGATCCATGTCCCCCTATAAACTTTACATCGTTCATATACGAATCCTTGCCAGCCATCCATTTGCATCCTACTGCCCGATAATTATAGGCTCCCGTATTAATTCCAACACCCGTTACAATATTTTTTCCGGCTGCAGGAACTTCCAATAAGGGTTTCGGAGCTCCGAAACCGCTAAATGCAGACGTACTCTCAAGTAACATTAGTTGAGTGGATATAGGATTAAGACCGATCAGACAAGTATTGGGCTTAAGTTTAATCGTTTCCGATACAACGTACCAACCCTGCGGCAAATAAATGTTGGGATATTTGTTTATAGCATCCTGAAAGATCTTGGTATCGTCTGTCTTTCCATCTCCTTTTGCTCCAAGGTCACGAATATTGACCCATGTACTTATGTCAGGAAGCGAAGGTATATCATCCATCGGCGGATCTGGCATTGATTTTAAGGATTCAATTTTGGAAACTGTCTCATTCTCCGGCTCGGCAGACATATCTTTTATATGCAACCCATGAGTATAATTCTGTACCACATAAATTGATCCTTTGCCTAACGTTTGTGTATTGCTTTTACTATATTGCACCAAAAGCGAAACATTCTTACAAACAATATTCCGTAGACTAATTTGATTCGTATGGTTGTTTTCGTTGCTTACAACAATAGCCGGACCTTTTATATTTTCAAAGATACAATCTTCCATAAATAGTCTATCCGAATAATTGGGTTCGATTTCAACAACTGATGGAACATTTTTTGCAGTTAAACGAACAATTGTCAAACCTCCTTCCTGTGATTTTATGGCTGCCTTTCGCTGACCTTCAAAGTAAGTGTTGATCATCATCATTTGCCATCCGGGAGAGGTTTTTGTGGTATAAATTCCATAATCGCCTCCAAAAAACCGAACATTCTCCATTTCGTTTCCCACATCATACAGCCCGGCTTTTCCTTTACCAATATAGATATCTACATTAGAAATAAAACTGTGTTGAGCAAAGTGAGTTCGAAGAGCCACAGCTTGCGGATTCCCCTCTTCTATCTTCAAATCTACATTTGAAAGAGCACTATAGAAAGTGCCTGCTCCCGCATCACGTGGGATCTGTCCTGGTTCTACCAATCCCGATGTAAACCAAAACATATAGTTTGCTCTCCCTTTGTCTGAAGAAACTTCTTTTTGGTAGCCCGGAGAATTCTTACCCAATATAATAACAGGCCGGTTCTTTCCATAACCAATCAAGCGAACCGCATTGGGAATATAAATAGTTTTGCTTATTTTATAAGTTCCTTCCGGGATAAAAACAATTCCAAAGTTTTGTCGCTGTTTTACCTCATTCAGAGCTTTTTGCAAAGCATCACTTACATCCGTAACACCATCCGCCTTTATTCCGAAATTTTCTGCCGTAAAATATACTGCATCCGGATCGTTAAGCTTTTGAAGATAAACCGATTTACTCTTGTCTAATGATGCAATCATTGGATACGAATAGCCAATTAATGATACAATAAGTAAAACGTAAGTTGTTAATTTATGCATATTTTACTATTTTCATAAACAAAATAAGTATTTTGAAAGAATAGCTTAGTCTTTTGAAATTACTCCACTAACCTATATACATTAAAAGCACATAAGTTAGCGGAATAATTAGAAGAACAATTAAATATTGATTATTTCAGATTTGGATTGATCAACAAATCATGCTCCGGAATTGGAAACAAATAAGAATCTTCAGTGATATTACTATTGAATGGCTGATTGTCGGATGGATCTCTTTGAGCAAATACACTCGCAACCATTTCAAGGCGAACCATATCAAACCACCTTACGCGCTCGCCACACAATTCCCATGCACGCTCCTGTACAGTTGCATTTGCAAATGCCTCGGGAGACAATCCTGAATAAGCAGGAAGTTCCGCTCTGTTTCTTATTACATTCAGACATTCGTAGGCCAACGCATCCGGTCCTCCGGAACGAGCTTTCGCTTCGGCGTACGTTAGTAAGGTTTGGGTATAACGAAGCATGCGCATAGGTATTGAAGATGCATAATTATAATAATTACTTACGTTTTCATTCTTCATCAGTTTCTTATAATACGGATGCTTGTACTGAAGTTGTTGCCACGTTAACACTGTTCCATCTTGCTTTTTAACCGTATAGGCAAAAGTTGCCTGCTTACGAGGTCCTTCGGGAAAATCGTTAAAAAACTTGTATTCGGCAAATACAACATTCCATCCACCGAGTTCGCCAGGGTAAGCCCAATATCCGTACATGGCATTTGTTGTATTACCTGCATTCCTGTTACACGGAATGGCAAAAATATCTTCTGCATTCAAACCTAATTTAGTTTCATCATTCTCATATAATTCGTTATATGAAGAAACAATGCCGAAACCGTACTTTCCATGCTCATCAATAACCTCTTTCGCTTTGGTAGCAGCCATAGCATATTTGGACTGATCTTTTAAAGGCCATCCTGCTTCATGGAGATAAACTTCGGCAAGTAAAGCTTTTGCAGAACCTATATTTGGCCGTCCATCAGCACGTTTGGTATTGGATAGCATCGATTCGGCCTTAACCAGATCTTCTTCAATTTGCTGATAAATCTCTTTTACACTTGCTTTATTCACCTCCATTAATTCGGTTGAAAAGTTGTAAGTTAGAATTAAAGGAACTTCTCCATGGCATCTAACCAGCCAAAAATAGCTGAAAGCCCTGATAAAATAAGCTTCACCGGCTATTGTTTTAATAATAGATGCATCACCCTGCGTCTTTTCATAGTTCAGAATAATATTATTTGCTCCTTGAATAGCTTTGAAGCAGCCAGCAAATACAGGAGGTGCACTCGAATTGGTTGTATTCACTCCAAGACGATCATACTCCTGCGTGTTGCCAGTACCCGGAGGACAGGTCAAGTCATCACCACCCAGGGTCATTTCTGTAGCCCATCCATTATTAAAACCGTAACTCCAACAGTTTGCCCATCCTCTGTAAGCTCCGGTCAAAGCCGATTCCAATCCAGTTTGAGAAGTTAAAACAGCATCACCTAACACTTTTCCCCTCATATCCTCTTCCAGAAAATCCGAACATCCTACATTTAGTAGCATTGTTGCAGTAAAAAAGGCTGTATATATTATCTTTTTCATATTTATTCGTATTAGAATTATCATTAAAATGTAAAGTCCACACCCAGTGTATAGGTTTTAGAATTAGGATAAGCACCATAATCGATACTCTGATTAATGTCTGAACCACCACCTCCAACGTTACTTGATTCAGGATCAATACCTTTATATTTCGAAAAGGTTAATAAGTTTGTTGCATTCAAAGAAAGTTTCAGATTACCCACTTTTTTGATGTTAAAATTATAGCCAAGACTTATATTCTTCAATCTTACGTAACTGGCATCTTCCAAAAACATGGTAGACTGGGGTTGCACTGTACTTGATACACTAAAGGCAGGCAAATAGGCATTCTCATTTACTCCCGGAATATAACGTTCAGAAATTTCGGCAAGAGTAGATTGTCTTGCATCTCTGGCTGCCATCAAATGCATACCACGTGTATAGTTTTGCTTATCAATTCCAAATACTCCCTGTAAGAATAAATTAACAGTAAAATTCTTTACATTGATTGTATTATTCCATCCTAAGGTCGTAGTAGGAAGACCGCATCCAATTATTTTATAATCGGCGCCGTCTATTGCAAAATCACCATCCAGGTCTTCGTAGCGTGCATCTCCCGGAATCTGTCCATATTTTGCTGCTTCTGTAGCTTGATCCACTTTCCACGGACCCAGATAATTCAGGCCCCAAAAAGAGCCAAGCGGCTGACCTACTGCATAAATAAATTCAGGCTGACCATTTAATCCCGTAATATCTGGATTAGAGAAAATCTGAGTTTCTTCTCCAAGATCTTTAACGGTGTTCTTTACATTAGAAAGATTCAGATCACTTTTCCAATTTACGTTCTGAGAATTGATAATATTACCACTAATTGACATTTCCCAACCTTGATTTCTTATTTTACCTACGTTAGATGTAATAGAGCCACCACCAACATAATAAGGAACAGTTTGGTTTAACAAAAGATCTCGTGTATCCTTTATAAAATAGTCGAATTCAAAATTTAATCTGCCATTAAAGAATCCTGCCTCCAAACCTAAATCTTTTTGCTCTGTAGTTTCCCATTTCAGTCCTGTATTTCCAGGATTACCCAACTGAATACCACTCGTCTTATCTCCAGTCGAAAAAGCATAATAAATACTTGTATTGTAAGTAGATTGAGTAGCATAAGGTTCTATAGCCTGGCTACCTGTCAATCCCCAGCTTACCCTCAATTTAAGCTTACTGAATAGATCCAGATTCTTAATAAATGATTCGTTACCCATATTCCATGCTATTGCTGCCGAGGGAAAAGTACTGTATTTATGGCCCTGTGCAAACTTAGATGAACCATCATTTCTTATAGAAACAGAAAATAAATACCTGTCGAGTAAAGAATAGTTGACACGTCCCAAATAAGACAATAAACTCCACTTAGTAAAACCGGAACCAACAGTATAAGATTGAGCCTGAGCCAGGTTATCATATTTAAGATCCGCGAATTTCAGATTTGCAGAAGAAGCCGTTACAGAGTTATTTGTATATTTTTGAGTTTCAAATACGGCTACGGCACTTATCTTGTGAATATCATTAAAGGTTTTGTCGTAAGACAGCTGAGTTGTAGTCTGAATATTGACAGATTTATTATCCGTAATTGAAGCACTTGGACTGTAGTTAGAGGCATAATTTCCACTAAACGTTTTAGCCGTTCTGAAAGACAAATCAGTACCTACCTGAAAATCCAATGCCAGACCCTTTATAAATTCGTAGCGGGTTCCTGCCATTAAGTTGGCAAATGTTCTTTCATTTCTGTTTTCTGTATCGTATATCAGAGAAAGAGGGTTCGTTTTAATTGAACCAACTGGGTCGCTAATCAGATATCCGCCTCGTCCATCGTACGGATCAGTTGTAGGTGCCCATGCAAGAGCCTGCACAATCGGATTACCTGCACCTGTACGAGATTGAGTATTCAATCCATTCATTGTAGATCCGTTGATATTGAATCGGAAAGATAATTTATCGTTGTATTTTGTCAGGAAATTTGTGCGCACAGTATAACGTTCATATCCAGAATTTTCTACAATACCATCCTGATTAAGGTAATTACCAGAAATTCGATACTGCGTTTTTTCTGTTCCTCCGGCAATGCTAAGCTGATGTTGTGTTGAAATTGCTTCACGGAATATGGCATCTTGATAATCAAACCCTCCGTTTTGTTTGTATGAATTAATTTCATCTTGAGTAAAGTAGTCGGAAATACCAATTGCTTTGTTTCTAGCATTTACGGTAGCCGCATAATCGCCGGCACTTAACATATCATACTTCTTGATTACCGACGACAGGGAAACATCCCCCTGATAATTAACGATGATCTTTCCATCCCGATTTCCACTCTTGGTAGTAATCAAAATAACACCATTAGCCCCCCTGCTACCGTAAATTGCAGTTGATGCAGCATCCTTCAATATTTCCACAGATTTAATATCATTCGGATTTAGCATATTAAAATCAGCCCCTACAAATCCATCAATAACAAACAACGGACTGTTGTCTCCCAAAACTGAATTGACACCGCGAATACGAATTCTCACATCACCACCGGGAGCTCCCACTGTATTGGTAATCTGAACTCCCGAAGCACGTCCCTGAAGGACTTGATCAACACGTGTAACATTTTGTTCGGCAAATGATTCGCTGGTTACTGAAGTCATTGCGCCAGTCAAATCACTCTTCTTAGCTGTACCATAGCCAATTACGACTACTTCATCCAAGGCTTGTGAATTTTCGGTAAGAATAACCGTCATTTTAGTCTGATTGTCAACGCGGACTAATTTATCTAAATAGCCAATGTAGCTAACTTTAATAATGTCTTTTCCTTCGGCCTCGATTGTAAAATTACCATCCAGATCAGTTATAGTACCCACACTTGTTCCTTGCTTCACAATATTGGCTCCAATGATAGGCTCACCTTTAGAGTCGGTTACAAGCCCAGTTATTTTACGGGCAACTTGTTGTGTCGATTCTTCTCTGGCTTCATTTTTCATCAACATGATATTGCTGCCTTCCATTGCATAAGCAACGTCTGACTTATCGAAAATTTTACTAAGGACTTCCGACACCGTAGTATTTTTCATATTAACAGATGTCTTTTGCTTTACATCAATCTCTTTCAAATTATAGATAAATAGATAGTCGGTCTGCGCTTCTATTTCATTCAATACCTCCCGTATTTCAACATTTCGGGCATTAATATTCACGCGAGTGTTTTGAGAAGATACTGATGCAAAAATACCCGCAGTAAAAATAAATAGGGATATTAAGGTTAACTTCATGACTCTGATTGTTCTTTTATGTGCTTTAAAATGGGACAAGAAATCCCCTTTCCAAAATATATTCATATATTTGTAATTCTTATTGTTAGTACTCAGTGATTTAAGGAAAGTCATGTACTGACTCTTCCCGGGGGATGCTCCAACATCTCCCGGTTTTTTTGTGATTTATTTCTATGTGTGATTTATCATAGGCATATAGATTTATTAGTTTGCTAATTCATGTTATCATTTGATTACTATAAGATTCGTTTCATCGTTCTTCGTATAAGAAAATTTGTATTTAAGCTGGAGCACTTTTAAAACATGTTCGATTCCATCTTTCATTCTAAATTTACCTGAATATCTGTCTTTTAATAAAGCCTTTGATTGCATATCAATATTCACGTCATAATATAGTTCTAATTTCTCCATCAGACTGGCAACCGATTCATTTTCGAAGCAGAAAATGCCTTCCTTCCATTTAAAATAATTTTTATCAGGGATATTTTCGGTTACGATCTTTCCGTCAAGAAGAATTGCCATTTGATCGGGGTTAATCCTAATATTATTCTTTCGGTCGGGAGTAAGAATTTCCACACTGCCAGTTAGTAAAGCTGTTTCAAACGAATTACTACCACGATAGGACTTGACATTAAATTCAGTTCCTAATACTCGTACGGCATACTTTTCGGTCTGAACAATAAACGGACAGTCAGCGTCATGCTTTACGGTAAAGTATCCTTCCCCTTCAAGCTCTACCTTACGGGAATCTGCTGTAAAATAAGTCGGGAATCGAAGCGTGGTACTAGAATTCAACCAAACCTCTGTTCCATCAGAGAGAGTTAACTCTACCCTCTGGCCTGCCGGGACATGAATTGTTTGTAATTTAGAAGCCGGCTGATGCTGATTTAAATAATAATGAGAACCGACAAAAGCAATCAGAAATATAGCTGCTATTTTAATTATTCCCAAACCAATATTAAGCAGTGATCTTTTTCTCCCTTTAATTGATAAGGGATCTTTAACTTTATCATTCCAGAGCGTAATATCATATAGCTTTCGCAGAACAATGTATTCATCCATATGATCCGGACTTTCATCCAGCCACACAACAACCCTTATTCTTTCATCCTCAGTAACTTCTCCTTTTATATATCGTTGTAACAGCTCTTCCATATTTTTTATCTGATATCCCTTTATAAGAGTATAACGACATTGCCGCTTATACCCCTAAACAAAAACATGATTATTTTACATAAAAAGAAAATAAAATAAAGGAAGGTAATCTTTAAGACTGCTTCGAAGAGCTTTAAGAGACTTGGTAATGTGGTATTCTACACCCTTTTGCGTAAGAGAAGTTTCGCTTGCTATTTCTTGTACAGACTTATTTTCAAAACGGCTCATTTTAAATATCTGCTGGGTAAGTAAGGGTAAGGTTGCTAATGTACTATCAACTATAGATTGTATTTCGGCCGAATATATGCTTTCGGGATTACAGGATTCCATTGAAGACAAGCGGATTTGAAGTTCTCTCTGTTTTAATTCTGAAAATCTTTCCAAAGAATGCATCCTAACCATTTCATGTTTTAAATAGTCTAATGATTTATTTTTTAGTATAGTTATGAGCAAAGAATCTGAAACTTCCACTTCATCTAAAGATAGCAACTTCCAATACTTTACCAGCGACTCTGACACAATATCTTCGGCGGCCATAGCATCATGTACGTAGGATTTGACAAACAGAAATGACCGTCGGTAATTTTGCTCATAAATAGAATTAAAGTCTACTGTTTTAATCATTGATATTTTATGTTAACGGTTGGTTCGATATTACTTCGACATTACAAACAATGAAATTATCGATCATAACTCAAAAGGAATCAGCTTGTTTATGGTTTTTCATAAAGCTCTTTCAACGGATAAAGAAGAATATGAACTTCAAAGTTACAATAATAAAATTTATTGCTGATAAATTTTCAAAGAAATTAGAGTCTGGATTCTGCAGGGCATGTATTCTATATCCTACGCAAAGCCGGAAATTGATGCGACAATTCCATCTTTAGCTCCGCTTATGCTATGGATTAGTCGTTTTCATTCCTTAATAAACTTGTCCTCCAACTGTGTGACCATTGTCCCTCAGCTGAGGGACAATGGTCACACAGTTGGAGGACAATGATCACACAGTTGAGAGACGAAGAATATACTTTATGTTAACGACTAATCATCGTTATGAAAAGCGTTGGTGAGTTAACTAAAAACGACTAATCACCATAGTAAAAGGTAAAAGCTCTCGCTTAAGATTTGAAGATGGCATCGCGGAGACGCTTAAGCACAGGGTGACAGATGACAGATGAGATGGATCTGTCACGAGCCATCTATCACTCATAAAACTCGCTTCCATAAAGGATTCTGAGCCATTTAGTGGTAGATGACAGATGTTTTCGACAAAATTCGATATAGTCTCTGAATATCCGTCTACTTTAGAGAGTGAGGATATCTTATTGTTTTAGTTTTTCTTTCAAATAGATACCTGTATAAGATGTTTCGCAGGCAGCTACTTCTTCGGGAGTTCCGGCGCAAACAAGTTTGCCGCCTTCTTTACCTCCTTCCGGCCCCAAGTCTATCAGGTAATCGGCGCATTTGATAACATCCATGTTATGTTCAATGATGATTACTGTGTGACCGTTTTCGATCAGTGCATTGAAGGCTTTTAGCAGAGTTTTAATATCATGGAAGTGGAGTCCGGTTGTGGGTTCGTCGAACACAAACAGCGTTGCTAACTTTGACTCCTGACTTAAATAATAAGCAAGCTTCACTCGCTGGTTTTCTCCT
>Ga0074193_1003123_pt1 | contig 12944 bp, 13 predicted proteins | sample EPASupsiteHSE605_FD_64523 | JGI IMG/M metagenome (GOLD analysis project Ga0074193, IMG submission 64523) | Bioremediated contaminated groundwater from EPA Superfund site, New Mexico - Sample HSE6-05 | ecosystem: Environmental > Aquatic > Deep subsurface > Groundwater > Contaminated ... | reverse complement strand
CGCAACAAAAGCTAGCACAACTAAAGCAGGCGCAACAAAAGCTAGCACAACTAAATCAGGCGCAACAAAAGCTAGCACAACTAAATCAAAAACAACAACGGTAAAGAAAACGGTTAGCAAGAAGACTAGTAGCCTCCCAAAGGTATAAATTGATAGTAAAGAATGATTATATTTAAAATGATTATATTTAAAAAGGAATGATGGTTTCTGGATAGGGAGCTAAATGCAGTTAAAGTAATAGGTGGGGGATTAGCTGGTTGTGAAGCGGCTTGGCAATTAGCGCAACGGGGAGTTAAAGTAAATCTTTGGGAAATGCGCCCTCAGGTATGTACTCCGGCTCATCACTCTGAATGGTTAGCAGAACTGGTATGTAGTAATTCTTTGCGTTCCAATGAGTTGAACAGTGCCCCCGGGTTATTAAAAGAAGAAATGCGACGGTTAGGTTCCATAATCATTACCTGTGCGGACTCAAACCGGGTACCGGCCGGAGGAGCCTTGGCGGTAGACCGGGAGGGTTTTGCTCATTCGGTCACCAAAGCCATCGAGGACCATCCGTTGATTGATTTGCACCGCGAGGAAGTCCAAGAGATTAATCCTGAAGAACCGGTGCTGATAGCAACTGGTCCCTTAACTTCGCCAGTTTTGGCTGAATGCCTTAAGAATTTGACTGGAGAAGAGTACTTAAGTTTTTATGATGCTTCAGCTCCAATTGTAACCCTGGAGTCGTTGGATCCACAAAGGATTTATTGGGCTTCTCGTTATGATAAGGGGGAACCGGCTTATTTAAATTGCCCCATGAATGAGGAGGAATATCGGATATTTTATGAGGCGCTGATTTCAGCTGAGCGCTATCAAGCCAAGGATGGTGAGGATATCCGGTTTTTTGAGGGTTGCATGCCGGTGGAAGTTATGGCCGATCGAGGAGTCGACACTTTACGGTTTGGGCCGATGAAACCAGTTGGTCTTAAGGATCCTCGGACCGGTCAAATTCCCCATGCCGTAATTCAGCTCCGACAAGACAATCGGGAGGGAACGTTATTTAATCTGGTTGGCTTTCAAACCCAATTAAAGTGGCCGGAGCAGGAACGCACTTTTCGTTTGATTCCTGGGCTTGAGAAGGCTGAATTTGTTCGGTTTGGAGTTATACACCGAAATTCATATCTTAAAAGCCCTTCCTTGTTATTACCAACCTTGCAGATGCAAAAATATCCGCAAGTGTTATTTGCCGGCCAGTTGACTGGGGTTGAGGGATATATCGAGTCTGCTTCCAATGGGTTGGTGGCCGGAATTAATTTGGCTCGTCTAGTGAAAGGCCAAGAGCCTTTGGTGTTTCCTCAGGAGACCGCTCATGGGGCGTTGTGTCATTATATTACCACGGCTATTGCTGATTCCTTCCGGCCGATGAATATTGCTTTTGGACTGTTACCGCCACTTTCCCAAAGAATTAGGGATCGCGGTACAAGAAATAAACTTTTGGCAGAAAGAGCATTAAAGTCAATTGAGAATTATGTGAATTTTTAAAAAATATCTTGTTGATAGTTTAGGGATGTGTTACTATAATTAATAGTAACTCGGGGGTACAAAGTGCAAGATTTTGGGCAGGCCATTGATAGTTTTTTAATATTTATGAAGACGGAAAGAGGTTCTTCCGAGCTTACGCTGATTAATTATTTTTCTGATCTTGGGCAGTTTACCCAATTTATTTCCCAAATAACCGAAATGCCGGTGGAGGACATTCATCCAAGACAAATTACGCATCCACTGATTCGTAATTATTTAGGATATCTACAGAATTTAGGACGAAGCCGGGCTACAATTGCTAGGAAACTGGCAGTTTTACGATCTTTTTATAAATATTTAATTCGTCAGGGTCTTGTCGATGCAAATCCTCTGGAAAGGGTGGGTACCCCAAAGCAGGAGAAGCGATTACCGGGTTTCCTTAGTGAAAAAGATGTAGCCAAATTAGTGGAGTGTCCGGAAGCAGCCAGTCTTTTAGGGCTTAGGGATCTAGCCATTTTAGAAGTCATATACGGATCAGGATTACGGGTAAGTGAATTGGTTGGCTTAAACTTAATCCACCTTGATTTTGAAGGCGGATACTTACGGATTCAAGGTAAGGGAGGAAAAGAAAGGATTGTTCCTCTGGGAAGCCGGGCTTCTCTCGCCTTACATGCATACTTGACCAATGGTAGACCAGGATTGCTGCACAAAAGTAAGGTGCCGATAGCGGAATCAGCAGATGGATTCGGCAGGATGACTTGGGAGCAGCCTGTGTTTTTAAATCGACATGGTAACCGTCTTTCTGACCGCGGGGTACGTGATTTAGTTAGAAAGTACGCCAGACGGAGCGGATTGGACGGGGCCGTGTATCCGCATATGTTACGACATTCTTTTGCTACTCATCTTTTAGATGGTGGGGCTGATCTGCGATCAGTACAGGAGTTGTTAGGACATGCTCGTCTATCAAATACGCAAATATATACCCATATAACCCATGAACAATTGCGTCGGGTTTATCGGCGCAGTCATCCTAGAGAGAGGTGATTAAAATATTTCGTGGAACAACCATCGTTGCGGTTCGAAGTCAGGGCATGACCGCCATGGCCGGTGATGGACAGGTGACTTTTGGAAATTCTATTATCATGAAACATCAGGCACGTAAGGTTCGTCGTCTTTACCATGATCAGATTATTGCTGGGTTTGCCGGTTCAGTAGCCGATGCTTTTACTCTATTTGAGAAATTTGAGGGGAAATTAGAACAGTATCGGGGCAACCTGCCGCGAGCGGCTGTGGAATTAGCCAAGGAATGGCGAACGGATAAGGTATTACGGAGACTAGAGGCTTTACTGGTTGTGGCTGATCGCGACAACCTTTTTATTGTATCCGGCAATGGTGAAGTCATTGAGCCGGATGATGGCTTGGCCGCAATCGGTTCCGGAGGGGCTTATGCATTAGCTGCGGCCCGTGCTTTGTGCCGGCATACCTCATTACCTGCCGGTGAAATTGCTCGGGAAGCCATGAAAATTGCCGCCGAAATTTGTGTATTTACCAATGAGAATATAACCCTAGAAGAAATAGGGGATAATATATCCGGATGAGAGGAGGAGTTTTATTTTGGAAAATTTAACCCCTCGTCAGATTGTGGAAGAGTTGGATCGCTATATCGTAGGTCAGGCCGAGGCTAAGCGGGCAGTAGCAGTGGCTCTGCGCAATCGGTATCGTCGTCAGCTGTTAGATGAGGACATTAAAGACGAGGTTATCCCGAAGAATATTATTATGATTGGCCCTACCGGAGTAGGGAAAACCGAGATTGCCCGACGTCTAGCTAAACTGGTAAAAGCACCATTTGTTAAGGTTGAGGCGACCAAGTTTACCGAAGTTGGCTATGTAGGTCGGGATGTAGATTCTATGGTTCGGGATTTGGTGGAGACCTCTATCCGGATGGTACGCCAGGAAAAAATGGTAGAGGTAAGGGATAAGGCAGAAAAGATGGCCGAAGATAGACTTTTGGAATTGCTCTTGCCTAGCAGCTCACGTCGGGATAAGTCACCCCGCAATCCATTAGAACTTTTATTTGGGAGTTCCTCTGAATCAGAACCTGAAGATGAACCAGGGCAACAGCAATGGAAGAAGATAGATGACCAGCGAGAGATTTTACGACACAATTTACGGCGGCATGAATACGAAGAACGATACGTTGAGATTGAAGTGACAGATTATGTTCCTCCAATGGTGGAGATCTTTTCTGGCTCTGGAGTTGAGGAGATGGGAATCAACCTTCAAGATATGTTGGGGGGGATGTTCCCCAAGAAAAAGAAGAAACGTAAGGTTACTATTGCTGAAGCTCGAAAAATATTAACTAATGAAGAAGCTCAAAAGCTGATTGATATGGATGAAGTTATTAATCAAGCCGTTAATAGGGCTGAACAATCCGGGATTATTTTTCTGGATGAAATTGATAAGATCGCCGGTCAGGGAGGCGGCTACGGACCGGATGTTTCCAGAAGTGGGGTACAGCGAGATATTCTTCCTATCGTTGAGGGTTCTACCATCATGACTAAATATGGCCCGGTCAAAACGGATTATATTTTGTTTATTGCTGCGGGGGCCTTTCACACGGTTAAACCCTCGGATTTGATTCCAGAACTGCAGGGTCGTTTTCCAGTCCGGGTGGAACTTCAAAGCCTAAGCCAAGCTGAATTTAAAAAGATTTTAGTTGAGCCCAGAAATTCCCTAATCAAGCAGTATACCGCCTTATTAGGAACCGAGGGGTTACAAATTATTTTTACTGAGGATGGTTTAGATGAGATTGCGGAGTTAGCTTTTTCGGTAAACAGTCAGACCGAGAACATTGGGGCGAGACGGCTGCATACTATTCTGGAAAAGTTAATTGAGGAATTATCTTTTGCCGCTTCAGAAATGGAAGATCAACAGTTTATTATTAATCAAGTTTACGTTAGGGAAAAATTGCAGGGTATTGCCCGTAACGAAGATCTTAGCCGCTATATTTTATAGATAGATAGGAGTTTGATGAAATGAAATCGCTGTTAGACAAAACTAGAGCTATCAATCGATTGTTACAAACCTCGGCGGGAAAACAAGTTAATTTTGACGAAATGGCAGAAGTGCTTAGGGACAATATTGGCTGTAATGTTTATATTATTGGCCGACGGGGTAGTGTTTTGGGTCACGCTTGGGTTGAAGGTTTTGGATGTACTAATATGGATAAAATTGTGGACGAAACCGATTTTTCTGGAAATTTTAATACGGACATGTTGGCTATTACTCAATCTAAGGCCAACTTGACTGCACACAGTGCAGAATGTTTTTTTAAAGTACCGGGAGCTGTATGCCCACAAGAATATAAGATGATTACTATCGTTCCCGTTATCGGTGGGGGCGAACGACTAGGCACTCTGGTGTTGGCCAAATTAGAAGGTTCTTTTGCGGATGGAGACATGATTTTGGCTGAATACGGGGCTACCGTGGTAGCTATTGAAATAGTAAGGTCCAAAGCTGAAAAAATAGAAGAATTAGCTAGGAGAAAGGCTTCAGTCCAAATTGCCTTAGGGACTTTGTCTTATTCGGAAAGAGAAGCAGTTGAACATATTTTTGCCGAACTAGAGGGTAATGAGGGTCTGCTGGTAGCTAGCAAGATAGCGGACCGGGTAGGGATTACTAGATCGGTAATTGTTAGTGCCTTACGTAAGTTCGAAAGTGCGGGAGTTATTGAATCTAAATCCCTAGGGATGAAGGGTACCTTTATTCGCGTCCTGAACGAAAACCTACGGGAGGAATTAAGTAAAGCCCACTAACCAACCTTTAATTAAAATTATATTAAGTTAATAAAATAGGTCTATATTTGGCTTTGCATTTTGTGAGTGATAGCAATCACGAATTGCATTTATTAATACCAGTCTGGGTAAGGATTAAAGACCTGGCTGGTTTTCGTTATTTTCGTTATACCGCTTGATAATACGGATATTGGTATTACTATAGATGAATGGGTCAGATAAAGTTACGTAGGGCTGGAAATTTATCGCTAGGTTAAATCCAAAGCGGTTAATAATATTTAGAACACAAATATAGGTATTAAAAAATTTAGTAATGCTTACAATATAACCTAGTATATCGGTCGTATAAATGTGAGAATATGTTGATGGTGAAAAATATTGCCTTGGAATATATTCTATGCTATACTATCTAACGGTGTAAAAATTCACACGTTTCCTAATCCGAAACTATGGTGCCTCTAATTTTGGAGGTCTAGTCGGAAATGAAGGGACGGAGGTTAAAAACCAGGAAGGAGGTATACCATGGCTGTTATTTCGATGAAACAGTTATTGGAAGCAGGAGTTCATTTTGGTCACCAGACAAGACGGTGGAATCCCAAAATGAAACCTTTCATCTTTACCGAACGGAACGGAATTTATATTATAGATTTACAGAAAACCGTTCGTAAAGTAGATGAAGCCTATTTTTTTGTCCGCGATGTGATTGCTCAAAAAAAATCCATTTTATTTGTAGGGACCAAAAAGCAGGCACAAGAGGCAGTTCGAGAGGAAGCTCAGCGTTGTGAACAGTTCTTTGTAAATGAACGATGGCTGGGTGGGATGCTGACAAATTTCCATACCATTCAGAAACGGATTCAACGTCTAAGAGAGTTGGAACGGATGGAAGAGGATGGAACATTCGAGGTTCTTCCCAAGAAAGAAGTTTCTCAACTAATGGGTCAAAAAGAGAAACTTAATCGATTCTTAGGCGGAATTAAGGATATGAAAGAGCTTCCCGGCGTAATGTTTGTAGTCGATCCCCGAAAGGAAAGGATCGCAGTGGCCGAGGCTCGTCGGCTGGGAATTCCCATCGTGGCAATTGTTGATACTAACTGTGACCCAGACGAGGTTGATTACATTATCCCAGGTAATGATGATGCAATCAGAGCGGTTAAACTACTTACTGGTAAGATGGCAGAAGCCGTTATAGAAGCTCGTCAAGGTGAACAGATGACCGATGAAGTTGAAAGTGAATAGTCATATGTAAAGGGTAGGGGTGACCGAGGGGGGAAATTTCCCTAACTCTCATCCCTATTTTGTTTATGTCCTAAAGTTATATTTGCTTTTTAGTAAAAAGATTGGATAATGTTATTACATTGTAAAATGAACAAGTTGGAGGTGGATTTCCGTGGAAATTACTGCAGCTATGGTTAAAGAATTACGGGAGCGAACCGGAGCAGGCATGATGGACTGCAAGAAATCTCTTGCTGAAACCCATGGAGAAATTGAGAAAGCTATAGAATATTTAAGAGAAAAAGGACTGGCTGCTGCGGCGAAGAAAGCCGGCCGAATTATTGCCGAAGGCAGAGTAGAGTCGTATATTCATGGGATAGGACGCATAGGAGTTTTGGTTGAAGTTAACTGTGAAACTGACTTTGTAGCTAAGACTGATGAGTACCGAGATTTTTGTAGAGATATTGCCATGCAAATTGCTGCTTCAAAACCCGAGTACGTCAGCCGGGAAGAAGTACCCGTAGAGGTTATAGAAAAAGAAAAATCAATTTTAAGGGTTCAGGCACTTAATGAAGGGAAACCAGAGAAAATTGTAGAACGGATGGTTGAAGGTCGGATCGAAAAATTCTACAAAGAATTTTGTCTGCTAGAGCAACCTTTTATTAAGAATCCGGATGTAACGGTACAACAACTGTTACACGACAAAATAGGTAAAATGGGTGAAAATATCGGGATTCGAAGATTTGTCCGTTTTGAATTAGGTGAAGGTATTGAAAAAAAGAAAAATGATTTTGTTGAAGAAGTCATGGCCCAAGTAAACAAAGCCTAGTCGGGTGCGAATTGAAGATTGGAGGTTATCCCGGTTTATGGCTGAACCTAAGTATAAAAGAATAGTTCTGAAACTGAGTGGAGAGGCGTTAGCTGGTCAACAGGGATTTGGTATCGATCAGGATACGGTAAACTGTATTGCTAAACAAATCCAGGAGGTTCAAGATGCTGGGGTTCAAGTAGCTATAGTGGTTGGCGGGGGTAACATCTGGCGAGGTGTCGCTGGGAGTGCCAAGGGTATGGATCGGACCACGGCAGATTATATGGGAATGCTGGCCACGGTTATTAATTCATTGTCCCTCCAAGATGCTCTGGAAAAATTAGAGGTTGTTACGCGAGTACTTTCCGCCATTGAGTTGCGCCAGATAGCTGAACCCTATATTCGAAGGCGGGCGCTTAGACACCTGGAAAAGGGACGGGTAGTAATCTTTGGGGGCGGAACCGGCAGTCCTTATTTTTCTACAGATACCACTGCAGCTTTGCGAGCAGCGGAAATAGAGGCTGAGGTTATCCTGATGGCGAAAAAAGTGGACGGAGTCTATGACTCGGATCCCGTTAAGAACCCGGAAGCTAAAATGTATCGGGATTTGCGTTATATTGATGTACTAAACCAAGGGCTGGGGGTCATGGATTCGACTGCTACTTCCTTATGCATGGATAATCAGATTCCGATTATTGTTTTTAATCTAAATAATAATGGAAATATTCTCAAAGTGGTTCAGGGTGCAGACCTTGGGACCTACGTGGGGAGGTAGTATGCGTGTTGGATGAATTATTAATTGAAGTTGATGATCGAATGCAAAAAAGTGTTGAAGTTTTAAAGAAGGAACTTTCAGCACTTAGAGCCGGGAGAGCCAATCCAGCTTTATTGGAGCGAGTAATGGTAGATTATTATGGCACTCCTACACCTTTAAATCAGGTGGGAAATATTGGCGTACCGGAGCCGAGATTATTGGTAATCCAGCCATGGGATCGTAGTTTGATTCCGGCCATTGAGAAAGCCATTTTAAAGTCTGACCTGGGGATTAATCCGAGCAGTGATGGAAACGTGGTGCGGATTGCTATTCCTCAATTGACTCAGGATCGACGTAAAGAACTAGTTAAGATTGTTAAGAAACGAACCGAAGATGCCCGGGTTGCGATTCGTAATATTCGGCGAGACGTTATGGAAGACTTTAAAGCCCAAGAAAAAAAAGGGGAAATATCCGAAGATGTTTTGCATCGAGGACAAGATTCTCTCCAAAAATTAACGGACAGCACTGTTAAAGGCATCGATAAAATTGCTGAGGCCAAAGAAAAAGAAATTATGGAAGTCTAGGTAGAATGCCGAGGTGAATTTATTTTGTCGATGCCGGATGTTTTAGCTTGGGAAGCCGATGACGCGGAACAAAGCTTGCTGAATTGTGGTTTTAAAGTAATTAGAGTGGAAACTTTTCCTCTTCGACCATATGCAGGGGATACGCATTATTGGCGAGTAGTCCGTCAAAAGCTTTTGACTAAAGACCAAGTAGAGTTAGTAGTGTCACTAGATATAGGGTTCGATTTAGCTCGAAAATATTTATGATTTATAATCTTTGGCCATTGGTGCGTGAAAAGATTATGCAACATTGAAACCCCTCGTTTACCGGGGGTTTTCATCATTAGTAAGTATAGAGATTCCCTTTTTTCAACAGGGAGGGGTATAAATTGGCTGGTTTAGATTTTTTATGGCGTCGGAAACCGAAAGAAGCACGGTCAGGCGATGATTATAAACCTCAGATTGATTTAAAACATCTTCCGCAGCACATTGCCGTAATAATGGATGGTAACGGGCGTTGGGCTCAATCACGAGGACTTCCGCGTACCGCGGGACATCGAGCCGGTATGTCATCCTTGAAGGAATTAGTTAATGCTTGTGGTGAATTAGGGATAAAGGTACTTACTGTGTATGCTTTTTCAACGGAAAATTGGAAAAGACCCACGGATGAAGTTGGTTTTTTAATGAATTTGTTAGTAGAGTATATGGGCAAAGAGCTAGCTGAACTTCATCAAAAGGGGGTTGTGGTCCGGTCGGTTGGAGAGATTGCCGAATTACCGCTTCCGGCTCAGGATGCCTTGACTAAAGCCGAAAAAGTTACCAGCCGGAACGAAGGGCTGAAACTGAATATTGCCCTTAATTATGGCGGCAGACGAGAGATTATTAATGCGGTGAGTCAGATAGCCCAAAAAATTACTGCCGGGACTATCAATCCGGACGACATTAATGAGGAGTTATTTAGCCGGTTTCTTTATACACAAGGTTTACCAGATCCGGACCTAGTGATTCGTCCATCCGGTGAACAAAGATTGAGCAACTTTCTTTTATGGCAAAGTGCCTACTCCGAGTTTTGGACCAGTGCAGTTTTATGGCCTGATTTTCGTGAACAGCACCTTTTTGAAGCTATAGTTGAATATCAAAAACGTAACCGTCGTTATGGCGGTCTGTGATTTAAGTAATTGGAAGGAAACCTACGGTATGTTAAAATTGCGAATTTTAAGTGCCTGTCTGGGAATCCCGGTTTTGTTGTTTTTGGTGTGGTCCGGCGGGTGGCTGCTGACAGCTGGGGTAGCCATATTAGCCGGTCTGGGGTGGAGAGAATTTACTACTCTGGTTAAAACGGCTGGGTTTCAGCTTCAACAAGTTTTTGGAGGGGTATTGGTCCTATTATTCCCAATTGCAGCATATCTTGAAAGCAGCGGAATATTTTCTGGGCTGCTTGCCCATCTGCCAGTCGCGGTTTTAATCCTAACTGCCGTAGCTTTTATAATTTCTTTCCCAAACCGAAGCCTATCTGATATTGCGGTTACATCGTGGGGCATTTTATACATAGGGGGTTTGTTTAGTTATTGGATTTTGCTGCGAGAATCAAACGGAGGATTTTATTTGGTTATATGGGCTTTGTCGCTTACTTGGGCTTATGATACCGGTGCCTACTTTGTGGGTCGCAGGTGGGGGAAGCATAGGCCCTGGCCAAATTTAAGTCCTAATAAAACTGTAGAAGGAGTAGTTGGGGGATTATTATTCAGCTCCATTACTTCCTTGTTATTGACCCGAACTTTTGTTTTTGCAGAAAGACCGGTAGTTGGGGCTGCAGCGGCAATTTTATTAGGTTTAGTGGTTGGGGCAGTTGCTCAATTCGGGGATTTAATCGAATCCGGAATTAAGCGTCAGGTCGGCGTAAAAGATTCCGGTTCGTTTATACCTGGGCATGGCGGTATTCTCGATCGTTTTGACAGTCTTCTATTAGTTATGCCAGTGGTATATTTTTGGGTTGGATTTGGATATCTGGGTGGTTGAGCCTCAAAAAAGGTAAGTACTAAGGGGTGAGGTTTTTATGGACCCAACCCTCCTAAAGAACGTTATTATACTGGTTCGATTCAGTATTATTGCAGTTGGCCTGGTAGCTGGCTACTTGGCTCTGTATTATGTGGTCCCTTACCTGGTGCACATACTGATTCTGATTCCAGATTTTTTTATGCCTTTTGGACTGGCTGTAATTATGACTTTAATAATCGAACCGTTGGTAAATATATTTAGACTGAAATGGCATTTGTCCAGAGGAACTTCGGTTTTGCTGGCCTTAACCGTAGTCTGGGGATCGGTAGCTTTAGTAATGGTTGTATTGGTAAGCCGTTTGGTAAAAGAACTGCTAGAATTATATCGGATACTATCTTTATCTACGACTAGTTTAAGTGAAAATTGGGTTTATGTAATCGAAAATTTACAAACTTTATACTTAAAATTGCCCATTCCGCCACAAGCCTCAGACATACTAGAGAAAAACGCTGGTAGTATGGTCGAAGGTTTTCGTACCTTAATCCAAGGGAGTACAAATGCTTTATTCGGTTTTTTGGGCGCTTTGCCTAGTATGTTAATCATTTTTATTATTGCTACCATTTCTACTTACTTCATTAGCCGAGATCGAGAACTGATAATTAAGGCGCTTTTTGGTTGGGTGGCCTCGGAATACATGGATCGAATAAGGGCGGTTATAAACGATCTGGGAGGTGCTCTGATTGGTTTTATCCGGGCGCAGGCTATTTTAATCTCGTTAACCGCTGTCTTTAGTATTGTGGCCTTAACTTTGTTAGGCGTGAAATACTCCCTCACCATTGGTTTATTAAGTGGTTTCCTGGATATTCTCCCTATATTGGGACCAGGAGCTTTGTTTGTACCTTGGTCACTATGGGAGATTGCCTCGGGAAATCAGTCTTTCGGTTGTGAATTGCTGGTTCTATATGGTATTATTGTGATAGTGCGGCAGGTGATGGAACCGAAAATTGTGGCTGATAGTATTGGCCTGCACCCTCTGGCTACTTTGCTGGGTATGTTTGTAGGTCTAGAAGCCATTGGCGTGATGGGAATGGTAATAGGACCAGTAATTTTGGTTTTATTTCAAGCTCTGCGACGTGCGGGCTTACTTCCGCTTTTTAATGATAGAAACAATTAGTAGCATGATTTGAGACAGAACCCTATGTTTGTAAAAGTAGATTTAGGTCTGGGAGATAGAAAATGAGAAAAATTGAAGGCAAGAAGAAGATAGTTATTCTCGGTTCAACTGGTTCTATTGGCAGACAAGCTTTGGAGGTTGTTAAAGCTCAGTCGGATATTTTAAAAGTAGTGGGTTTAGCCGCTGGAACTAACCATCAATTACTAGTGGAACAGGCGATTCGTTTTACCCCTGAATTGGTGGCCTTAGACGATGGGGAAGCCGCTAAAAAAGCAGTCCATGATTTAGAGGAATATCCAATTAGGGTTCTAAGCGGTACGGACGGTATATTGCAGCTAATTGATCATCAAAAGGTGGATCTAATATTAAACGCTATGACTGGTTTGGCTGGATTGGAGCCGACGTTAAAAGCCCTGCAGCAGGGGATACCAGTAGCTATAGCTAACAAAGAACCGTTAGTGGTGGCCGGATCGCTGCTCATGGCTTATTCTAAGCGGTATCAGGCCCCGATAATCCCAATTGACAGTGAACCATCGGCAATATTTCAATGTTTACGGGATGAGAAGCGTTTTTTAAACAAGATTATTATCACTGCCTCCGGCGGTCCTTTTAGAGGTTGGGACAAATCAAGATTAGCGGAGGTGACTGCCGAATTGGCTTTGCACCATCCGAATTGGTCCATGGGTAAAAAGATTACGGTAGATTCGGCTACCCTTATGAACAAAGGACTGGAAGTAATCGAAGCCCACTGGTTGTTTAACGTAGATTATGCTTGTATAGAAGTAGTAGTTCATCCGCAGTCAATGGTGCATTCTCTAGTTGAATTTAAGGACGGGTCCCTACTGGCTCACTTAGGTCAGCCAGACATGCGGGTCCCAATTCAATATGCATTGTCGTATCCCGATCGCTGGGAGAGTCCTTGGCCCCATTTGAATTTAGCTGAGGTCGGTTCTTTAAATTTTGAAACTCCAGATGCCAGGAATTTTCCTTGTCTTGAATTGGCTCTAGCGGCCGGTCAGGAGGGAGGATCGATGCCGGCAGTACTTAGTGGAGCTGACGAAGAGGCGGTAGCTCCTTTCCTTAAAAGTCGGATTAAATTTCTGGATATACCTCGTCTGGTAGAAGGAGCACTGAGTAGGCA
>Ga0074193_1003122_pt1 | contig 12946 bp, 10 predicted proteins | sample EPASupsiteHSE605_FD_64523 | JGI IMG/M metagenome (GOLD analysis project Ga0074193, IMG submission 64523) | Bioremediated contaminated groundwater from EPA Superfund site, New Mexico - Sample HSE6-05 | ecosystem: Environmental > Aquatic > Deep subsurface > Groundwater > Contaminated ... | reverse complement strand
GCAGAGTATACAAGATGTGCAGCCAGGACAGCCCAAGTTTCGTGGTTACAAAATATACGGGAAGCGTCTCTTTTAATACTGCCGGTGAAAAACCTAACAGCATAATACAAACAGCTACTAGAAAGACTCCATTTAGAAGCGTACCAAGTATCATAAACATATTACATTCTTTGGTGGTTTTAATGTGATGAGAAACCGAAATGATGGGCAGTACAGTAAAGGCCTGGAATCCAATATATATTAACATTTTCCAAACTGCTCCCCCAAAAGTACCGCCATAGGTCTCTCTGGTCGATAAGATCTGGTGAAAATTGAAAGCGCCCATTTGAAGACCCAGTATGGTTAGCAATGCTAAGGCAACTATAAGGAAATAAGTTTTAAATTTCAGAACTTTGATAATTAAGTCACCGCCGAATATGGTCAGAACCAGCAGAACAGCACCTACGAGTACAATGCCAATTCCATAAGGCATACCAATGGTCTTGCTTAACAAGGAGCCTGCACCTGCTATAGATGCACTTACGCCGCAGACAATCAACATCAGAAAACCGAATTCAAATATTAAAGCAAAGAATTTTTCATAGGGATGAAAGAGGGCATTGGCATAACTCTTGTAATCATAGGTCTTATTATCTTTGGCTATAACTAAAGCATTCCTGTGTGACCATCCTAAAAGTATCATGGCTATTACAGGTAGAAAGACAGCATACCAACCGTATTTTACATAAAAGTTTACTTCCTGATTACCGGTAGCAAATCCTCCGCCACAATGGGTTGCAAACCATACTGCAGCCATGGAAAATGCTGCTCCCATGGAGCCTGTCATTGATGCTTTTTTGTCACTCATGTAATTCCCTCCTAAATTTAGATTCATATAGTACTACCTGGATGAAGAGTATAGTTAAAAGTTATGCGCTCGTTTGCTGGGACATTGAATTCCTTAGTTCTCTCATCGCAATTAGCGCCGCACCCAATGCTCCAGTAAGCTGGCAGTCTTCTGATACTATAATAGATTGTCTTAATTCTTGGTTGAGTGCTTTCACAATGCCTTGATTCTTAGCTACCCCGCCGGTTAACACAATATCTGGTATTAGCCCTACCCTAATGGCTAATCCAGCTACGCGCCGGGCCACTGACTGGTGTATCCCTGCAGCTACATTAGCGGGTTTAACCCCTGATGCCAAACGAGAGATAACTTCAGATTCGGCAAAAACTGCACATGTACTGCTGATATCAATAATGGAATCGGCCTGTCCAGCTAATGTACCTAAATTACTTACGTCTGTTTCCAGAACCCGGGACATTACTTCCAGGAAGCGACCTGTACCTGCTGCACACTTATCGTTCATTACAAACTTGGCTACCATGCCTTCTTTTGATATAGACATGGCTTTAACATCCTGCCCTCCAATATCAATGATGGTCCGAACTGATGGAAGCAGATAATGTACTCCTAAAGCGTGACAGGTTATTTCGCTGATTTGATTATCAGCTTGCTTGAAACCCATTCTTCCATAGCCTGTTGCGACGGTCCTATCAATATCTTCCCATCTTAAACCAGAATTCATAAATATCTCATCTAAGACTCTAACAGTTCCAGTTGTGCCTGCACCACCTGGTACTACAGCTTTTGCAAAAATTGTTTTAGTATCATCAATAATAACTACCTTAGATGATGCTGAACCAATGTCAATTCCCAATGCATACAATTTCTTTTCCTCCTTTCTCTATATTTTTTATCCATTGTGATACTTTGGATTCTACTAACACTTATCAGCAATATTCGTGCCAATATGATTTATCTGGCAGAGGCTTATGCTTTAACAGGTTACTATAAACGCTAAAATTTAGGGATGCCTAGATCTTAAACAAAAAATTGGGACAGCAGTTTTAAGCTTTGTTTTTGTCCTTGTTTTAGAACTGCTGACATTAACGTTTGAAGCAAAACTTAATCAATTGTTAACGTTTTCACATATAAACAAAACGTTTTTAATCCAAGTGCTTGGGGCTTTTTCAGAGATTGAGGCAGAATTTGTGAGGTGATGCAAAATACCTAACCATATTTATCAATTACTGGGATTTATTCGCGGCGTTAAAGTGCTCCTGTAACGATGGTTTTCTGCAAGAAAGGCCTATACTACGCACTTCCACAAGAGGCTTTAAATATTAACGGCTGAGGTTTATTTTATTTGGCACACTTTTTGCGTCTCCCAAAAAGCAAGGCTTAAATGTTATTTAATGATCGAAACGCTTCATTAGAGCCATTAATAATTAAAGAGAGGTGTTAACTGTGAGCGAAGAAAAACTAACTTCAAAACAGTACCTGGCCGAGTTGACAGCCAAACACTATCAGGACGCCATCGAAGGTAAAAAGCGCGGCGAACTGGTAGCTTGGTCGTCCTCCATCGCGCCCCAGGAATTCTGTGAGACAATGGGAATCCATGTTCTATATCCTGAAAACCATGCTGCCGCCATCGGAGCCAAGGGGGGAGCTCTGCCGATGATCGATCATGCAGAGTCCAAAGGCTATACGGTAGATCTGTGTTCCTATGCCAGAATCAACCTGGCTTACAAGGATATGCAGGAATGTTGTTTTGAGAATATCCCTCTGCCTGACTTGCTGATCATATGCAACAACATCTGCAATACCTTGGTTAAGTGGTACGAAAACCTTGCTAAAGAATTGAACATCCCCCTTATCTGTATTGATGTACCTTTTAACGTAGATTATGAAGTGACCCAGGAACGAGTGGATTACATTAAGGGTCAGTTCAAAGAGGCTATCCGGCAGCTGGAAGAAATCTGCGGCAAGCCCTTCGATTATGATCGTTTCCAGACTGTTATGGAAAACTCAAGCAAAGCCGCCAAGTCATGGAATCGGGCCATGAAATATGCGGAGTATGTACCATCCCCTCTAAATGGTTTTAACATCTTCAACTATATGTCCCAGATGGTTTGTAATCGTGGTCGTGCAGAGTCCGTTAAACTATATGACTTAATTGCTGATGAGTTAGAAGAACTAGCTCAGAGCGGAAAGAGTCAATTCCCGGGAGAAGAGAAGTTCCGCATTATGTGGGAAGGTATCGCTTGCTGGCCTTATCTATCTCATAATTTCAAGACCTTTAAACAGTATGGCATCAATATGGTGGGTTCCACCTATCCGGAAGCCTGGACTCTGTTATATGAAGCTGGCGACATTGATGGAATGGCTAAAGCCTACGCCAGCATTATGAACAATCTTAACCTGGAACGCCAGATCGACCTGAGAGTAAGAGTTCTTAAGGAATGTAAATGTGATGGTGCAGTCTATCATCTCAATCGAAGCTGTAAACTAATGGATTTCATGCAGTACCAGCTGCAGCAAGAAGTATACAAGAGAACCGGGATACCTTATGTAAGTTTTGACGGTGACCAAACTGATCCTCGAAATTTTGCTAAAGCACAGTTTGAAACCAGGATTCAGGCATTGGTTGAAATGATGGAAGAAAGAAAGAACCAATTTTAACAACATTAGGAGGTGAATTAAATGGATAGTATTAAAAGAATCCTTGCAGAAATGAATGAAGTGGTTTCCAATCCGGGTCAGGTGGTTAAAAATTATAAAGAAAAAACCGGCAAAGGCGTAATTGGTTGTTTACCATACTACCTTCCGGAAGAAATAGTCCATGCCGCGGGTATGCTTCCTATCGGAGTATGGGGCGGTCAAACCCAGGTGTCCCTGGCCCATACTGTTTTTCCAGCTTTTTGCTGCTCGATTATGCAATCGATTATGGAATTTGCTCTAAAGGGTGTATATAAAGACCTGGATGCAGTAATTATTCCCGCTCCCTGCGACACGATGAAGTCAATTGGACAGGACTGGCTCTACGTGGTTCCCGATATCAAAGCTATACTGACTGTTTATCCCCAAATGAGAAAAATCGAAGCAGGTGTGCAGTACCTCAAGAGCGAGTTTTTAAAAATTAAAAAAGAAATTGAAGCTATAAGCGGAAAAACTATTACCGATGAAGCCCTCAACGGGAGCATTGAGGTTTATAACGAGCACCGCCGGGTTATGCGTGAATTTTGCACTGTGGCCCGTTTATATCCGCTGACCATAACCCCAACTGTACGGCATTTAGTCATTAAGAGTGGTTTCTTTATGGAAAAAGGTCAGCATACGTCATTAGTGAATGAGCTGATTAATGCGCTTAAGAAATGCCCGGCAGAAGATTTCAAAGGCAAGAAGGTTATATTAACAGGAATTATGGCCGAGCCAGACGGCCTCTTAGAAGTATTCAGCGACAATGGTCTTACTATAGTTGCAGATGATCTTGCCCATGAATCCAGGCTGTTCCGGACCGACGTACCCGATGGCGATGAAGACCCGCTTGTTCGCTTGGCACGCCAATGGTCTCTGATTGAGGGTTGTTCTCTCGCCTATGATCCGGAGAAAAAACGCGGGGACATGCTCATCAACATGGCCAAAGAAACCGGGGCAGAAGGTATCATCCTCTGCATGATGAAATTCTGTGATCCTGAAGAGTTTGATTACCCGGTGCTGTCGGTACAGTTTGAAGAAGCGGGTATTCCCATGCTCCACCTGGAAATAGACCAGCAGATGCAGTCGGTTGAACAAGTAAGAACTCGTATTCAGGGATTTGCGGAGATGCTTAACACTATTTAATTATAAATTAGGAGGATTTCACCTGTGGATTTTATATTATCTGATGAACAAAAAATGATTAGACAAATGGCCAAAGATTTTGCTACCAATGAGATTGCACCCTATGCATCACAATGGGATAAGGAAGACCGCTGTCCTATGGAGACAATTGCCCAGATGCATGAATTAGGTTTAATGAGCATCGGCATACCGGCAGAATTCGGTGGACCTGGATTAGATAACATCTCTATGTGCGGTGTTATGGAAGAGCTTGCCCGCGGAGATGCCGGCTTGGCTACTGTTGTCATGGCATCTGCACTTCTTGGTTCTGATCCGGTTCTGGTTGGAGCTAACAATGAACAGAAGATATGGTGGTATGGCCGCATGTTAGAAGGCGCCATGTCTGCTTTTTGTTTGACTGAACCCGGAGCAGGTTCCGATGCATTAGGAATGTCCACTAAATGTATTAAAGACGGTGACGATTACGTTCTCAACGGGACAAAGCAATTTATCACCAACGGAGAAATTGCACAGCAGTTCACGGTATTGGCAACCTTGGACAAAAAACTGGGCAACAAGGGAATCTGCTGCTTTATGGTAGACAGGGATACCCCCGGCATAATTATCAGTAAAAAAGAAGACAAACTAGGCATTAGAAGCAGCTGCACCAACCAAGTTATTTTTGAAGATGTTCGGGTACCTGCCAAAAATCTGCTAGGATCTGAAGGACAGGGCATGGCAATTGTTATGGAAACCCTGGATTTAAGCCGTACCGGAGTAGCAGCAATGGCAACCGGTATATGCCAGGCCTCACTCGAATCAGCTCTGCAGTATGCGGGTGAGAGGCAGCAGTTTGGGAAAACCATAAATAGCTTCCAGGGTATCCAGTTCATACTTGCAGATATGGCTATGTACACTGAAACATCGAGACTTTTATATACGAAAGCTGCCAGCCTTCAAGATGCCGGCTTGCCATTCAAATCAGTATCATCGATGGCAAAAGCCTGGGCCGGTGATGCAGCTGTGAAAGTGTCGTGTGACGCTATTCAGGTATTAGGAGGTTATGGATACACCAAGGACTATCCGGTAGAAAAATACTATCGTGATGCGAAAATCATGCAGATCTATGAAGGTACTGCTCAGGTCCAAAGAATGGTCATCGGTAAGGATGTCAGCAAAAACGGATACACACCCTATTATTAAATAGATGTATACTTTTATTACAACTTTTCCCAATGTTGTAATATCAAAGAAGAGGAGGAGGTAATTCTATGAGTAACACTTATTTGAATGAATATAATAGTAAACTAGTTAGTGCTGATCAAGCTGTAAAGATTGTTAAGTCTGGAGATCGGGTTAGTTTCGGACAGATTGTCACCCCAACGCTTGAACTGGATAAGGCTCTGGCTAAACGCAGAGATGAATTAAAAGATGTTTATATTCTTTCCTCCAGTATGAGTCATTATGCTGAAACTGCTAAATGCGACCCCAGTCAGGAGCACTTTATAATTAATGATTTTTCTTTCTCAGTCATTGAGCGAAAGATGCAGGCAGATGGATTGGTTTATCACATCCCGGAAGTTTTGCATGAAATCCCAGAATTTTATCGTCGTAGACCTAGTGACGTAGTATTTTGTTGTGCAACTCCCATGGACGACAGAGGTTATTTCAATCTTTCTGTTACTGGTCTGAGTCTTGGAGCTCAGCTGGAAACTGCGAAACACATCGTAGTGGAAGTCCATGATACTCTGCCTCATGTCTTTGGACCAAACACACAGTATCTGCATATCTCTAAGGTAGACTATGTGGTAGAAGTAGAGAACAGCAAACTGCCCCTGCGCCTGCCCATAATCGAAGCCAGCGATATTGAAAAGAAAATTGCCGAATATATTGTGGAAGTTATTGAGGATGGTGCATGTCTGCAGCTTGGTGTAGGAGGAACCCCCAACTATGTTGGCAAAATAATCGCCGAATCGGACATTAAGGACCTGGGAGTGCATACTGAACTCCTGGCTGACGCATATGTGGAAATGTTTGAAGCCGGTAAAATTACGAATATGAAGAAATCCCTTAATAAGGGAGTATTCGTAGCCAATTTCGCTATGGGTACAGATAAGTTGTATGAATTCGTTAATCGCAACCCGCTGGTCAATATATATAACACTGATTACACCAATGATCCGAAAATAATTATGCAGAACGACAAAGTAATATCTATTTGTGCCTGCATCAATGTTGATATTCTCGGCCAGGTATCCTCTGAATCGGTGGGACGCAAGCAGGTTTCCGGAACCGGCGGGCAAATGGACTACCATTATGCTGCCTACCACTCCAAGGGAGGAAAAGGTATCATTTGTTTATCATCAGCACGATTTGATAAGAAATCAGGAAAATATATTTCCAATATTGTTCCTTCCTTTATTCCTGGTACAGTGGTAAGTCTGCCCAGTTCTCTTACCAGTTATGTTGTAACCGAGTACGGTATGGTTGACCTGAAGGCAAAATCCACATGGGAAAGAGCAGAAGCCCTAATTTCAATTGCACATCCTCAATGCCAGGACGAGCTAGTCCAGGCATGTAAAGACGCAAACATTTGGAGAAGAAGCAATAAAACAATTTCATCTGTGGCAGTATAAAGTTTAACTCCGATATATATTTAAATATTCAGGGTTTCTGTTTTATGCCCCCCTTTAGAAGGGAAAGTGGCTTAGATAAATTGAATTCTAACCGCATACATCACATCTTTAAATTAGCGGTTAGGCCATTATTACAGCGGGGTGTTAACAACACCCCGCTTGCAATTAATATTAGCTGGAGGTGGAAAGTGAATCATGAGGGAAACAGAATCTCAGCCCGAATCCTGTACGCAAAATTGTTCTTCCTGCGTTCACTTTGGTTATTGCCTCATTAACTGGGGTACAGAGTGCAAAAGGCAGGGAGGAAACAAAATTCCGCGCATGAAGTCTAAAGCGGTCAATGCCAAAAGCAAGATAAATCCGAAGAAACCTAATAAATCTAGGAGATCGGAGAAATCGATGAATAACAATCCCAGGAATAAAATCATCAAAATGGTTGAGCCGATTAGGACGAAGGTGGCTAATTGGTAAATAAAAAATAGCAGGCCTGTATTTTATAGCAGGTCTGTTTTTTATTTCTCCTTATCAAAGGTTTGATTACAAAAGAGCATTGGTTAAAAAACCTTAATAGGTTATAATTTAAATGGTAATATTTTCCTAAGCAAATGAGCTCCAGTGATTTTTTTAATTGCTCATATAAAGGAGAATTAATTTGAATAGAAACATATTCTCTTGGCATATTGCGGGAATATTTTTTGTTTTTCTGGTTGGTGGTGCATGGCATTTTGTTTATTCTTTATCAGGAAGTAACTGGTTGATTGCCTTGATAGCGCCTGTAAATGAAAGTGTATGGGAACATTTAAAACTAGCCCCCATACCCCTTTTATTATTCTCTATTTTTGAATTCTTCTATATAGGTAAGTTAAGCAGAAATTTTATTATTGCTTGTACAGCTGCTTTATATCTCATACCTATTTTAATAGTGGTATTTCACTATTCATATCGTATTCCGGTTGGGCACCCTATTCTTTGGGCAGATATATTAATTTTTGGTCTTTCAGTTACCATAGCTGAGCTAACCAGTTATCGTATAATGACCCAAGCAGCTCTTAGTCCCAAGCTGCAATTCAGTTGTATTATAGCAGTACTAATACTGTTTGTAGTCTTTGCAGTTCTTACCTTTTATCCACCCAACCGGCCTATTTTCGTTGATAGTAAAACAGGCAGCTATGGTATTGGTACTTTAAAATCCTAAATCATCATTTACTACCAGCACTGTAATATCTGAGAACCCTGGCATACGATCAATAATAACAGTAATTCGGCAGATTCGTTGAGGTGAATCACAGTCGCTGCAAAAACCAGTGACAGCACAGGGCGTTTTGCAGTCTAAGCGATGCGCATTAGGCGGAGCTGCATATTGTTTTATCCTTTTTAGGGCATCTTCAGTATTCTCAACAATCTTATTGCGGCCAACGACAATTATTACTTTTTTAGGGCCAAAAAACATAGCTCCTACTCGATTGCCATTAGCATCTATATTGACCAGCCGCCCGGATAGGGTTACCGCATTTGTTCCTGTCAAGAACAAATCACAGGTAAGTTGCCGCCTCATAATCTCAAGCTTTTCGTCTCTGGATAATCCAGGCAGTCCATGAATCAATAATTCCTTGTTCATTTCGCTTAGTTCTGATTTTAAATTTAATTCCGCCACGGTCATTGACCCGCCAAATCCTATGGAACTTGCATTCTCTGCAGCCTTAATAATATATTCACAGGCATCCTGCTTGCTGCCACAGTATTTTGCTTCGAACCCATTTTTCTTAAGCGCCTCTACTGTTCTTTTGCACTTCTGCTCATAATTCCATTTCACAAGCTCAAGACTCATATAGTCATCTCCTCATTAGATAAACAGAAAAACCTGTTTCTTATTTATCTAATATTATATCCCACCAAAAATTGTTTTGAGTTGAAAGAATCAATAAACTAATACTGAAATAATCTATTTATGGAAAAATTTACTTTAAAAGCAGGAGTTTTTAAACAATATGTAGAAATAGTATGATTACAAGAATTTAAGATGGGGGAGAATGAGATGCATAGACTTTCCAAGGTTATTTTGGCACTGCTTATGGTATGCGTGCTGGCAGGCCCTTCACTGGCCGCACCGATTACCAGTCCAGACACCAGTCGTAAAATCGTAGTCTTTCAGACCGGAATCAGCCAACAAGTTCAAAACGATGTCTTGAAAAAAGCTGGTGTAAATGGAGTAAAGAAGCTGTCATTAATAAATGCGGCGGTGGTTATGGTTAATCAGACTAATGAAGCTGACCTCCTGGCACAGCCTGAGGTTTTAAGATTGGAAGACGATGCCCGGATTTATACCCAGGAATCCGGCAAATCAGTTCCAACCGCCTTTATCGAGACTCTTCCCTGGGGCATTGACCGTATTGATTCTGATCGGGTATGGGATCAAAATCAAGATGGGGTTGTTGATGACAATGCTAATGCAGGCCAGGGAATCAAAGTTGCACTTCTGGATACTGGGATTAATCTCGATCATCCTGATCTGGCAGACAATATTTATGGGGGATATAATGCCATAGATCCTAGAAAAGCTCCGATGGATACTTATGGCCATGGAACTCATGTAGCCGGTATTATTGCGGGCGTGGCAAACGGTATCGGTGTTGTGGGCGCAGCACCGCAGGCCAACCTTTATGCGGTTAAGGTCCTGGATGTTAATTCCGGTTATGTATCAGATGTCATCGAAGGCCTGCAATGGTGCATAGACAACAATATGCAAATAGTCAATATGAGTGTTGGGCTGACGGAAGATGTTTCCGCATTTCACGATGCAATTATTGCAGCCTATGAGCGGGGAATTGTAATGGTTGCAGCGGCTGGAAATTATGGTCCGGGGGAAAACACAGTTACTTATCCGGCGAAATATCCGGAAGTTATAGCAGTAGGTGCAACTGACAGCAATGACCAAATCCCCTACTGGAGCAGCCAAGGATCTGAAGTAGCTATAGCAGCTCCGGGACAAGATATCTATTCTACTTTTTACGGTGTAACGTACAAGTCCTTAATGGGTACTTCTATGGCATGTCCGCACGTCACCGGTGCTGCAGCGCTGGTATTGGCTAATGGCATAACTGACGCAAATGGCAATGGCAGGGTTAATGATGAGGTGCGCGATCGATTGCTTTCCACCGCCACTGACCTCGGAACCCCGGGTTGGGACAGTACTTCCGGCTGGGGATTAGTAAATGCTGCATCAGCAGTAGGCATTTAACCTTAAGGACCAAAATAAGGTCATTTCTATATCTAGTCTAAAACATTAACGAATTATAACTAAGACCAAATAAAAAGGCTTTGTATTCCGGTTGGAAAGCAAAGCCTTTTTTCTATGTTCAATCAATAAATCGGGAACTAAGTGATCAGGAGGACATCTGAATCGTATTTATTTCAGTATGTCTAAATTTAACGTTTGGGAATCTAACGTAGAAGGTCGAACCATTTGAACTGGTCTCTATGTCAATTTTAGCATTATGCCGCGTCGCTATACCATAACAAACCGCTAAACCCAAACCAGTCCCCTGCTCCTTAGTAGTAAAGAAGGGTGTACCCAACTTCTCCAGCAATTCCGGGTTTATCTCATACCCCTGGTCTTTTATTGCTAAAACCACAGTTTCATTCTCTGCAAACGTTCTTATAGTCAGGACTCCGCCAGCATTCATCGATTCCAACCCGTTACGAACCAGATTAAGTACGAGCTGTCTTATCTCTTTTTCGTCGAGGAGCAGCTCGGGTACATCTTCAAGTTCCAGTTTGATACATTGATCCTGAATCATAGCATTAGCTTGAAGTAAGGGCAATATATTTGTTAATACTAATTTTAAATTGGCCGGCCTTAGTTCTACCATCTTATTTTTAGCGAGAGAAAGGAACTCTGTAATTATTGAATTTGCCCGGTCCAATTCTTCGATCATCAAATCAAAGTATTCTTTATCTCTAAGGTATTCCTTGTTATCCTTCATAATTTGAAGGAACCCGCGTACAGTAGTCATCGGGTTCCTTATCTCATGACCAATGCCGGCTGCCATCTCACCTACCAGAGCCAGACGGTCCAGACGGAACATTTCAATTTCCATCTGCTTCTGTTCAGTTATATCAGATAAAATACTGAGTATACATGATTCCCCGCCAATATCAATTCTTTCTGCAGAATATGAGGCCAGGCGCTGTTCCTGGTTCTTTCTATAGAAGAACATCTCGATATCTCTGACTACATCACTGTTTATAAACCCTTGTTTAATCAGGTAAGTATCGGAAATATCCCTGGAAATCCCTAACTCCAGAGCTGTATGCCCAAGTATCTCCTCACGCCTATAACCGACTGATCGGCAAAAACTATCATTCACCTCTATATATCTGCCGTCGAGAAAGGATGTAATACTAATCATCATGGGACTGGAATTAAAGGCTTTGGAAAATTTATCTTCCGACAAATATAGAGCTACTAAAGTCTTTATCACAAATCCTATTAATGTTAAAGCCATGATTGCCAGAGACAGACCAAAAATGCCTTTTGCATTTATACTCTCAATATCTTTAGCATTCTGCATTTGGGTTGACATGCTGTTATATCCAGCTAAATCCAGTCCGTATTCGTTTGTTAATTGCCTATTTGTTGTATTATCAACTTGATCGATTTTGGGAATTATTGCTATAAATATAATAATCATCGAGGCAACAGTTAACAATTCAATACCTATTTTAAGAACACTTTTCTGTTTTACACCAGTCATCCGTATATCTCCCTTATTGATTGCAGCCAGCACCTTGTATATATCTCAAATTAAGTTGTTCATTTTCTTTCTTTATAACAATAACCGATTAATAGTAGAAGATATTGTCGAAATTAGTATGCGACTTTTTTTAAAAAAAGGCTAATAATTTTAAAATAAGGGCTTCGGTTATAACTTGAAACCCTCAGAGTGTGGATACAGTCAGACCGAGCAAAAAAGTTCACCCAAGGGTACTACTGATGTACCGCTTGCGGTACGAATAATGTTGCAAGAGCAAGGCATTAATAAAAGCCTGTGATTGAGGCGTACATAGGTACGTCGATTGAACGGGATTTTGTTAATAACGCAGCTATTGGTTTTTTTTGACGGTCTGAATTAATACGGAGACTTAAGTTCAGCCTCAGCAACATAGGTTTTGGCCAGAGCGTTAACATAGGCCTGGGCGCTTGCTTCGAAGATATCTGTACTAATTCCCCGACCTACTACTAATCCATTGTTAAAACGGATCTTAACAGTGGCATCACCTAAAGCTTCGGTACCCTGGCTGACCGATTTAATACTATAGTCCTCCAGTTGTACGGTTTTTCCGGTAATACGATCTATGGTTTTGAAAACTGCATCAACCGGGCCATTACCGCAGGCAGCATCCGTATATTCCTGGCCATTGAACTTAAGTGTTACAGTGGCTGAGGCTGACGCACCGTTAGTACTTACAAACAGGTTTATTATATCCATTCCGTTGCTCTCGGTTCCCACAGTGCCCATTAGGACATGCAGGTCCTCGTCATATATTTCTCCTTTTTGATCAGCCAATTTTAGAAACCTATTATATACCTCATCCAGTTCACCCTTTTCTACCTGGTACCCAAGTTCTTCAAGCCTGTGTTTAAGGGCGTGCCTGCCCGAGCGGG
>Ga0074193_1003121_pt1 | contig 12947 bp, 11 predicted proteins | sample EPASupsiteHSE605_FD_64523 | JGI IMG/M metagenome (GOLD analysis project Ga0074193, IMG submission 64523) | Bioremediated contaminated groundwater from EPA Superfund site, New Mexico - Sample HSE6-05 | ecosystem: Environmental > Aquatic > Deep subsurface > Groundwater > Contaminated ... | reverse complement strand
ATCCTCAAGTTCACATTCCGGACCTTGGCTCCAATTTAACAGGACAAATATGATGTTGGTGTCCAATATAATCAGAAATTCGGAACGAGGGTCCGGAGTAAGAAATTAGAGGTACTTTCATGCCAAAATAAGAACAAAGGTGTAATCACAGAATGTTATGAGAAAACCAGAAGTACGAGAAAACCAAAAAGTAGCACTGATGTGAGGAACTATGAAAATTCGAATAAGAGCTTTGCTCATGTAAAGGACGTTCTCGGAGAAGATAGTTTTCTTGAGTATCCTGAAGGCACTTCAATGAAAGAACTCCTTAAAGCTCTCCGCCAGAGAGCCGGCGGATCTGGAGATTAGCTCTTTTCCGGGGATGGGGAATTACATGGCAATCTGGTTTTGATGATCAATGGTGCACGAGTTTACAAAGAGAATCTTGAATCTCTGGCACTTTCCGAAGGTGACGAAATTGCACTTTTCTCTCCGGTATCCGGAGGCTAACTTATACTGAAGAGCATACTGGAGAATAATATCTGCTAAAGTTTAATTCCGGCGCAAAGTGTAGAAAGAAATCAATTTTACAAAAAATGGAAGGGGCGTTTATTTTGGAAAACTCCGTTGTATCGAAACTGTCATTTCTTGATCGTTATTTAACTCTGTGGATTTTTCTGGCTATGTTCATCGGCGTAGCCCTGGGTTTTGTTTTTCCTGGCTTTGCAGACTTTTTTAAAAGTCTATCTATAGGCACCACATCAATTCCTATTGCCATTGGTTTGATAATTATGATCAGATTATTGATATCTGGTTAGATAACAGAACAGATTTTGAGGATTTTCACTCTTTTTACACTCTTAATAGTCGCAAAACTGTGATGCTGTTTTCTACTTCTTCAACAACATTTATAGTTTCATCAGCTAAGCTCATTTCATAGAAAAATGTGATATTACTATGTTTCTAACAGTATTTCTGGCTTTTATTCTTAGTGTAATAGAACCTCAGTTGTCAGTATACCTTATGTAAAAGCATGTATCCTAAAAAGAATAAGGAAATATAACCACAGGCAGCTGCGATAAGAACATGTCATTTAGCTTATCTGAATTTTTGAATATAATCGAGAAGAAGAAAAGTAAAACTCTGACTTTTAACATATCTTTAATAACATTTTTCTCAATTCCAGCGCGCATTTGGTCACCTTTTTTGGTTTTTTCGCGTTTCCAGCCTATGATACAAGATATGTTTTTTCACTGGATGTGTAGTTAATCGCAAAATATTCTTGAATAATTAATCTGAAAGTATACGTTCAAGTTTTCAGTTTTATTTATAAAAGGATTTAGCTGGAGATTAGATCGCGAAGGGATCGCGAAAGACTTCACCCCATTTCTGTACGTTCTAATCTCATTAAAGCGCTTACTGACATGTTTTATCCTACTTGAATTCAAGCAGGGGCTTCTTTGTTCATGATATAAGAGACCATTCCAGGGTTCAGCTTACTTTCCCTTGAGACTTTTGCCTCAATTTCCTCAGCGGTTTTTCCTTCTATCTTCATTTCTTTTATTTTTTCAATCACTGAGGAAGGAACGGTGTAATATTCATTAATGTCTTTTCTGTGACCCCACACATCTCCCTCGATAAGCTGGATTCTCTGCATCTCAAGGAATATCTGAATGGATTTTGAGAATGTAGCCATATAGGATTTAGGTAACTGAATTACCTCTATCTTCGGGCAGGTCTCAACTAACCCGAAAATGTCCTTGTTTGAAGGTCTGAATGCAAGGTGAACAATACGCTCATTAGGATTTAATGTAAAGATTTCTTCTCTTGAACTAACTACTCGGATTTTCATATTAGTTTCTTTAACCTCTTTTAATTTCTTTTAGTTGTACCTCAATATATACTAGTTATACTTTCTATAAATATTTATCTCATTGAACTAACATTATTTTGATAGTATTCTGGAGATGTTGATTATGTCAGCTCGTCTATAATTGATCTAAAAAGCTAAAAAAGGATTAAAAGCCGGTTTGTAAAAGTTGTCTTCTCATTTTTTACTTCACTTTTGCTCTATTATCTACTAAATTTTGTTTATTAACTCATTAAATTATCTTCATTTGCAGAGAAACTGTTCTCAAACCTGGGAAAACAAAGCAAATTAACTCATTTTCAAATTTGATTACTAACTCACAGATTCGACAGTTCATCACTTCTTCATTACACTTAGAATAGGAGTTAATAAGTAACAATGATTAGAAGATATTTTACTTATTAATTTATATAATGGCTAATATCTCCATTTATCCAATATATTAATAATTAATTAAAAAACTAAATTAAATTTATACAAATACATCATAATTAATGCAAGTTTGTTTTATTCTGTTGAAGTCAGAAAAGATTTGAACTTTAGGCAATTGTTCATGCCTTTCAAAGAGAAACTCTATGTGGAGAGAAAAATGAATACTAAACATAAAATCCTTTTAACAGTTCTTATTCTTTTGTGCTTAATTTCTGTATCTTCAGTTGCTATGGCAGCAACACCAACTGCTAATTTCAAAGCAAATACGGTCATAGGTACAGCACCACTAAAAATTACATTTAGTGACCTGAGTACCGGAAGTCCTAGTTCATGGAGATGGAATTTCGGTGATGGGATAGAATCATCTACACGAAATGCAACACACACCTATACAAAAGCTGGAAAATATACAGTTAAACTCACTGTGAAGAATTCTTCTGGTAGCAATACAGCAACTAAGACAGGCTATATAACTGTAACTGCAGGGTCAACCACTGTAAAACCCGTAGCTGCTTTTCATTCGCCTGAAGCCGATCTATTACTTAGTGGTACAACAGATAATGTAGAAATAGATGCATCTGATGTTGTTTCATTTGTTGATGATAGCACAGGCTCACCTACATCATGGTCTTGGAATTTTGGTGATGGAAATACATCTACTGGGAAGAATCCAACTCATGTATATGGTAAACAGGGCGGATACACTGTCACATTAACAGTGAAAAACTCTGCAGGTAGCGATACGATAACTAGAACTTGTTATGTACTTGTGGGTGTTGGTTCAATACTTCCACACGCAATTGATTTCACAAGCACAGAAACAATCGGAAAAGCTCCATTTAGTGTCATTTTTACCGATCTGAGTGATCCTAATAATAATATTTATGCTCGCGCATGGGATTTCGGTGATGGTACAACAGGAAGTGTTGGCGAAAATGGTAGTGCTTCTATAACACACATTTATGAAAAACCCGGAAAATACACTGTTACACTGCGTAATTATGATGGTGGTAGTAGTGGTGGTGCGGTAACAAAATATCAGTATATCACCGTAACAGAAGAACCCACAGCAGCTTTTCATTCACCCGAAGCCGAAAGACGATGGGCTATGGTGCCAACAGATGAGTATTCAATCAACGCGACAGATGTAATCTCATTTGTTGATGATAGCACAGGCTCACCTACATCATGGTCTTGGAATTTTGGTGATGGAAATACGTCTACTGAGAAGAATCCAACTCATGTATATGGTAAACAGGGCGGATACACTGTCACATTAACTGTAAAGAATTCGGCTGGTGTCGATACAAAAACAAAAACTGGTTACATACCCGTTGGTATCTACAGCTACGCTATAGATGTAATCGATTTCACAGCACAAGAAACAAATGGTGAAGCACCATTCACAGTAACATTTACAGATATCTCCGGTCAATCTGCTTACGGACGAGAATGGGATTTTGGTGATGGTGTAGTTGAAAATACAGGTGAAGATGATGGTAATTCAGTTTCACACACATACGAAAAAGCCGGAAAATATACAGTTAATCTAAAAGACTACACTGGTGGCGGTTCTGGTATACTAACAAAATATCAGTATATCACCGTAACAGAAGGCACAGCATCTAAAATTCCAGTTCCAGATTTTACGGTAAATAAAACATCCGGTACTTACCCGCTGACTGTAAAATTCACTGATCTGAGTACAAATAACCCCACTTCAGTAAGATGGTATTTCGGTGATGGAATTGATTCTTCTACCAGAAATGCTACTCACACTTATACAAAGGCAGGGACTTATGCCGTAAAATTGGTAGCCAACAATTCATATGGCTCAAACAGTATAACAAAAACAGAATATATCACTGTAACAGCTCCCAAAGCTCCTGTTGCCGTATTCTCTGCTAGTGTAACATCTGGCAAAGCACCATTAAAAGTAACATTTGCAGATCAAAGCACTGGTAATCCTACATCATGGAAATGGACTTTTGGTGATGGCATTACATCTACAACTCAGAATGCTACGCACACCTTCACAAAAGCCGGTAAATACACTGTATCTTTGACGGTAAAGAATGCTGTCGGTAGCAATACAAAAACCACAACCAGCTATATCACTGTAACAAAGTAATGTGGCGATTTCGCCACTTCAATTTTTTACTATTCTTTTTTTGAATGAAAATATAAAATGATAACTGTATCGAGTTTCAAGTTATATGAGGAAAACTATATTTTACTCGATTGTTTCTATTTTCTCTTTCTTGACAAAGGGCTTGCTGATTTTCTCTGACATCCAGGCAGGCCTATTTTCGGGGGCTTTGACAACTTGTTTCCATGCCTTGAAAACATGCATCTTCTTTGTCCCGCGTTCCCTGAGACGGATAATCTCCGGTTTGGATTTTGTGCCTTTGCTTCGGTTTGCAGCTTTCAGGACAGCCTGTCGAGGCTGTTTTCCAGTGAAAACTCCGTGCTCACTGCCGTCTTCTTCTCGCAAAACAAAATTTCTCATGTCAGACATTAAGGGTCATCTCGCAAAATATGTTATTAGAGACTGATTAAGAGCCTATCCGAAAAGTCAATAAAGGCATGTTTAAAGTCATAATAGGTCTAAATATTCGGGTAGCCGTTCTGGTTTTGCATATTGCATATTGTAAAAGTTATAGTGGGTAACCACTTTTCGGATAGGCTCTAAGTTGAATGTATATATAATTTTCTTTGAATGTTGCCAATAGTTTCTGGTTTATGCAAGATTCTCCTCAATTTAGGAATTGTATATACATATAATTTGTAACTAGTCCGCCCAAGCAAAACAAAATCAATAACTGTCTTTATGAAAGTTAAATGAGCAAATTTCGGTCGTGTCCGTGAGTTATTGATCAATTCCGAAAAAGCGAGTACATTCTCCGTATTTGAGAGAAATGTAGAGAGATTCTTATGCTTACGGTTTTCAATAACTCATGCTCATTACCGCATTTTTTACAATTAGTAATCTTCACCCGGAGATCTTTCTGGAAAGGTCCTTATAATGAATAAAAAGTTCTTTACCCCACTCAATAGCATTGCTTTCGGAACTCATAAGGAGTCTGTAGTCGAGTTTTCCTTTTTTGTCCCTGAGCAGGAGAGCCATAAATCTCTCGGTTACAGTGAGTGAAACAATGGACGAACTTCCGTTATATACATAGAGATCCAGGTTTTCTGTTGACAGGGAACTTCCGGGCTTTTTCGGAAACAAGCTGAAAATTTTTTCGGAAATGTTTTTTGTAATAACAAAAGTGACATCCTTATTTCTATCCAGAAGACTCGGGTGAAGTCCTGAAAAAACGGGCTGGTAGAATGAGGAAAAATGCATAATCTCTCTGGATTTTGCGAGGCTATCTATGAATTCCTCCGGGGGCTCAAAAATCCAGTTGGATTCGGGCTCAACTACCTTACAGGAAGCTAACTTTCCAAGTTTTAAGCGCAAAAAAAGAGGGATTTCGGTCAAGTTTTTCTGTGCCCGGAAGTCAAAAATATATCCGAAAATCTTAATAATTTTTCTAAGTGAAGGTACTTTTTTCAGGAACATTCACCCCATTAAGAAAAGTTAGTTTTGTAATTCCTGTTTGACTAATTTGTAGTCAGACTGATTTGTAGTCAGTTTATAAACTCCTTATTCTTTATTAGCTTTACTCTTTTTCTCAGAGAAATAATTTTGGGCTAACTGTTGATAATACTGAATATCTGGATATTCCAGTCAAGATCTGATAAATTAAAACCTAAAAACAATATCTGACTGAAAATAAGGTTCAAATAAGTAAGTAAAAGCCTCTCATCAGAGAGGTTCCAGCATTTTCGTTGGTAAGAACTCCTGCTTTAGAATACGGTTCTTTAACATTGTACAGAGTCTTTCTGCCCTTGCCCTGTCTGACTGCCGCAGTGATACCGGGACAGTACCTTCAGCCAATTCTATAGATCCCAGTCTTGCACGGAATACCCCTTCAGAGCACTGGAGTGTGCAGGTGCCACAGTTAATGCAGAGATCTCTGTTGATAATGCAGTCATTTGAGATTGCTTCCGTGGGACAGGTGCGCATTGCAGCACAATCCGGATGATGCAGGCACCTTTCTTCTTCGATGCGGATAACCTTATCGGTGCCTCCCCAGATATGCCCGTAGTTTACTTTTGCGTGTGCAGTACGCCCGTTTACATCCGATACGGGTAATGGAACATTCTGGTCCAGGATTTTTAATCCTGAAAGGATCTCATCGTCAAGAACAGGTATCGGAACTGCAAGTGAAGTCAGACACTCAGGCCCATGTGCAGTTTTCATTCCGCCCATCATGATCGGATCCATTCCTTTCATATCTGCATAAGCAGAGACATTCGGTTTATCAGGGCTGGCTCTGGTTCCTTTTCCCATAATATACCCTGGAGCTCCATTTAACAGGACCCTTGTACCCACGCCTATAATTCTGTGAGAGGGGTCATTCTGCAGAGGGTTTATTTCACCGCACCCTGATACGGTTGTTTCTGTAAAGGGACCTGTCAGGCCTGTCACAGAGAAAATAGAGCTAATCGTGGTGGAGGTGGGGTTTATTAGCGCGTGGTAATTTTTAAATGCAAGCCTTGTAGTGATGATCCTGGCAAAATCGATATCATCAAGGGTAACCTGATTTTCATAACGTCTTCCGTGTGCTTCTACAAGAACGTTGATTTCTTTTCCTTTTACAAGATCCCGGAAAAGATGTCCTCCTCCATACCGATCGTCTGCATGTGCTGTTCCATTAATAACCAGATCCACGACTCCGAGACGCTCGTTAGGACAGGGACCGGGTTGAGCAGGTACACCGTTTAGCCAGATCGCATCCGCTCTTTCAAAGCTACATTTCCCGGCTACCGGGACCATCATAACTGCCATCGTTCCTGACATCACGCCAAATGTTCCGGTAGTAACCACATCCACGTCATCGACAGTTACCTTTTGACCTTCACGTACCATGGACTTGAGTTCGGCAGCGGTCAGGATTATCGCTTCTTTGCGTGCGATCTTCTCATTTATCTCTTCAATAGTTTTCATAGTATCCCGATCTCTTCAACAATCTTCATAATATCCTGATATCCTCAAGCCGGACGTGAAGTCCGGAAGGTTTTTGAAAACACATGTTCACCAGAGCCGTATGTGCAAGCCCGATCATGCAATTGCCAGGCAGGAAATACTGGCGGGTTCCGAAGACAGGAGGTTTCTTTACAGTACTGGCAATTCCTTCGAAAGCATGGACATGATATGCCTGGACATCATGGACATCTTCTTTTCTTGCGGCCATGGGACCCACGGTATGGCATTCAATTACACCTGTAACCGGATTTGCGCTGAGAACTCTCAAAGCATGATATACAGGACAACCCGGACCTGCAGGACGGCCGGTTACGAGATCTCCTTTTTTAATCCCCCATAATTCTACAAGATCTGCCCTGAAAGGCACTATGAATTTGCGTGCTGACGGCTCATCCGGAAACGGAAGAAGGACAAAGTCATATTCTTTTCCGGCAACATCTATACCGGAGTAAGTTATGTTTCTTGCCTGGAGAGAAATATTTTTCCGGCTCAAAATGCCTCCCTGGCTCACTATATTCTCTTCCGGACGCACGATATTCTCTATGCTGTAGAATGGACACAGATCCACTTCTGTTAATCCGGCTTCAAGACGGTCAACAAAGTCAGAACAGGTCTGAGAGCCGCAAGCCCCACAGTTTTTGCCTGGGGGATTCCATTTATTCATCATCAGTCACCTCTGTAGAAAGGCTCTGGCATATCCAGCGGCCGGATGACTCCAAAGTGGTTTTTCCATCCAATCTCTTTTTTCCCGATACATATTGTACATACGCCAAGCGAAGGGGCACCTCTGAGCATGATCGGGTCAGACCCTACATCCGGATGATCTGTAATCCGCCTCATCAGGTATCTTAACCCTGTTCCCTGAATTGCGTTTGTCTCTACGATGTCAATATTCGGGACAACTTTTCGGATACTTTCCCTGAAAACCTCTTTTTCTGCCTGTGATACAAGGTCAGTCTTGGTAACAACTGCCACATCCGCAAGAGCAAGCAAAGGGGCCATTTTGAGCGGGGAATTTGTTCCTGAGATCGCGCTGACAACTGCAATTCCAAGGGAGTAAGTCGTGTAAGGAGTACACCTGAGACAGAGGCCTGCACTTTCAATTATCAGAATATTTCTTGAAAGGCTCTCAGCCCAGCGTAATGCATCGTCAAGGACCAGAATTCCCATGTGGTCAGGACACACATCTCCGGAATAGATCTTTTTGACAGGGATATCAAACTCTTCTGCAAGTTCCTGGTCTTCTGTTGCATGTACAACATCAATCTTCAGGAAGGCAGGAAGTGATCCTGCAGGGAGATTTTTTATAACCTGGCGAATCACAGCTGTTTTTCCACCACTAGGAGGACCGGCGATTATGAGAAGCTTCATTTATAGCTCACACCCTGTTCAACTGGAGTCCCTGTCCAACTGAAGTCATCAAGATCTTTGAAGAACCGGATGAAAAAGCAGCTCCCTGTCTGAGTTTCTCTCTGATTTGATGGAGCTTGTCATCGATTAAAGCAAGATCTTCAATAAGATGCTGCTCCTGTCCTGTCGGTTCGATCACAGAGGCAACTCCCCCATTCTTCATCACTATGCGCATGCCTGCTGTAAGAGCAAGATAAGGGTCGTGTGTTACAAGGATAACTGCCTTGTTTCCTCCCTGAAGAGACTGGATGACCCGGTCTTTGAAAATGCCTGCGTTTTCGATTTCGTCAAGCAGAATATCGGGGTGTCGCCAATTACAAGTGCATCTGCAATCATAAGAGACCGGGTCTGACCTCCGGATAACCCGCTCATCCGACATTTAAGGCCGATCTCTTCACCTGTAAATGTATTTGCAAGATTTAGAGTCTCATCAAGTAAATCTTCCCTACCTGGTCGTCTTGCTCTTATATGCATCAGCAGGAATGCTTCGACTGAGAGATCTGCCAGACAACGCGTGTTCTGGGTTATCATAGCAATCGGTTTGAAGGCTGGCTCCCGTACAAAGGATTCAGGAGGTTCTTCACCATTGATAAGGACCCTCCGACCTGTTACACTGTCTCCTTGTGCAAGGGTTTCAATATCATTAATTAAAGCTGTTTTTCCTGAGCCAGTCGGACCTACGATTGATAGAGTGTTCCCTGGTCTTATCTCTATACTCAGTAGTTCCGATTGAGTGAAGTTCCGAATGGCTGAAATAGCTAATTAGTCTTTTCTCTTCATCCAAATATAAAATGTTACGAATTACCTGGCAAAAATTATGATTCTTGAACGATTTCTCGTACAGCATAATTCAAAAACAACACTTATTCCAAAAAACCTCGTTAGCTTCCGCTATTTGATCATTGCCTATTTTTAGGCTACTGGTTGGTTACTATACTTCACCTAGCTGTCTGCGCAGTTGCCTATCTCTTTCTCGAATGTACTTTTTTAATCGATGCAAAAGTAGCCTGATTGGCATTCCACCCAGTGATTTAATTCCCCATTTTACAGATTTTCCAATGTCTTCAGTAATTATTGATTTCATTTCGTTTGCAGTAATTTCCAAGACTGATTTCAACATATTCAAAATGTTATATAATGTACACTGAATTAAGAAGAATAAGGTTCTTGCTACAGGCGATTTTGTACATGTACATATCTTGAAATCATTTTTTACTCTGTAGCCAGTTTCTATGTTCCACCTTTTCCTGTACTCTTCGGGAATACTCTTCTCGAATTCTTCAATTGACTTCATAACCTTGTTTGTAGCAAACAGGATGTATTCTTTCTTTTCATGAGGCACTGCTACGAGATTAAATTTTGTTCCATTTTCATTAAACTTGTATTCAAAAACAGTTGGTTTATGCCCATTTTCTTTTTTGAATTTCTCGAGTTCCTTTTTGATTTTTTTATTGGATTTACATGCAATAACAAAGTTTATTTTTAGTTTGGTCAATACAGAAATAGTTTCATCATTACAAAATTCTTTGTCTAAATGTACTGTTCCAATTTTTACATTCATTTCTTCTAATCTTTTAAACAAAAGTTCAATGAGTACTGAATAATCCTTTTTAAGGGCACTGATAGGGATCACATCAAGTGTAAGTTTGTCTTTTCCAATAATGTCCAGCGTACAATATTCATATCCCCATGAAGTTCCATTTTTAGGTTTCATGCCTCTAATTAAGGGTGTATTTTTATCACCATAAAATGGTATATGATGAAAATCGATAGCAATATCATGAACTTTACCTTCAAGTTCCATCATTTTGAATGTTTTAAGATTAATAGTTCTGAATGTAGAAAGGATGTCTTCAATTTTATTGCAATTGAGATAATTAAAAATAGTATCTGCTGAAGGTATCTTTGCTTCAGGATATTTACGTTTGAGATCATTGCTTGCAGATTCAAGAGAATTAGAAGTAGACGTTGCTGCGTGTAATAAGACATTTAGGACTTTTTCAAATTCATAATTTGCATTCGATGGCAATTTTATTATATTATGTTTACTAAACATTTCAAATGCAGTTGTCAACAAGCTAACACTGCATGTAGGGGTCATGGATTCGTTTTTTTGCACACATTCGAATTCCTTGATCCTACATAATTAATTTTAGGTAGAGTGAAAATATTAAATACTGTTTTTGAATTGGCATTCGGAACTTGGGTAATTCGGAACTACTGATACTGTCAAATCCTTCCTGTTCTCCAAATCTGTTTTTTCCAGATTGAATGGTAAGAGTGAATTGTTTTGTCATGTACTGAACTGTTTAGATTTGGCTTTTATAAATCTTTCCATATTTTGGAAAAAAGTATCCTTTTAAGCCAAAATAAAACAAGTAAATATCCATATGAGGTTAAAAATGACGGAAAAGAGGGAATAATTGACTAATTCAAAGCTGTGATTTTCCTCAGTAACTGTCTGAGGAATTACCATTACATCAGTACGGATAGAAAAAGGGCTGATGGCTTCAAGGTTAAACTGAAATTAACCACATGATCAAATATCTTTATGAGGTGTCAGGTCGCAGCCAGTGCAGAGCAGGCACATTGTGCATGATTCATCTACACAGAGTGACTGACGGTCGAGCATATCCTTCAACATACCCCCCAATTTTAAAAGCCTTTCAGCGTCTGGCCTATTGATCTTTGCATCTTTTCTAAGAGGATGCAGAGATATAGGTCTGAGAATTGGAATTATACATCGATCCGTAAGGCGCTTGATACCCCTTCGGACTGTCTCATCACTTTCTCCAAGTCCAATTATAAAGTTTGAAGATACCCGGTTCCTGCCAAAAATATTCACCGCATTGTCGAGTGCATCAAGAACTGTGTAGAGCGAAAGATCAGGACAAAAACGACGGAAAAGCTCAGGATCCATAGTCTCTATATTGTATTTTATCTCGCATGCGCCTGCGGAATACAGTTCTTCTGATGAATCTGTTGTGGGATAAACAGAGACACCTATCGGGAGATCATACTCACGTGCAAGCTGCTTTACGATCTCTGCGGTCCTCTGAACTTCCTTCTTTGGCGAGACCTCTACACCGCTGGTCAGAGAAATTGCCTTCAGTTCACCTGTCGAATAGGCTTCTTCAACCATCCGGCGAACTTTTTTGATGTCCTTTATCCCGCCTTGCATTTTCGGTACAGGGCAAAACTGGCAGTCGTATACACATTTTTCGGATAACGTGATGTATGCCTGTTCCGGACAATGGCAGAGAGGACGCTCAAGTACTCCCCTGGCAATCACATCGTCTCCTTTAATGACGACTACATGTTCGTCTTCCGGCACCACACGCAAAGGAGACAAATCATTAATTGTAAGCCTAACACGTCTATTTCCTGACTTAAGAAATATTGAGGAGCCCCCTGCTCCGGGTCCGGCTGTAGCTGTACTTTTAAGCTGATCAGGAAGAAGGGATTTGTCTACCTGAGCACTCCCTATGCTTATCAGGTATGCCTTAATATTTGCATTCAGTTCCTTGTCCATAATTATGCACTTCAGAAAGTGAAATATCGCCATATGAGCCCGGCAAACTTTCGGTAAGCAGCACTGCTTACAGTTGTGAATCCGGGCAAATTAACAATTGTGAACTTGACTATAGTAACAATTTGTGAACTTAAAAAGGTTGCGATACTTCCAACCTGAAAAGAAAAATAATCATATTCGAAATTCTTAAACTGTAGGGTAGTTCATAGAAAAATCAGTTAATACCATTCCAAGTTCGGTAATCTGAATGTTTTTTCTGTTTACTCTTTGCAGCACCGTACGCCATTGACCCAGCGCGTATAACAGATAAAAACGCAAACATCAGCCACGTATGGATTTTGATCCCAAGTTGTTAATCATGTAGCTGGGAACGAGCATAGGATCTGAATATTACCTCAGTTTGACAGCATCCACTAATTGATACTGAATATTTTCCTTCTTTTTTAGCCCAATTGGGTTTGACAATTCTTTAAAATTTATAAAAATTTATTATATATTCTATCTTGACATTGTCAAATTAATTCATTTTTGTAGCTTGACATTGTCAAATTAATTCATTTTTGTAGGTATCATAACTTATTTCCACCCAAATTTACACCAATTTGAGAATTTTTGCCTTACTATTTTTG
>Ga0074193_1003120_pt1 | contig 12951 bp, 10 predicted proteins | sample EPASupsiteHSE605_FD_64523 | JGI IMG/M metagenome (GOLD analysis project Ga0074193, IMG submission 64523) | Bioremediated contaminated groundwater from EPA Superfund site, New Mexico - Sample HSE6-05 | ecosystem: Environmental > Aquatic > Deep subsurface > Groundwater > Contaminated ... | reverse complement strand
TTTCCGCAGCAGCAGCAACCGAAAACCAGGAAGCTGACAAAAGCGACATCATCGAAAGTAATACAATAGACTTTTTCAAAACTCCACTTCCTTTCTTTACATAGGAATCCGTCATGCGTAGGTCGTCAACCCCCTGCCTTTCTACGATGCGGATTACGGTACCATCGACGTACACGTACGGCAGTTGCCTGAAGAGTATTACTATTAGATCCCTCCAGGTGTAGTTTCGGGTTGATAAGCCCATCTTGGGCAGTTTTTCTCCTCCTTCACACATTGTTTTTACATCCTCACCATTACTATGTAGCAAAATCCATGCCAGGTAAGTGATTATCAAGAAGTCCCGTTCAGAAAAGAATACCTTACCCGTCTATCAAAATAAATAACCAACTGTAAATATACCTTTTCTCCATCATGGATATGGATAAGGTGTTATTACAATTGGCAAATTTGCATCCGTAGCCCCATAACGCCTTCCGCGTTGCCTTGTCTGTTTGCTTTTTGTTCCTTTTAATCATAAAGCACATAACATATTTTATAGTGGTTAGTCGAGGAAACGATTTCTGATAATATATGTTGTAATGAATAGCGCTGCCGATACCAGCACAATGGTTGCCCCTGTTACTGTGTTCCAATAATAAGACAGGGTCAACCCTGTAACACCCGAAACAATTGCTATCAAACCGGAAAATAGATGGTACTGCCTAACGTTGAGGCTTACATTGCGTGCCGCGGCCGCAGGCAACACCAACAGTGAGTTGATTATCAGCAATCCTACCCATTGAATGGTTACGGTTACAACAACCGCGAGCGCCGCAGAAAAGATACTCTCAATAAGCAGCGTATTGATCCCTCTGCTTGCGGCCAGGGATGGATTTATGCTTATCAACAAAAGCTTATTAAAGGATAATAGCCATAACAATAACACACCCAAGAATACAATAAATAGCAATTTAATTTCGTAAGGAGTAATACTTAATAAGTCACCGACCAAATAGCCGGAAAATTTATTAAAACCTCCTCCATGGGACATTATTACCAAGCCCAAGGCAATGGCGGTTGAGGAAAAAACACCGATAATTGTATCCGTTGAAGCAGAGCTTCTATTTTTGATGATCGTAATAGTGCCGGCAAAAAGTATGGAAAATATAATAGTTGCCGTTAAAGGTTTAATACCTCCCATAAGAGTACCGATAGCTATGCCGGTAAAGGCTCCGTGGCCAAGGGAATCGGAGAAAAAAGCCATCCGGTTATTTACCACCATGGTGCCCAGTATGCCAAAGAGCGGGGTAGCCAGGAGAACCGCAAGAAGTGCATTCTTCATAAAAATATGGTCTAACCATGGCAAAGGGAGCAGAATATCAAGCAGCCGATACCACCACTCTAGCATATAATTCCTCCTTCTTCATGGACAGGTGCGGGACGGGCTTCGCTTTTTTGCTTGGAAATAAATGTCCCGAATGCCCTTCTCGACAGATCATGATTGAATACTTCATTTGGCGTACCGTTCAATACAACTGTTCCGTCTAAAAGAATCACTCTATCGGCATATTTTTCTACCATGCTAAGATCATGAGACACGATGATAATAGAAAAATCGTAGATTTCCCGAAGGTCTGATACCAATTCATAAAACAATGCCAGCCCCTTGTGATCAATGCCGGAAACAGGTTCATCCAAAAGCAGGATATCCGGTATGGGATCTAGAGCGAGAGCAAGCAGCACACGTTGAAGTTCGCCGCCGGATAATGTGCCGAGCCTTCTATTGATAAGATCGCCCACCTTAACCAGTTCGAGACTTCGACTAACCCGCTGGCGAATGTCATGCGGGCTTACAAGCCATGTGGGAACATTCGTCATACAAGCCATAAATAAGTCAAATACACTCGTGGGTGTACTCGGATCAAAATTCAGATACTGCGGAACATAACCGATCAAAGGATACCCTCTGCGCACACCCTTCGCATCCAGATACTTCAATTTTCCCGAATGTTTAACTTCACCAAGTATTGCCTTTAGCAGCGTAGTTTTTCCCGTGCCGTTGGCTCCGATAATAGCGGTAAGTTCCCCGCAATGTACATGAATGTTTACATTGTCAAGAATTCGTTTTTTACCAAAAGCAACGCTAAAATTTTCAATTATTGTACAGCACAACCCGCGGCAATTCCCATCGCAGTGGGGATGTTTGTTATGATTATTTTTTTTCATTTTAATGCCTCTTGTAATATTTGTAGGTTTTTTTGCATTAAATTTATATATGCGTCATGCGCGTTAGGCTTGGCCTGGCCTGTTACCCCGGGATCAAGCGTATAAATTTTCACTCCTGTTTCTTTCGCAATAGTCTCAGCGGCCTTCGCCGGGTACTGCGGCTCTACGAATAAGGCCGTTACATTAGCTTCCTTTATTTGTTTGCAGGTATTGTTCATTTCTTGTGGTGACGGCTCGGTCCCAGGCTCTCTTTCAATGACGGAATTAATATGCAGGTTAAACTCTTGTGCAAAGTAGGGAAATGCTTCGTGGAATGTAATAATGTTCTTCTGAGAAACGTTGTCTAAACATCTATGCATTTTGTTACGCAAACCTTCAAGCTTTTCTGTGTATTCAGTGGCATTAGCCTGATACTTAGCTGCATTGGCGGAATCGAGCATCGAAAGCTGTGCGGCGATATTTTCCACCTGCAGTATCGCGTTGGAAATACTTACCCAGACATGAGGGTTTTTTTCACCATGACCGTCTATTATTAGTGCAATATCCTCACTGGCATCAATAATTTTAAGTTGCGGGTACTGTTGCACAGCCTTTTGCAAAAAAGCTTCCATCCCAGCTCCGTTAATCACAAGAATGTTTGCTTTCTCCAGCGTTCTCATATCTTCGGGGGTGAGTTGATAATCATGCAGGCAGCCAGTCTGCGGCTTTGTTAGATTAAAAACCTCAACACCGGAAATGTTTTTGGTAATGTTAATAGTGGAAATATATACGGGGTAAAAAGATGTTACAATTATAAGTTTATTTTTCACCCCGGAGCTAGGCAAATTCGTCTGATTATCATTCAGCGTACTTCGCCCACATCCGCTGATAATAAGCGAACTAATCGTCAATAGGGCGATCAGCCTGGCTAATGTTGTAAACATACTAACCACCTTTCTGCACGATACTTTACTTGGAACTTTCAGGTCTCGGTAAAGCCACGCCGTAAAGACTCAAAAACCCTATCACTTTTCGCCGAGTTTTTCGGTTGTGCAATGTGATTTAGCAAGCCTATCTTATCGTACAATTCGCTATGGCAGATGCCCATTTTTAGAGTCTTTGTCTAAGCAAATTTCTTGCCAAATTCATTTATCTCTCTGACGCGATTTCCAACATTTATAATATTAGCACTTATCTCCTGGTTTACAGCTGCTTGCTGCTGGCAGGTACAGGCTGTTTCTTCAATGGCTTTAGTAAGATCTTGTATCGATACATCAAGTATTTCGACAATAGTTTTTATGGACTTTACCGAATCTTTAGTTTGCTTAGCCAGCTGCCGAACTTCCTCGGCCACCACAGAAAAGCCACGTCCTTGTTCTCCAGCGCGGGCAGCTTCAATGGCGGCATTTAAGCCCAGTAGATTTGTCTCGTCTGCAATGTCCCTGATCAAAGTTAATACCTCTTCGGTTTGTTTTGATGCCTCACTTGCTTTTCTAGTCAACTGGGCAGCGTGTTGACCGGTTGCTGCCAAATCGACTGAAGACTGTGCCATTTGCTCCATGTTAAGCGCCACTTGACTTATTGATTCTGCCACTTCATTTATATTGGTTAATAGTCGGTTTATATCCCCCATGGCAATTCCATCACTAAGGCTGCCAATTATTTCTCCTTTAACATTTCTTATGGGCTTAATAATTACTTTCATAGCGGTACCAAGTACATGCTCAGGTATATCCTCTTTTTGAATTTTACCGGTTCGTATGCACTCTTTGACCTCGTTGATAGGTTCAGTTCCATATTCCACATTTAAATTAAAGGTTTCTGCCCCGGCGTAAGCAATATACTTGGTCAGATCAGATAATCCAAAAGCCATATCATCCCGTACCATGTCGTTCAAAAAAGGCATAACCACCGCAAATGCGCGTAATATTTCTTCGTCACTCAATACTTCCTGAAAGTACTTTTCATAATCCATCGTAAGTTCCCCCTGTTTTCGACGATATGCCTATAAACGCGTAACTTTTATTACGGTTATCGCTGTAGACACCTTGCACGACATACACAGCCTGGTGCAATCGTACAGCGGCAAGTCGGTACAGCGTTCCATTCTCTCACTTCTTCCCATTTAAAACCTTCTTGGCGTCCGCCAACTGCAGCTTCAATATTCGCGTTGCACCAGGTTTTAGCACGGATTTAGGCTTGTCCTTCATCATGTTGCACCTCCTTCGGCTGCCAATTCATGCTCGCACAATCCTTCCAATGGCATGACCGACACGCTTGCTGCTAAATGCTCGATAATTCAACGGCTCTTCTTTTTAAAATAAATATAAAGCGGCAAGGGGATGTCCTAGCGAAAGATATATACACCCCTTACCGCTTCACCGTGAGCTTTTAAATATTTTCTGTTGTATAGTCAGTAAAATAGCTCTCGTTCTTTATTGCGGCATTCTCAGAATGGGTTTGACTGTAACTCCCTTATGGGAATCTTCAAAAGCTTGATCGATATCTTTGAAATCGTAGAACTTAACTAATTTATCGAATGGGAATTGACCAGCTTTATAATATTCAACCAGTTGAGGAACAAAGACTTTGGCTACTGCATCCCCTTCAATTACGCCGGCAATTGTTTTAGAGAACCACATGACATCCATATTCAGCTCCAAGGTTACAGGGCCTCTGGAAACACCAACTTGTGCAAGTACTCCTCTAGTTGCCAAAGAATGCAAGGCATTCATAAATACTTGCGGAACGCCCGTAGTTTCTACTGCATATGTTGTTCCTTTGTTACCAGTTATTTTGCGAATTTCTTCTACAACATCCGAGTTTTTGCTGTTAACAGTATGGGTGGCACCTAATTCTTTTGCCAGTTGCAAACGACTATCATGTACATCAACGGCAATTATTTTTGCACAACCGGCGATTTTCGCTGCCATGAGTGCGGATAGTCCAACGGCACCGGTACCATATACTGCAATTGTAGAACCAACGCCTGGTTTTAAGTAATTCAATACAGTTCCAGCGCCGGTTGAAATACCGCAACCCAAAGGCCCTAATATGGAAATATCAACATCGGGATCAACTTTAACAACACTCTTTTCATTTGCAACAGCATATGTCGCAAATGAAGATTGGCCGAAGAAGAGGGAAATCGGTTGATCTCCTTTGTGCAATCTGGTTGTGCCGTCTTCCATTTTTCCTTGGAAATTCAAATCGTCCATATGAATACAGGCCCCAGGATGCGCTGTAAGACAATTCTCACAATGCCCGCAAACGGCGTAACTTAAAACAACATGATCGCCCTTTTTCAGATCTCGAACATTTTCGCCTACTTTTTCAACAATACCGGAACCCTCATGCCCTAAAATACCAGGCAATTTAAACGGATAATCTTGATCTCTGGCGACAACATCCGTGTGGCATACGCCGGAAGCTACAATCTTAACTAAAACCTCATTGGATTTCACATCATCTAACTCAACTTCATCAAAAGTAAATTTACCTTTTTCATAAGTTACAGCTGCATTAATTTTCAATCTAACTCCCCCTAAATAAATTTTCCTTCAGCGGTCTGACCTTAATGCACTCTTACTGTGGAGTGCCTAATATTACATATTATCCTCCTCTCCTTAATTTCTTCGCATCCGATATTTTGTTATCACTACGATAATTAATTGTCCGCAGTGATAAGTATGCGACTACAGCTATTGCCTCTGGATCTCATGTTCCAAACAACACCATGCTTTTGCCCTGCCGTTATGCTTTAGTTCACAATGAGTACAGGACATTCTTTTTCCATTCGGTCTTAAATAATTTATTACCGATGTACTTATACAAAGCAAGTTTCGTGCCAAAACAATTAAGAAGCACTTGTTTCATACCAATAACTTAATTGTGAACCTATTTTTAAAAAAATGTTGTAGTGGTTTAGGGCAGAAAGGCATCTAATAATGTTACTGAATAAATCAAACCCAGCTCGAAAATAAATATCTTTCCGCTTTTATCTGGCGTTATAAGTTTAATTACCTCCGTATAAAGTAGGCATTGTATAAAATTTATACGCCAACTAAATTAAATTGTATTATTTTTTTACATAACTCCTGACCACGGCTTAATAGTGCATCATGAGTCCACCTTCCTTTTAAAGAGTTTAAATTTGATTTCCCGATTAATCGGCAACCGATTCTATGTCATTATACTGTTATAAAGCTGTTTAATGTGCGGCCTGGCAATGCCGAGCAGAGTTCTGTTTTCATTTTGTTCAATAAGATCGATGCGATCAATTCTAGATGTGTTTGAAGGCTTTAACGGTGACAAAGGACTAACCCCTTTTGAAATACATCGTTGCCACGACCTAGCAATTTCCTCTTTATTAAGTTTTTCTTAAGTACCCCAGAACCTAATATTTTTTGAAGTAACACGCACGTTTTTAGCGATTTCCCCAAATATCTTGAATAATTTAAATGAAAATTCAGTCATTTATAAATGCAATGATTGTTTGTTATTTTCTGTATATTTTCGACATATTTCTTGTTAAATCCACTTTTTTCGATACAGGCTTATTTTTTCGGAAAGAACCCTCATCAGCCGGAATTCTTTCCAAAGCATCCACATGAAAGAAGCGTTGCTGTTTTTGTGCACACCAGTTTACCCTTGAACAAAGCATTGATTATTTTACATATAATATCAAGTTGAAAAATTTAAAGATGTTAAAACATTTAGCCCCTTAGCTTTCTGATAGGGCTAAACACCTCTATAAAATCCCCTTCATAAAAGCAATGGTTTTTGTGCACCAAGATTCTATTGATGGCCACAAATCCAATATTTTTTTTTTGCCTATAGAAGAAAATTTGTAGAAACTCTTTTAACAATAGATTATCCGCCAGTCTAATTTTTATTTTTTTACCCGGCGCAAACCCATCCACATATACAGATGGATATACATAGGATCTAAATTCTACAGTAATAAAATTATTATACGGCAAGTCTTCAGTACACATCGTCTGCATAATGTCCCCCTAGCCTTCTACCTTCGCCGCCTAGTACGGCACTTTTTTTAACTCGCATATCGCCTTGCAATATCCTGTACCTTCCTCATCCTCGGATTAGGCTGTCCCGGTCTGCACACGCTCCACCCATCGCTTGATCCGGTACTCTTAAACTAAATAGGGGGTTTACCCCAGCCGGAAGCCGAGGGCATGGGCAAAGCAACCATAAATCAATTAAAACAATAGATTAATTTTGTATATTTTGCTTACTCAATTCGTTATACACAAAGTATACCAGTGCTGCTTTGGTAACTACAATGAACCAAAAAGCTGCTTTTTGACCACCTATAATACCCCACTAAGACAGTCTATAATGTTTTTGTGCGGTGCCAATATGTGAGGATCGCAGGCCGGAATGCGGGTAAGCGGGTGATATAGACCAGAGTCTTCTGAAAGTCAAAACGAAGAAGCAAATCGCACGTAAAAAAACGCATCCTGGGCCAAAGCATCGAACAGCGTCCGACAGATGTGGCATCCAGGTAAGATTTAGATCACTTAGAAATTGACACGGAAAACGTACCGACGATCATGCCTTGTTGACTATCACGGAAAAGATGCGCCAGGAGTTAGTTTATCCTGTTGGCCTGAAAAGACACTCGTCCGTACAGACTGGCCTTGTGGAGCTAAAGGAACGTTTTGAACCTAGTTTCTCGCAGGATTCCGAAGCATCACCGCAGACAACGGTTTCGAATTCTCAGACCTTGCAGCACTCGTGGAACCATGGAACTGCAACGTGTACTTTTCGCAACCATACTTGGCGGGGATAAATCATTTTTCGGGATTCGTCTATCCTTTTTTAAAAACAAGTAGCAATAGAGCAATAAAAAAAGAATGGTTGATACTTTATGACTTGAGTATCCGCACTAGACTTTCACGTATCCTTAGCATCGGTTGAAACATTTCCTGCTAATTCTTTTTTATCCGTCTTTTTCGCCCAGTAACTGGCAATAAGCGAGCCCACCAAGTTATGCCAAACACTAAAAATAGCCCCAGGAACGGCCGCCAACGGATCTAGATGCGCCATAGCCAATACCACTGCCAATCCGGACATTTCAATACCTACTTCAAAGCAAATTGCCCGGGCTTTTTTCTCGGCCATTCCAATAGCTTTTGAAAATCCATAACCTAACGCAAATCCCGTTCCGTTATGCAATGCAACAGCTACAAAAGCAATGGCAGCAACGGTTGCCAGTTTGGCCGCACTGACAGCAACCACAATCGGAATTACCCAAAGCATCACGATAACTGAAATGACCGGCACTATTTTCACAATGCGTTCTGCAAATCTGGAAAAAAACATGCGCAATAGCAATCCAATTGTAACCGGTATAATTACAACTTTAACGGTATCTAAAAACATGGCGATTGCGTCAACATGGATATACTTCCCGGCGAGTAACATAAATGTAGGCGGCAGCAGTAGCGGTGCCAAAAGAATATTGCAACTTGACACCGTCACCGACAATGCTATATCGCCTTTTGCAAGAAAGGTTATAACATTCGACGCAGACCCGCTCGGACAACAGCCCACTAGAATAATTCCGGCAGCTAGTTCTGGTGACAAATTGAGCAGTTTGGCAACACAGAAGCCGACCAAAGGCATGATTGTGTAGCGGAGAATAATCCCAACGAGAACGTCTTTAGGTCTAGATATTATCAGTTTGAAGTCGTTAGGCGTCATCGATAGACCCATACCGAGCATAATCACGCCAATAAGAGGCGTTATTAAAAAACCTTGGTTTTTTAATATACCCGGATAAATGTATGCCAGACCCGATAATAAAAAGAGCCATACAGGAAATAATGTTGTAATTAGCTTTTCAACCTTTTTCAATAAAGTCATTTGTTTTCTCCGCCACCAGACGATTATTTGAAAATCAGCCTTAAGCAAATTTCTTGCTAAATTCTTTTAAATCCCGGACGTGATCTTCAATACTTGCTATAGTGGCACTTATCTCCTGATTCGTAGCTGCTTGCTCCTGGCTGGTGGCAGCTGTTTCCTCAACAGATTTAGAAATAGCTTGTATCGATTCATCAATTCTGTTGATAATTGTGTTTATGAATTTTACCGATTCTTTAGTTTGCTTAGCCAGTTGCCGAACCTCCTCAGCGACCACCGAGAAACCACGACCATGTTCTCCAGCGCGGGCAGCTTCAATGGCAGCATTTAAGCCCAGTAGATTTGTCTCGTCTGCAACGTCCCTGATAAGGGTTAGTACTTCTCCGGTTTGTTTAGCCGCCTCACGCACTTTCTCAATCAATTGGGCGGATTTTTGCGCGGTAGCGGCCAGATCGACTGCTGACTGTGTTAATTGCGTCATATTAAGCGATACTTGGCCTATGGATTCGCTCACTTCATTTATATTAGTTATAAGTTTAATCACATCTGCCATGGCAATACCGTTACTAAGGCTGCCGATTATTTTTCCTTTTGCATTTCTTATTGGCTTAATGACTGCTTTCATGGCTGTGCCAAGCAAGTGTTCAGGTATATCTATTATTTGGATTTTTCCGGTTCGCAGGCATTCTTTAACGGCATCAATTGGTTCATCGCCATATTTCACGTTTAAGTCAAAGGTTTCTGCCTTAGCATAAGCTACATACTTGGTAATGTCAGATAATCCGAAAGCCATATCACCTTGTACCATATCGTTCAGGAAAGGCATAACTACCGCAAAAGATCGCAGTATTTCTTCATCGCTAAGTTCATCCTGAAAGTATTTTTCATAGTCCATATCATCGCCCCCCTAATTTTTTAACACATTTTTTCAATCGTAAAAACCTTCAGAAAAACATACTAGCTACGCATAAACATTTTTTTACGCTCTATGCGTTACAGCAAGACTTACCGGTTGAAATGCTATAGATTTCATTAGCTGAAAGCTGCCATCCTTAACTCGCGAAGGCTTTTAGAAAATGTAGTTAATGCCGACGGATAACAATCTCGCCTGCGTGAGCAACGATATGACCTTAAGCTTAAACTCCTCATTATATCTCATTCGTGTTTGCCGCATTCTTAAACACCTTACTCCTCAGTCTTAATCTTCCAAACTAAATGGTGAGAAAAAGAAGCCCGCTGTCCGGCGGGCCCCTTTTCCCACATGCTCATAGTAGTTAGCCTAGTGGGCTCTAAAACTTTATTAAACGCCTAGATAATCGATGGGTACGTGCTGCGAATGGATCCCATAAGTCACCATTACCCATGGGGTTAGAACAGATAGAACACTGACGCGGTCAGGAAGCTCTGATCTTGACTATTGCTGACCCTCTTCAGATCATCATACGACAAACTGAAAATCGTGCGTTTTGCAATGGTGGTTTCAAAGCCATACTCCATGCCTTGGAGGTCATTGGCACAGCCACCATGAGTCCGATATGAATAATTAAAAGGAGCATTCCATTCTACCGGATTCGCCACCGGTTGAAGATCGAAACCAAGATCGGCCTTTTTGTACTCAACAAGAAAACCCTTCGAGCCGACTACCATTGGATTGGCACCCTTGTACTTCGCTCTCAAATAGAAAGCGTTTGTGTCGTCTCCGCCGTTTAAGGTCTTTGCCAGACTGCCGGTATTTTTCGCATATTCTCCGACAAGCACCAGATCGGGTATTCCTTTGTATTCAAAACCCAATGCAGTGGCATCATAAAGCATCTTTTTCTTATCTGCCCTATAAGCTAGAGACATCACTAAATCTTTATTCAGGTTAACCTTGACATCACCATACCGATAATTCAATTTATTCGGCGAGACACCCAGTTGCGGAGGATAATATTCGCCCGTGGTCGTTGCAAAAAGATTTACTTTATAATCTTTGCTGCCAAAAGTCACTCTCGCACCGTCGTTGAAGGCCCCTCCGCCAAGGGTGCCCAAACCAATATTCGGAATCATTCGACCTACCGCAATTTCCGCATTGTCACCAAGTTTCTTGGCCATGAAAGCTTGATACACGTCCACCGAGTTCGCGGCGCTCGTGCCGCTCATGCCTTCTGCGACAAGACTTGCTGCAAAATATGTATCTCCGTCAAACTGATTGCTCAAATCCAACCATAAATGGTTGCGCTCCGTTACTTTACCCGCAGCTGTTCCTGCACCGTAATTAGGCGCCCAGCCATCTGCAGTCGGACGGGGATTTTTTACGTATTCATATCTATACATATAATGGCCATCGATTTTCAGGGGACTGTGCAGTTTTTCCTTTTCATCCGCCTGCGTAGCATTAGCGGCTTTAGATACACTAACTCCCAGGCTATCCAGTTCACTAGCAAACTCAGTTTTTAACTTGTCAATCAAGCCCTTGTCCTCGGCGCTGGATGCCTTATTCGAATTCCAAATTGCCCTGGCCACGATTTGTGCCATTTCATAACGGGTTAAGGTACGCTCGCCTCGCAAAGCACCTTCACCATACAAATCAATGACCCCGTCTTTTGCCAGGTTGCTTATGGCACTATATGCCCAGTGATTTGCAGGAACATCGCCAAAATGGTTCTCCGCAGCAGCCGAATGGGATGAAACGGATATAAATGTTAAAGCTGCAAGTAATGCGACAGTTTTACGCATAGCGTCACTTCCTTTACTTTTATTATCGTTTTAACTTCATTGTAACTACGGCTTTTAAAGCGAGACCTTTGTGAGTGTCATCAAAAGCCTGATTGATATCCTCTAAATCATATACCTTAACTAACTTATCAAAGGGGAATTGGCCGGCTTTGTAATATTCCACCAGCTTTGGAATGAAAAGTTGCGGTACAGAATTCCCTTGAATAAAGCCTTGCATGGTTCTGCCTTCCATCATAATTGCACCAAAAACATTAATAGTTACATCGCCAGACACACCCACAATTGCACTTTGACCCAGGGTCCTTAGACAATGCAATGCCTGATTAACCAATGCAGGGACTCCAGTGGTCTCAATTGAATAATTTGCACCGCCATTGGTAATTGATTTAATTTCTTCAACTACATCTGCGACTTCTTTCCCATTTATGGTATGGGTGGCACCAATTTCTTTAGCTAATTCCAATTTCGAGGGGACGACGTCTACGGCAATGATTTTTTGACAGCCCGCAATTTTAGCCGCCATAATTGCAGCAGAGCCAACGGCACCAGTTCCAAAAACAACGATCGAAGAACCAAATTTGGGCTTTAACCCATTTAAAACAGTACCTGATCCTGTTTGGAAACCACAACCTAATGGTCCTAAAATTGTTAAATCAACTTCTTTATCCACAACCACAACGTTTCTTTGATCTGCTACAGCATAGGTTGCAAAGGTGGATTGGCCAAAGAAATTGGAAACCGGTTTTCCATCTAAGCTTAATCTTGTGGTTCCATCACTCATTGTGCCACCAAATTGTAATTGGAAATTGTTACGACATACATATGGTTTTCCATCTAAGCAAGTCTCACAATATCCACAGGAAGCATATGAGAGTACTACATGATCCCCTGGTTCTATTCCAACAACGGATGATCCCACTTCAATTACTACCCCGGAACCTTCATGTCCAAGAACTGCGGGCAATGGTACGGGGATTACTTGTTCCTGTGCAAGTTCATCCGTATGGCATAAACCACAACCTGCAATTTTTACAAGAACTTCGTTCTCTTTGGGAGACGCCACTTCAATGTTTTCGATTACATATTTGGCCCCCGTACTGTGAATCACTGCAGCCTTACTTAACATGTACATCACTCCTTCGAATTAATAGTTTCCAATATGAA
>Ga0074193_1003119_pt1 | contig 12951 bp, 14 predicted proteins | sample EPASupsiteHSE605_FD_64523 | JGI IMG/M metagenome (GOLD analysis project Ga0074193, IMG submission 64523) | Bioremediated contaminated groundwater from EPA Superfund site, New Mexico - Sample HSE6-05 | ecosystem: Environmental > Aquatic > Deep subsurface > Groundwater > Contaminated ... | reverse complement strand
GCTGACGCAATCAAAGATTGCTTGCGGGTCCCGGGAACCTTTTTGTTTCACAATAAGGACACCCCCCCGGGTGTGAGCTCGGGGGGGTTGAAAAATGATCGGTTCAGACGGTTATACCCCCTGGCCGATCATGGTAGCAGCTGTTTTGATCGGTCTGCCTTTATTGACACTCAAAGGCGCCCCCTTATGGGCGCCTTTGTCATTTTTAGTAAAACAACTTTTCCTGACTTCGACACTTTGCGAGGCGAGCAAATCGTAACTCATTGAAATTAATAGGCGCGGAGTTGGCGGCGGTAGCAGGCTGTATGAATGGGGCGGTTACGATAAAAACGGCAAATACTTATTTGACCTGAAAAGACCCGGCTGGGGGAAACCCGATTCAGCAGATTATGAAAGATACCGGAGTAACGGTGTTTTTCCAGGGCCATGATCATGTGTTTGCCCGTGAACTGGTGGACGGGGTGATCTATCAGACCATGCCCAAACCGACGGAAAAGATTCCTGACCAACAGTCATTCGCAGATGCTTATCAGAACTGTGACAAACTATTGAATTCAGGCTTTTTAAAGGTCGATGTAACACCGTCCAATGTTAGGGTTAGTTATTATCGCTTATACAGTGAGTATTTTGTGTGGAGTAGCCATTTAGTAGCCGAAATAGGAGAAAATAGACGGGAATAGACTAACTAGCTGTGGAAAAACCAGGGGTGTAAGTAGCCTCAAATCAAGAATAGAGGATCATAGACGCAAATACATGATAATAGCTGCGAAGTTCTTCACAAGATTGGAAATCGAGTAGGCGGCTAAAACTGCTTCGCGGGTTCGAATCCCGCCCTCTCCGCCATTAACGAATTACCAAGGGGTTTCAGACTTAGAGCTGAAACCCCTTTTCAATTTTTTACAATTGGAATAGCCCGGAGTAGACGAAATAGGTACCAATAGTCAATAATACAGGTAAATACTACTTAATAGCTGAGAGATATCTAATAGAAACATAACTGCATGTTACACCGGTGTAACCCTGGGAGGGTTCAGCGATTAGGCAGAACCTCCCATTTTCATATCTGGATGCTCCTACAGGATTTCTACATACCCTTCCGTTCCATTTACCCGAATTCTTTGCCCATCTTTAATCAGCCTGGTGGCGTTTTCCACACCTACAACTACAGGCAGGCCGTATTCTCTGGCAATTACAGCACCATGGGTCATCAGCCCGCCTACTTCCGTCACTAAGCCCTTAACGGATATAAAAACCGGTGTCCAACTTGGGTCAGTAAATGTAGTGACAAAAATATCGCCTTCATCTATATCGGCATCCTCCATTCTTAAAATGACCCGTGCCCGTCCCTCAATGGTTCCGGATGAAACGGGTATGCCCGCCAAAGCACCTTTGGGGATGTTACCGGTATCGTATTCACCGGATATAACCTCGCCCTCGGAGGTCATCACCCGCGGCGGTGTCAGCTTTTCGTAAACCTTGTATTCCTCTTTTCGCTTCATTATGATGCTGTAATCCAGCCGGTTTGTACAAACTGTCCAACCATCAAGTACTTCGGGTATTCCCTATAGCCTATAAAATTGCGCAAAACGCTGATCATCTTCTTAGTCTTTTTGACCTTTTGTTTTCCACCGGGCAACTGTTCCAAACGGTTGAGAAGATCCTGTTTCCTCTGCTCCGCTTCCAGCAGGCCCTCCTCAAATATGGTGTTATGAGCACCCGGCTCAAAGCTTTTGATGTTGCTGAGAATCATGGGAACGAGCGCGGTCGGCTGCTCGCGCCAACGAGGCCTGGCAATATTGATCTCACCGGAACAACGCATCCCGTATTTTTCAAGATACGCCCGCATTTATTACACCAAGTTGTTCAAGATGACGGGTAATCTCATTATCGATACCTTGCGGAATAGCTATTCCTTCGATGACCTTTCGGATTTTTACGCCGATTTCAGCAATACCTTCCCTATTGTCTGCTTTTAGAAGGGACAACTGATCCAGCAGGGAATAATACTCCTTGTTATTCCCAATAATTTCTTTATACGCTTCGGTAGTAACGCAAAAGCCCTCTGGTGCTTGTATCCCCTCAATCCTGGATAATTCTCCCAGGTTGGCGCCTTTGCCCCCGACCATCGCAAGCTTTGTTATATCGATTTTCTGAAAATCAAGTACATATGAATTCATACATATTCTCCATTCTATTTATTTTGAATGCCAAACCGGCCAGGTAATCTTATCGGTCAATCTTTAAATACCGCAATTCCTTCTTGATAATTTTGATAACATCGCCCAGTTTCTTTAAATACCTTTCCTTATCTAATCCGTTCCTATATTAATTTAAACTGAATGTGGAAATAATATTTATAACAAGTTCGGAATCAATTTCCGATTTGATGAGACCGCGCTCTTTATCACGCTCAACCTCCCGCCTGAACTATTATAAAAATTTCGCTTTGTAGAGGGTGTTTTCAAGTAATTTCATATATTCTTCGAATTCTTTGATAAACCTATCAAAATCAATGTCAGTTTTACTCGATAGTTAATGTGTAAATGCATCCGCGAGCAGAGTAAGCATTTTTAAGACCAGTTTCGGGTTAACACCGTCCTTAAATTTAGAGGTATCCATGCCAGCAAAAGCTATTTTATTTTTAAAATCTTCACCCATTGTCAAAATGGCCTGTATATCATCTTTTACCTGTTCATCATTTTCAAAATTAATACTGGTTAGAAAAGTTCGAATTGGAGGGTATTTTTTCATTACCGAAATTTCAATTTTAGTGGATAGCATGATACGGTCAAAGAAGTCAGTAACCTTGTTATCAAAATGATTATCAACTTCTTTCATAATAATTTCGACTCACATTTTGATCAGATAAAGGTATAATTTTTTTTGGTACCGAAGTAATGAAATATCATGGCCTTTGAAACACCTGCCGCAAAAGCGATATCATTTGTGGATGCTTTTTTGTAGCCGTTAGCACCAAATGTCCTAAGGGCGGCATCTATTATGATTTTTTGTTTTTCATTAGGTAAACTAAAAAATTTATCCAAAAATATCACCTCACAAATTACGTCGATCGAATCCGTTAATGAAAGCTCGACGCCATAAACCGATTCGGTCAATGATTTTTTGCCCTTCTACTTCCAATCCCCACTTTAATATGAAAGATAGTTTATTTTGTGGAGTAGCCCTTGAGTAGCCGAAATAGATACAAATTGCCCGCTAGGGGCGCTGCCCATAGGTTGTTATGCTCGATGCACAATAATGAGGCGTTAATTAGTTTGTGAGCACATTGAATGCTAATCAAAAAAATCATAGGCTTAGACAAGGGGACGTGCCTACAGAAGGAGGCGATGTGATTGATTTAACAGAAGGGGCGCTGATTACAGGCGTCTCATCAGGGTTAGGTATCTACATGGCTAAAACCCTGGCCAATCAAGGGTTGGGGGTTGCCGTGCTGGTGAGAAGGATGGACAAGCTTCTTGGACAGCGAGGAAGCCAGCTACACTACAGGCTCAACTATTAGGCCAAAGACCTCTTTGCTGGTCAGTGCTGCTGACCAATTTGGAGATAACTGGTTTTAAATGAGGGTGGACAAAATTATCTCCAATCTGGAACGAATTCGCATTTCTAATGCATCCTCAAAGGACACAATAAATCAAGGAAAGGGTTTGTTTCTATGAAAAAAGATTACACATCTATAGCGAACAGAAAAATTGTTTCCTCCCACAATCATATTGAGATCGTACATGAAGACCCCTGGGCAGCGGCAAGATTCCTAAACGAAGTATTTGGCGCCGTAAGGGTTGAGCAAGTATGGTCAAACTGGATTGAAGAGAACTTAGGCATCCCATGCGTCCATATGAAATTTGGCGGAATGGTATTCCAATACATCAAAGGCAATGAAGCAATGCAAAGTTGGAGAGATCAACTTGAAACGACTGGCAACGGTATCCACAATTTGAGCCTTGCCGTCAACGATTTGCAAGGACTGAGAAAGAGCTTGCTTGATAGGGGTTCTAAAGTCATATGTGAATGGCCTCAAACGGTCGATTGGAGAGCAGCGGGGTTTGACAAAGGTGGCCTGGGCGATGCTTATGCCTTCGATCTAACTGAAGAATGTGGTTTTAAATTTGAAATGCTCGATGTCGTTCCTGAGTGGGAACCCGGTGAACAACAGACAGGCGAGCAATTTGAGATGTCTGATGATTACACACCTATAGCGAACAGAAAAATTGTTTCCTCCCACAATCATATTGAGATCGTACATAAAGACCCCTGGGCAGCGGCAAGATTCCTAAACGAAGTATTTGGCGCCGTAAGGGTTGAGCAAGTATGGTCAAACTGGATTGAAGAGAACTTAGGCATCCCATGCGTCCATATGAAATTTGGCGGAATGGTATTCCAATACATCAAAGGCAATGAAGCAATGCAAAGTTGGAGAGATCAACTTGAAACGACTGGCAACGGTATCCACAATTTGAGCCTTGCCGTCAACGATTTGCAAGGACTGAGAAAGAGCTTGCTTGATAGGGGTTCTAAAGTCATATGTGAATGGCCTCAAACGGTCGATTGGAGAGCAGCGGGGTTTGACAAAGGTGGCCTGGGCGATGCTTATGCCTTCGATCTAACTGAAGAATGTGGTTTTAAATTTGAAATGCTCGATGTCGTTCCTGAGTGGGAACCCGGCGAACAACAGACAGGCGAGCAATTCTAACAAAGGTTCTGCTATGTGGGTTATATACATGGCCAAAACCCTGGTCAATCAAGGGGCGGGGGTTGCCGTGCTGGTGAAAAGGATGGATAAGCTTCTTGGACAGCGAAGAAGCCAGCTACACTACAGGCTCAACTATTAGGTCAACGACCTCTTTGCTGGTCAGTACTGCTGACCAATTTGGAGATAACTGGTTTTAAATGAGGGTTGACAAAATTATCTCCAATCTGGAACGAATTTGCATTTTTAATGCATCCTCAAAGGAAACAATACATCCTTTCCGAATATTCATAGGTGACTTTCTTTCGTTTGGGTTTAGTCACCTTATAAATTCGGCAAAAGCGGGGGTAAAGTCCCTTTTTATCTTCTGCAATCTTCGTTTTTTCTAGAATTGTGCAAAATGTTCAATACTAATATAAAAATAAAAGGAGGATTATAGTATGTCTTATTTTTTCGATGAAGATCAAATATTGATGAGAAATATTGTCAGACAATTTGTCGAGGAAGAAGTCAAGCCCCGCGCCACTGAAATATATGGAGGTAACGCACATGGATTTTGGAGGGATATGCATAAACGCTTGTGCGAGTTGGGGCTGATGACAGCTAATATGCCGACAGAGTTAGGCGGACTCGGTGCGCCACCGTCAACTCTGTTGATGATTCAGGAAGAGCTATCCAGAGAATGTCCCGCTCTGGCACTGCATGTCATGCTTAATGCTACAGTTCCATTGGGAATGTGGTTAATGCCCGAAGCAGCAAAAGTGTGGTTCCCGAAAATTATCTCGGGAGAAGCAATCTTTGCCGCAGGCGTAACCGATCCGGTGGGAATTGTAAATTACTCCGAATCTGAGGATATGGCCGTGCTTGACGGCGATTACTATGTGTTGAATGGAACCAAAAATTTCTGTTCCGGGGCACCGTATGCCGATGTCTTTATGATTTATGGGTTTTATAAGGGCGACATGAGAGGGTTTACGATCGGTAAAGATACGCCCGGATTCACGATCGGTGAAACAAAGAAGATGGGAATGGGGCATACCTTTGGGATATTGAATCTGAAAAATGTCCGGGTTCATAAAGACTGGTCCGCTGATTTCAGCATAATTGCAAAAGATAAACAACCTACCCCCCATGCAGCAGATGGGCTAACAAGCATGTTAAACGTTCCGTCCATGCAGCTGGGCTTGGCTGAAGCAGTATTAGAAAAAACAGTCGAGTATCTAAAGGTAAGAACGCATTCAGGACAACCTCTTGCTTCCCGGTCGGACATTGCATCTCAACTGGTAAAAATGAGTGTAAAAGTCGAATTGTTAAGAAATCACATCTATTCTTGTGCACGGCTTCAAGAGGAAGGTAGACAGGTTCATATGTACGAAAATATGGCTAAAGTGGCTGGCGATCACGTTTGCGTGGATGTTGCCCGTCAATGCATGCAGCTTCACGGCGGGCTCGGGTACTGTGTGGACACAGGGATCGAACGCTATCTGCGCGACGCTATGGGGTTGTCCATAGCCGATAATCAAACGAACATGCATATTTCTTCCATTGCCTATTATATGGGATTACCTGGGGCAAAAATAGGATCTTTTTAATTGAATTTGATATCGACCTGTATCCATTGGTACTGATTGTTTTAACCACGGATCGCTGACACGCCCTAATGCTATACGGTGGCATAAGACAGCTAGACAAATTGTTTATCATAGATACCTAACCACGCTCTAATACCCCCTTGCGGGGGTATTAGAGCAGTTTGTTACGATTCTAACCAGCTCTAAGACTTCAGCGGGGGGAAACGATTTCCTCTCTGAAGGTACTCGGACCCGTTAAAAACATTACTATAGGGGGACTAAACATGTCAAAAATTGTTGTCTGCTACAAATGGGTAGTAGATGAAGCGGATATAAGAATTGATGTTTCGTCTGTCGATACAACAAAGGCTCGGAGGAAGATTAGTGATTATGATCGCAATGCCATCGAAGCAGGGGTGCAAGCTGCCTCCTCGGTAAACGGAAAAGCAGTAGGACTGACTTTTGGGACATCAGCGGCCAGACAATCGATAAAGGATGCCTTATCACGGGGCCTGGAAGAGGGCTTCTACGTCAATGCCGAAGAAGCGGCTACCGCCGATGGAACGGTAACAGCCAAAGCCCTGGCGGCAGCAGTTAATAAAATTAATGATGTGAAGATGGTAATTTGTGCCGAAGGCGCAAGCGATACCTTTGCACGGCAAACGGCTCCCAGAATCGGTGCGATTCTCGATTGGCCGGTGATTACATCCGTATGCAAAATGGAGTTTTCCGGCAATAAGCTAACCGCTGTAAGAAAAATGGATGACTGTCAGGAAACCGTAACGGCGGAATTGCCGTTGGTAGTTGCCGTACTGCCTGAAATCAATGCGGCACCGATTCCTGGCCTCAGAGCAGTAATGGCCGCCGGTAAAAAAACGGTAACAGAATTCAAGTCAGAAGAATTAAAAATTGATTTTGCCCCGAAAGCCAGGATAACAGGATTAAAAGGGTATGTGATGAGTCGAAAGAACATCGTTTTTGATGAAGGGGACGCCGGTGAAAAAGTAAGCCAGCTGGTTACTGCGCTAAAAAAGGAGGGTGTATTATAGTGGCTGGAATCTACGTGTACAGCGATAAAAAAGAATTTGTCCCGGAACTTATAAGCTTGGCTGTAGCAGCCGGGAAGCCCGCCTTTGTCATAACTTACAGCCAGGAGACTGCTAGGGAGATCATAGGTTACGGAGCGGAGAAGATCTACGTTTTAAAGGGAGAAAGCGTGTTGGCTGAGAATTACGCGAAAGCTACTGCTGAGTTTCTTCAAAGTGAAGCAGCCGACCTGTTCGTGGTCGGCGCTACTCCTCGAGGCAGAGATATTGCCGCCAGGGTGGCTGGATACCTTGACTGCGCAATGGTCAGCGACATAACAACGATCAAATGCACCGGCGAAGTTATAGAAACCGAGAGATCAATTTATGGCGGAGCAGTGGTTCAGACAGAAATTCTTGACGGGTTTAGCGTCGTGACCATCCCTGCAGGTAAATTTGAAGCAACTGCATTTCGAGCAACTTCAGGGAGCACGGATGAAATAGAAACCATTTCGGTGAAGGCGGATACCCGTGTAAGTGTTGTCTCAAGGGTGCCAATCAGCAAAGATGGCGTGAATCTCAAAGACGCAGAGAAGGTTGTCTGTATCGGGCTGGGTATGGACAAAGAAGAAGATATCCAAATGGCGAGAGAATTGGCTCGTATAATCGGAGCAGAAATTGCCTGCACCAGAGGAATTGCTGAAGAGAATCACTGGTTGCCGGTATCCAGTGTAATCGGTATTTCCGGAGCTGTCATAAAAGCAAAGCTATACCTGGGTATGGGTGTTTCCGGTCAGATCCAGCATGTATACGGGATCAGGGAAGCCAAAATAATTGTGGCTGTCGACAGCAATAAAAACGCACCTATTTTCAAGGCTGCAGACTATGGGATTGTCGGGGATATGTACGAAATTGTTCCGCTTCTAACTGCGGCATTGAAATAGCTGGCTCTAAAAGGAGATGAGAAGATGAGCGAAGCAGACAAATATGATGCAATCGTCATCGGCGCAGGCCCCGCCGGTGCGGCCTGTGCATACACTCTGGGCAAGGCAGGCAAAGAAGTCCTGGTGATTGAGCGGGCAAATACACCGGGTGCCAAAAATGTTACTGGAGGAAGGCTCTATACCTATGCCCTGGAAATGATAGATGAAGGTTTAAGCGAAAATGCTGTTCTGGAAAGAAAAGTAACCCATGAACAGATCATGATGCTTAGCGGGAATCGGGCTATTAGTATCGATTACTTTGATCCAGCCTTTAATAACGAAGGAAGTCCACCCCAATCCTATACAATACTGCGAGCCAGATTCGATGAATGGTTTGCCGGCAAAGCAGAAGAAATGGGTGCTATGGTCGTTTGTGGCATCAAAGTGGACGACCTGATTGAAAAGGACGGCAAAATCGTTGGCGTTATTGCCGGTGAAGATGAAATGTATGCAGATGTCGTGGTAGCCGCTGATGGGGTTAACTCCTTTATGGCGCAAAAAGCCGGCCTCATTGAAGATATTCCGGCCCACAGCGTTGGCATCGGTGTCAAAGAAGTAATTGAACTATCGTCAAAAATCATCGAAGACCGTTTCAATTTGAAAGAGAATGAAGGCGCTGCCCGGATGATCCTGGGCTGTACTGAAGGTATTCACGGAGGAGGCTTTCTCTATACCAACAAGGATAGCATTTCGTTGGGAGCTGTATTTATGCCGGAAGAAATCGCCAAACATGGTAAATCCGTTCACGAGATATTCCAGGAACTCAAAATGCATCCAGCCATCTATCCATTGCTTGAAGGTGGACAAACCGTTGAATATGGGGCGCATCTAGTTAGCGAAGACGGATACCGGGGCATTCCCCATAAACTCTACCGTGAAGGGCTTTTAGTAGTTGGCGATGCAGCCGGATTTGTGATTAATACCGGCTCATCCATTCGCGGCATCGACCTGGCGATGTTAAGTGGTCTGGCTGCTGCCAAAGCCATTATTGCTGCAACAGACACAAGCAAAGTCGGCCCGGCTTATCTAAAGGAATTAGAAAATGTAAAACTTCTACCTACTATGAAATCGGTAGAAGGCTATAAAGATGTGTTGGATATTCCCAGGCTTTATACCAATTATCCCAACTTGGCGGGAGATGTATTTGCACAGCTCTTTATGGTTGACGGACAGGTACCTCCCAGCATGAAGAAAGCCATTAAGAGCTTGATCAAAAAGAACGGACTGTCAATGTTGCAGCTGCTTAAGGACGGTTTAAAGGGGGTTAAGGCAGTTTGAGTATTGAGAAAATAACCGCCCCGGAACTTTTAAGCCTGGACAAATTTAATGCCGATGAAGGAGAGCCCCATATTGTCTTAGATAAGAATATATGTGCGCAGTGCAAAGAAAAAGCGTGTCTGGTTGTTTGCCCGGCAGTACTGTACAAGCTCGACAAGAGTGGGAAAATATCCTTTGACTATGCCGGATGTCTGGAGTGTGGTACCTGCCGAGTGATGTGCAAAAACAAGGGAATTATCAAGTGGGTCTATCCAAGGGGAACCTTTGGGGTCATTTACAGGTACGGGTAAGGGGATGCGGACTATTCTGAGCAGCCCCGCGCCGACTATTGCACCGTCATCGGGCTATAAAACGGTAAACACGTTTATCGGAATCACCGTCCGGACAAAGCGGGGCTGGCGGTAGTTAGGAAGATGCTTGGAGCCGGCTATGCCGGAGACCTGATCAAAAAAGGAAGATGGCCGAATACTCTTTATGCAAGGTGTTCGGCCTTCGTTTGTAAACACCGGGACATTATGATGGCTACACGTTGCTCCGCTCACCTCATACCCTCGGGCTTATCTTTACATGGTCGGAATAACTTGCACTCTGATCCATCCTCCATAAGTTGGACGTCGCCATGAGAAAATAATTGTTGCATTGGTTGAAAAAAGAGGGGATCGACCTGATCGCCTGGGATTTAAAAACACCTATTTCGGCTTCCTTTAGTTTCATTTCCCGAAGGTTAGCCACAACCCCGGCTGCCTTAAGTATAATTTAATACAAAACCTGCTAATTAATACCATTTCAAATTAATTCATACAAATCATACGCTGAATAACCTTTCAAACAAACCCGGCAAGTTGTTTCTTCATTTGTGAGTGGCTTGTATTATATGCGGGCTAGGTACTATAACCTGGAGATAATGAGTTTCATGAGCCGGAATGAAATAATTAGAAATATTATGGACTCGATGAGCCTGAACCGGTATGCTTATGTTAAAGGGAGTACGGTTAGCGGAGTTGATCCACTAGGCCTCGCCTCACTTAATGTCGCATGTGAAGGAAGGAATGTTTACCCAGAAATGATTTCGAGTACTTGTATTCTAATTGTCGTGACAATAAAAAATTAGGTTTTCATAAGTACGGTCAGTATTAAAACCGGATTATTAGGGAGTGTATCGAATGAAATGCAGTCTTCTCCATCTACGGCTTCATTCCAAAATCGCTAAAGCATATATCTCGGAAGATAGCAGAGATATTGAATCTTCAAAATTATTGTCCAAGAACATAAAAAACTTTGAATCAGATGTTATTTACATTGGCCAGGCCTCAGATTTGCCAGCCTCATTGCCTGATAATTGTGCTACCAATTTTTTGTGTGTTGGAACCGATATATCCAAATATTTACTTGACGATACCAGTATAAACATAATGTTTTTTGCCGATACGATGGAAATAGCAGATTTGTACAATGAGGTTAAAGAGATTTTGCATGAACAGCATCGTTACGAGCACAGCATCAATATTTTGCTAAATTCCCTGATTGAAAACCACGATCTTCAGTTTATTATTGATCTTGGTTATGAGATGCTGCGTAACCCAATTTTGATGACAGATTTTAGCTTCAAGCCATTGATGTACACAAAAAGGCAATACTTGGATGATCCTTGTTGGAACGATGCAACTTCAAATGGTTTTCCAACAAGCGAAAACATGAGGCTCTATATAAGAGAAAAGTATTTCGAAAAGATTAAGCAAGCCGATAAACCTTTTTTCACCGAGAAAGGAGATTTATTTGGAGTAAAAAAAATAATTACGAAATTAACAAATATGGGTAAATATATTGGGGTATTAGTCGTATTTGAATCGAGTAAAATATTTGATGAGAGAGATCTGGAACTTACAGCGGTATTAGCAAATGTTATTTCCGTAAAGATGCAGGAGATGAGACGTTTCTACAGTTATAGCGAGAATTTGTTTGAAGATTTGATTCGTGATATTTTATCCAATAATATTCATGATGCTGGTGTAATTGCTGAACGGCTCAGCTATATGAACTGGCGAAGCCATGATAAATATTATGTGTTAAGTGTGGATATTACGACATTTGACCAGACAAATCTATTGATTTACTATCTCCGTGATAGTTTAAAACAACTCACTAATAATCTAGTGGCGATACCCTTTGAGGATTATATCGTTATTATCATCGGTTATGAAAACGGCCGGTGTTTAGACGGGGATGAAGCAGAAAAACTCCAAGATTATCTGAAGGATAATTGCTTGATAGCAGGGCTGAGCCAAAGCTTTACTAAAATTGCTGATTTGCATAAATACTATAAACAGACACAGAAATGCATTGAAATGGTTAGACGGCAAAATAAGAATAATAGCGGCCTTTTTCTTTATGATAATTATGCCTTGGATCATTTACTGCAAATCTGCAGTACGCAAGCTAACCTGATGGACTTTTGCCATTCTGGAGTGCTGCAGCTCATGGAATATGACAAAGTGAACAAAACGAGCTATCTAATGACACTGTACGCTTATCTTAAATATGACAGGAGTCTAGCCATGGCATCGAATGAGGTTTTTATACATAGAAATACCGTTACGTATCGGCTTTCCAAGATACAGAGCATCACCGGCCTTGATATCAACGACAGGCGTATTGCCACGAAGCTGGAAATATCATTAAGAATACTTGATCATATGGGACTTTTGTCGTAATACATAATGATATGATGCGTTAGGCGCCGGGTTAACCTGGCGTCTTTTTTAGTTTGACCAGCATGTGTTTTCACATTGGGCTTTCGGTATGACTCCTTAATGGTTGAATGATCAGAGCTGTATGAGAGGTTCACGTACGGTCCCGTGAGAGCCTGCAGGTGAAACTCCTGCGGACTACTCGAATGAGAGGGATGATGCGATAGTTAGCTACTACAGCATCACCCTACTCGATCAAATGAGATAACCCGGGTAGTCGAAATAGGCACAAATAGTTGGGAATAGGAGTAACCCTGATGGGGCCCTTTATTCCTGAATACTATTTTGTAGTAGACCCACTGATGGTTTTACCCCCTCATAAATATTCATGCTGGCACCCAAACATAACCCATTATGCAATAATGATATATGAATAGATGTAAAGTGATTAAAAACAAAGGTTGATGATAAGTAATGGATAAAAAGATTACTTGTATTAAAGGCGGAAAAATTATTTACCATAGATAAATCCGAAAAGCTTGACACCCTCGATGACTATCAGTCCATCGGCTTGGAAGTAAGACCGCCGGATATCATGCGCTATTTTGTGCGCGTCAAGGACGATGTACTGGATGCCTTCATCCAGGAAAAGGGCCTGACCTTCATGGAACGGCGCGATGCGGAAGATGAGTTTGTGTA
>Ga0074193_1003117_pt1 | contig 12973 bp, 15 predicted proteins | sample EPASupsiteHSE605_FD_64523 | JGI IMG/M metagenome (GOLD analysis project Ga0074193, IMG submission 64523) | Bioremediated contaminated groundwater from EPA Superfund site, New Mexico - Sample HSE6-05 | ecosystem: Environmental > Aquatic > Deep subsurface > Groundwater > Contaminated ... | reverse complement strand
CATTAGCTAGAGAACTGAATTTACCCGAGGAAGTTGTTTGGCGTCAACCTTTCCCAGGTCCTGGTCTTGCCATTCGTATTATTGGTGAAATTACGGAAGAACGTCTTAGCATATTGCGTGAGGCAGATGCGATTGTGCAAGAAGAAATCAAATCTGCGGGTCTATACCGTAAGGTATGGCAATCCTTTGCCATTCTTCCTGCAATGAAAAGTGTAGGCGTTATGGGCGATGAACGTACCTATGACTATACGATTGGCTTACGTATTGTATCGAGCGAAGATGGTATGACAGCTGATTGGGTCAGAATGCCTTATGAAGTGTTAGATCAAATTTCACGTCGTATTGTAAATGAAGTGAAAGGTGTCAATCGTATTGTATATGATATCACCTCTAAACCACCTTCTACGATTGAGTGGGAATAATAGATAAATGAAAAACGAGGAGATCAGTTAGCAGATTGCTAATTCTGATCTCCTCGTTTTGTATGCTGATTATTCTTGTATGCCAACACGCTTTATTTCACCTACAATAAAGAGATAAGAGGAAGCGCCGAGTAGAGCAATAAAACTCATAAACACAAGAGCGCCAGTAAATGATCCCGTTGCTTGCACGATAAAACCGATGGCGATTGGGGTAATGCTGCAGGGGAATTGGCTCTAAGAGTTGCGTTTGTTGATTCTGGAGTATTCATAAGCTTTCCTCCTAGTTTTTTATTTTTAGGGAACAGACTAAAAAAATGGTATAGAGGTATTATAGATCGATCTAACGAAATTATAGTAAGTAAAAATAGAGCTGCCAATATCTAATGTTCTACAAATAACTATATTGTATGGTAAAGGATAGTTGATGTCAATAAAGAGCAATTTTGTTTATTATCACTCGACTTGCAGTTGACAAATTAGGTAAAGAATTATTTACTAATGTTGTAGCACTGGGGATTTTAGTGAAGGTGATAGGCGTTGTATCCTTTGAGACGATTCAAAAAGCGGTTGCTAAATGAGTTCCTCCTGCTAGAATAGAAAAAAATATGGAAGCTTTACGTATTGGATACGAGTGAGTATAAGAAGACTTGTTGTAAAATGAAAGCAAATTGATTATTTGAGGAGGAAAAACAAAGTGAAGGGAAAAGTAATCGGTGAGGGATCCCAGCCATTAATATGTACACCACTGGTTGGAATAAATGAGGAAGCAGTAGTAGTTGAATTAGCAAGTGTCCTGGCTAAAAAACCAGATATGATTGAATGGCGTGCAGATTTTTTTCAAGGTATTGCTAATACAAATGATGTAATCGCTCTAGGAAATAAAATAAAAGAAATTGCAGGAGATATGCCTGTTATTTTTACAATTCGTTCTATTCGAGAGGGAGGGCAACCCATTCCGTTAACCGATAGTCAAGCGATTGAATTAAATGAGGCTATCTGCATGAAGACAAGTATAGAATATGTAGATTGTGAACTTAGCAATACGTTATTGCACTTTGAACAGTTACGTAAAGTGGCTCAGGAACATGGAAAAAAAGTCATTGCATCTTATCACAATTTTAGTTCTACACCAAGTCAAGAGGCTTTATTTCAAAAGTTTACACAAGCAGAGACGTATGGTGCAGATATTGGAAAAGTAGCAGTGATGCCGCAAACGCTCGAAGACGTACTGGTTTTATTTAGTGCAACCTTAGAGGCCAAAAATAAATTAAAAATACCAGTGATTAGTATGTCAATGGGGGCGCTTGGTGCCGTAACTCGTATGTTTGGAGGCGTTTTTGGTTCAAGTGTTAGTTTTGCCGTTGGTCAAAATAGCTCAGCACCTGGACAGGTGCCCATTGAAGATTTGGAGATTGTGTTTGGTATTATGAAAAAAACGATGGGGAATGAGTATAATGATGGAATTATATTTGAATAAACCCGGTGATCTAGTATTGCGTGAAGCAAATGCGTTACCAGAAGTTAAGAAAGGTGAAGTAAAACTTAAAGTTACTTATGGTGGGATTTGTGGATCGGATCTTAAGGTATATAAAGGTTTAATCTCACTGAGTTTCATCAAGGATTCGATGATGCACTCAGCGGCAACTTTGCTAAAATAGCGATCAAATTTTGAGGAGGATCCATAAGTGCAGGTAGAAGCCATAGCCATTCTTGCTTAAAACCAAGAAAGTGATATACTTAGTAATAAGATGAGGGAAAAATCTGTCATCTTATTACTAAATACGCATATATTAACTAAATATTGCGACTTTTATTTAACTAATATATCCGTATCATTTTTTAAATAATACGGATATCATTTGGAGAATAGTCTGCAAATGATACAATGCTAAACGGTGGATGTGGTAACAAAAATTACTTTAGGCGAATAAAAGATTAGAAAGGAGTGGATATTCATGACAGTACCAGATACTATGGAGGGCGCATATGTTCTGAGCGTAATTGACTTTTTTCTAAGTTTCGTAATTATTTGGGGTATTAGTCTTGTGTTGTATATCTTTCCATATTTAAATAAACTAGGACATCTTGATGATAATAAATTAAGAGGTGGGCACTAAAGTAGTACTTACTATATAGGAGGAAAGTATATGTTCGAGCAAATATCATCTCTCATGTTAAATTTGGCAGAACAGACTGGAATCGCTCAATTATGGTGGGGTAATATTGTTATGATTATGGTAGGGGCGATACTGATTTACCTTGCATTATCTAGAAGATATGAGCCATTTTTGCTGCTTGGTATTGGATTTTCCTGTATCGTTGCCAATGTACCAGGGTCTGATCTTACGCAACCTGGTGGACTATTTTATTATGCATATAAAGGCGTCGAATTAGTTATTATACCGCCATTGATTTTCTTAGGGGTAGGAGCTATGACAGACTTTGGTCCGATGATTGCAAACCCTAGTTTAATGATTCTTGGCGCAGCTGCTCATTTGGGAATATTTATTGCTCTGATTGGGGCAAAAGCATTAGGATTTACATTGGCTGAGGCTGGTGCGATTGGTATTATTGGCGGTGCTGACGGTCCGATGGCTATTTTTGTTACGATGAAACTTGCCCCTCATCTATTGCCGCAAATTGCGGTAGCTGCCTATTCTTATATGGCTTTGATGCCACTCATTCAACCGCCTATTATGAAGCTATTGACCAGTCCTGCAGAACGGCAGATTGTCATGACGCAAGGCCGTACTGTTAGTCGATTAGAAAAAATTTGTTTCCCGTTTGTGATAGCAATTATTGTTAATCTGTTGTTGCCACCCGTTGCTCCACTGATCACAATGTTGATGCTTGGTAATATGCTCAGAGAAGTGCTAATGGTTGATCGTTTGGCAAGTACTGCTGCGAATGATTTGATGAATGTTATTACGATTACGTTGACAGTAGCCGTTGGCTCTACTATGGAAGCAAGTAAATTTCTCAATATACAAACGTTAGAAATCGTTGTGTTAGGACTCGTTGCTTTTATGGGAGGAACTGCCTCGGGAGTGATTGGTGCCAAGATCATGAATTGGTTCAGTGGGGGAAAAATTAATCCGCTGATTGGATCCGCTGGTATTGCTTCTGTACCAATTGCAGCGCGAGTTTCTCATGTGGTAGGACTACAGGAAAATCCATATAATTTCTTGATTATGCATGCGATGGGACCGAATTTGGCAGGTGTTTTTGGTACTGCAATATCGGGTGGTATTATGTTAGCGCTTATTGGTATAAAATAAAAGGTAGGTGAGGGTCATCAATACAACAGCTTTTATTTTTGCATTAGTAGTAACTCTCGGTTATTATTTCTACTCTGTACGTAAATGGCAAGGGAAAAAAAGAAAATAGTAATATCTGAAAGAGGTGATGATGATAATGATGTGGTTGATTTTGGCTATTATTACCGTTGGTTTTCTTGTAATACTAAGAAAGAGGTCTATTGAAAGAGAGAATGCAGACCAATTTGCCGAACCGCATAATAAGAATGTTCATGAAGTTCATCCATTACCAACTAGTGTTGTAGATGTAGAAGAGGAAGATGAAGAAGAGTTGATTGCCGTAATTACTGCTGCCATTGAAGAATTTACAGGAACAAGTGAGTTTGAAGTGGTTCGTATTACGCCGCGTGCGGGAAATTGGTTACTTACTGGTCGGCAGAATTTATTAAGAGGCCGATCCTGAAAGGAAAATAGATATGACGAACGAATATATTATGATGGAGGGTTATCATGACAGAGTATGAGATTACCGTAAATGGCAAAACGTATGATGTGACTGTACAAAAGAAAAAAGCGAATGCTGCACCTAGCGAAGGGGCACCGAAAGCTACCCAACCAGTAGTAGCTCCCGCTACTAAAGCACCCATTTCAGCACCTGCCGTGCAAACTAATTCGACAATTGGTATTGTTGGTAAAAAAGTGGTAGCTCCAATGCCGGGGAAAATTATTGCCATTCATATAACGGTTGGTAGTCGTGTTACTAAAGGGCAGGAGCTCATTATTATGGAAGCTATGAAAATGCACAATCCTATCTTGGCAGCGAGTGAAGGTACTATTTCTGAAATCTTTGTTAAAATTAATGATTCAGTACAAAGCGGTCAAGCATTGGTGGCTATTAAATAATGGTATCGATATATACACTACGCATATAGAGAAATTCGTCGGTATAGCCTATTTTTGGCAGATGAACAAAATCGATGGAATCAGGATGCCTCCTTATTAGAGTAATGATATATTACGACAATAAGGAGGTTTTTTAGTGCTGTTTTACGGTTATGTCTCGTATCCATTCATCGCAAACGATTTCGAATTATATGTGAAAAAGTATATTCACACGATGCAAATGTATTTTTAATCAATTTTAAATTAACGAATTACAGCATTTATTATTTGAATTTGAAAGATGCTTGACATTTGTTGCTTGTTTGAATATAATAGAAAAGAATAAAATGTCATGAATTTGTAAAATGGAGGTGCTAGTATGATTGCTTTATTAAATAAAACAGCTCAAAAACAATATTTTAGCTTTTTTAGATGGGGCTATCTTTTTAGCGCTGGTTATTTTACGTTGTATGAATTTAATAAGCCGTTTTTTAATGAGAACTTATGTGCAATCAGCTAGAAGTTGGTTGTTGAAGTGAAAGTAAGGCTCATTAGAGCCTTACTTTTTTTGTTTCGGAATCAGAAAGTATGTTACTTTCTCGATTCCAAGTCTTTTCTCATCTGTATAGTCTTTCTACGAACGGTAGTTAACTTTTTCTTATTGTAAACATGAATATATAAATAATAAATTTAATGAGGCGGTGCAGTGCAATGAAATTCCAAAACAATATTGTATTGATTGGTATGCCAGGATGCGGTAAGACTTCTCTCGGTTTACTTATAGCTGAACGGTTACAACTTGATTTTTATGATATTGACCAATATATTGAGAAGAAAGAGAATAAAAAGATTTCCGAAATTTTTTTACTTGGAGAATCCCATTTCCGTAAGATTGAAACGGAAGCAATTCGTGAAGTGAGTTTGAAAAAACCAGTAGTGATTGCGACTGGTGGTGGTGCAGTGACCCGTTCGGAGAATATAGAACATTTACAACAGGGAGGTACGATCTTTTACATTAATCGATCATTAGAAAATATAATAGCATCGGCGGATTTGAGTACACGACCACTTTTGGCTGATAATGTGAAAAGAATTTATAATTTATATGAAGTAAGAAAACCTCTATATGAAACACAATGTCATTATGAAATTGCAAATGATCATTCACTAGAATTGGCAGCGGAGAAAATATTAAAAATCATTATATAATGCAAAAAGTTGCCCTTACCTTTTGTTAGGTAAAGGGCAACTTTTTTTGCGGAATCAGAAAGTATATCACTTTCTCCTTATACTTTTTCATTATTGAGACGTTGACGTGCTTTTTCAAAGAGGCGTTGGCGATTTACGACAGTACGTTGGTGACGCCCGCGGCCCACTTCTCCGACATCATCAGAAGCTACAATATCAAATGTAATGGTTTCTGGCGTCAGTTCAGCAATCGTAGATTTCACTCTCAATGTCATTCCTAGGCAAGTCGGAGCATCATGTGTAAACTCAAACGCTGTTCCAGCAGTAACGAAACCTTCTGGCAAATGATTTTTAGTCAGAGCAATAGATGCATCAATCATTAGTGACACAAATGCAGGAGTTGCGATGAGATGTTCAAGTGAACCTCTGCCATAATGAGAGGCGGTATCAGACTCATCAAGCAATTTTTGTACAGTATGACTCATGCCAATGGTTAAGATATCTCTTACATCAAACATAGATGCTAATCTCCCTTTTTGAAAATTTACAGATAGTTCTATTAATTCATTATATAATAAGAAGCATCCATCTGCAATGTATACAGGAAGATGGATGCTTTTTATTATAACATATCCCAAATTGCCATTGCTGTAATGGCTTCCACTACAGGTACTGCTCTAGGGACAATGCATGGATCATGACGACCGCCTACTACGAGGGTAGTGTTATCACCATTGGAATCAACAGTGTTTTGTTCTAAATGAATGGATGGAGTTGGCTTCATAGCAGCGCGGAAGATAATGGGCATTCCATTTGAGATTCCGCCGAGAATACCACCATTGTGATTGGTGGTAGTTTGCACTGTACCATTTTTGCTATACATGGCATCATTGGCAATGCTACCGCGCATTTCGGCGAAGGCGAAGCCAGCGCCAAATTCTACGCCTTTGAGGCCAGGAATAGAAAATAGCAGATGAGCTAATGTGCTTTCTAGAGAATCAAAGAAAGGGTCTCCGTGACCAGCAGGGAGGTTGATGACAGCAGTTTCAATAATACCACCGACAGAATCTCCTGTAGATTTTGCTGCTAGAATAGAATCTTGCATTTGCTGACCAACCAGAGGATCGATTACGGAAAAATTCTGGTGAGTCAATTGCTTTAATAATGAAGGTTCTATCTGAACACCATCAAATGGAGATTCAGAGATGGAACCAATACGTTGTATATGTGAACCAATTAGGATATTTTCTTGTGCGAGGAGTTGTTTGGCGATGGCGCCAGCAAAAACGAGAGGAGCCGTTATTCTACCAGAAAAGTGTCCGCCACCTCGTATATCATTAAAGCCATTGTATTTGATATAGCCTGAATAGTCAGCGTGACCAGGACGGAATTTTTGTGCCATCATGTCGTAGTCTTTTGATTTTTGGTCGCGGTTTTCGATGATAGCACATAAAGGGCTACCTGTTGTTTTACCATTAATAAAACCACTTAAAATAGTAAATTCATCTTTTTCAGACCGAGCGGTTGCTAAAGGACCATTTCCCGGGGCACGACGAGACATTTCTCTAGCTACTTCTGCTACATCGATTGCAAATCCGGGTGGCAAACCGTCGATGGTAATGCCAATTGCTTTTCCGTGACTTTCGCCAAAAATGGTATACTGAATCTTCTTACCCCAAGTTGCGCTCATTGATTTTTCCTCCTAACATCTGAAAATCTTGCCAAAAGTCAGGATACGATTTGCTAACGCATTCCTTATGCTCGATTGTAATAGGGCTATCGCATTTTATGGAGGCGATGGCTAGTGCCATGGCAATGCGATGGTCATGCCAACTATGGACAACAGCACCGCCGGTAAGGGAAGGACGACCAACAATGGTTAGTGAATCTTCATGTTCGGTTATGTCTGCACCTAACTTATTGAGTTCTGTAGTGATTGCTTTTAAACGATCACATTCTTTGATCCGCAGGCGAGCCGCCCGTATAATCTGCGTAGTGCCTTCACTAACGGCAGCAAGTACGGTAAGAATCGGCACTAGGTCAGGACACTGGGATGCGTCAATGGTAATACCTTTCGTTGTAGAGGGTGATGCTGTAATGGCATTGGATTCTAGCTCCAGATTCCCACCCATTTCTTGAATCAAATCGACAATTACTTTATCGCCTTGTAAAGAGTTTGGGTTGAGTCCGCTGCAGTGAATCGGTGCGCCTAACGTGCCAGCTGCTAGCCAAAAGGCAACTTGTGAATAATCTCCTTCTACATGATAATCTGTGCTGCGATACACTTGATTACCAGATATGATAAATTCGCGATAGTTATTGTTGATTATTTTGATACCGAAGAGGGCAAGCATCGAAAGTGTTAAGTCAATGTAACCTTTTGATTCCATTTCGGTAGTAATCGTAATCGAAGAATCTCCTGCTAAACGTGGTAGGGCGAAGAGAAGACCTGAAACAAATTGGGAACTAACATCACCCCGCAATTCGAATTGCCCCGGTTTTAATGCACCAGTAACGGATAAGGGGAGATGTCCATCGGTAGTTTGATATGCAATCTTTTGTTTATCTAAAATGTTGAAGTAATCATCTAAGGGGCGATCAACCAGTTTCCCTTTGCCAGTAAAGGTCATAGTCTGGTTGTTTAGTCCCAGAGGAATCAGAAAGCGTAACGTAGAGCCAGATTCATTACAAGAAATTTCGTTGTGAATAGGGGATTTACAGTCTGTGCCAGTAATAATTAGATTATCACCTTCTTGGCGAATGACAGCTCCTAAGGCAATCATAGCTTGCATCGTTGCTTTAATATCATCAGAAAGTAAAATGCCACTAATTTTCGATGTTCCTTCAGCAAGTCCAGCGCAAATTACAGCTCGGTGACAGACACTTTTTGAGGTTGGAACGCAGACGCTTCCAGTAAGGGCAGATGGTGTAATGGATAGATCGCTCATAGAACCTCCTAATTATAAGTATAAAGACATATCGTTGATACTTACTTTTTTGATAAATGGTTTACCAATTCCTGCAAGAAGTATAATATTTAGATGTTGCTGAGCCACTTTTTTGTCTAACGTAATGGATTCGAGCAATGCTTGGTGATTATATTCTGTTGCAACGACTGGAAGCTGGAATTTTTTGATAAGATCAATCAGACGTTTTGCAGTGCCAGGTTCTGTGATGCCTAATGCTTCGCTTTGCTCGGTGATGCGCGCCATACCAATTGAGATGGCCTCACCATGCGTATAGGTTTCATAGTGGAAAAAGTTTTCAATCGCATGACCAATGGTATGACCAAAATTCAGTGTCATACGTGCTCCCGTATCTTTTTCATCTTCTTCTACATATTGTTGTTTAATTTGACAGCAGATTGAGATAATCGATTCAATATTTGCAAGAAATTCTTGATCGTCTCGGTAAGAGGTAAGATCATCAAAAAGGGACGTTTGACTGATCATGCTGTATTTGATCACTTCGCCGATGCCATCATGTAGTACTCTAGGCGGAAGAGTTTCCAGGAGATTCGGGTCAATAAAAACAGCATCAGGGTGATAGAAAGTACCAACTAGGTTTTTGCCATTAGGTAAATTGACAGCAACTTTTCCACCGATGCTACTGTCAATTTGTGCTAATAGTGTAGTGGGGACTTGAATATAGTGTACTCCGCGCAGAAAGGTTGCTGCGGCAAAGCCTACCAAGTCGCCGATCACACCGCCGCCAAAGGCGATGACTAGATCGGAACGAGATAATTTAAAATCTAAAAATTGATTGTATAGAGATTCCAGCATGGTCATGCACTTACTTTTTTCACCAGCAGGAACCACAATTTTAGTGACAACGAAGCCTTGACTCGATAGACTATCGACAAAAATGTTTCCATATAAAGAATCAACGTTTGTATCGGTTACAATCGCAATTTTAAGATTATGATAGTGGCTTTGTATATGTTTCCCGATATCTGCTAATAAACCCTTTTGAATCATAATAGAATATTGTTTCTGTGAAAGATTAATTGATTGGATATGCATTCATCAATTGCTCCCTTCATTATATCACGTAGTATATTTTAGATCGTACGGTCATCGATCTCGGCAATCCGTCGTAATGGATCTACTAATGCGGCAAAGCGATCTGGGGTAATGGATTGTTTGCCATCACAGCTGGCATTCGCGGGATCGTTGTGTACTTCGATAATGAGTCCATCAGCACCAACGGCAACTGCTGCTTTGGAAAGTGCTTCAACCATCCACCATTTTCCAGCGGCATGACTTGGATCGATGATAACAGGGAGATGACTCAGTCTTTTGAGTGCTAATACGGCACTAAGATCTAAGGTATTACGTGTATAGGTTTCGAAAGTACGAATGCCGCGCTCACACAAAATAACTTGTTCATTGCCTTCCGACATAATGTATTCAGCTGACATTAGTAATTCTTCAAATGTGGCACTTAATCCTCGTTTTAATAAAATTGGTTTATTAGTTTGACCGATTGCTTTTAATAAATCAAAGTTTTGCATATTACGTGCGCCGATTTGAATAATATCAACGCTGTCAATGAATTTATCTAATTCGCTAGCTGACATGAGTTCGCTAACAATCGGGAGTCCTGTTTCTTGTCGCGCAATTTTTAATAATTCAAGGCCTTCTTCTTTCATACCTTGGAAGCTATAAGGAGAGGTACGTGGCTTATAAGCTCCGCCGCGTAAGAAACCGGCACCAGCTTCTTTTACTTTTCTAGCGATATCAACAATTTGTTCTTCGCTTTCAACGGAGCAAGGTCCTGCAATCAGAGCTATCTTGGTACCGCCAATAGATTCATTACCGACGTTAATCACTGTGTTTTCAGGGTGAAACATACGATTTGCCATTTTGTAAGGCTCCTGTACTGATAAGATTTTTTCTACATATTTTTTATTTAATACCTTGTCGCGATTGATTTGCTGAGTGCTACCAACAACACCTAGGATGATTTGAAATTCTCCATAAGTTGGGCATACCTTACAATCGCTTTTCAGCAATTCATTTTTTAATTCCTCAAGATTTTCAGGTGTAGTGGATGGATGTAATACGATAACCATAAATAAAACCTCCTTTTTTTTTGGAAAAATATTTCAGCTAAAATGCAACAAAAAAAGAAGACTCCAGTGAGTCTTCTAAAGATGCTTGCGAATGAATTTGTAGCGACTAGTTCGTTCCTAGTCGCGCTCTCGCATCTAAGTACCCATTGAAACAATGTAATATTAATTTTGCCCAGCTAAAAAAGTCAAAGCTAAAAAAGTAGCTCCAACTAAAGTAATAAAAATATTGTTGTCTTATTACTATTTGCATGGCTTTTAACATTACAATAACCTCCTATTGATAAATAGATGATAAATTTGCTGAATTGCTTTTATTATAACAAATCAAAAAAAAATGTCAAGTGTTAGTTTGAAAAACATTAAAGATATGAAAAAATGTTAAGAAAATGTGGATTAAAAATACAGATGTGCATCAAGGGGGTACTTATTCTCGGAGATATTATAAAGTCTGCCTACTGGTTTACGACGATTACTGATTAAGGATACTTAGCTCCATTTATATCATTGGATATTATTGGAGAAATCAGTTATAATGGTAGAAATATGAGGAGTGATGTATGTGTCCAATGCTATGATGCAATCAAAACCACAACATGTGTTACAAGATCCGATTTTTATTATTTTTATTTTATTTGTTGCCATGGTATCTATATTATATGTATTTGCTAAGTCGCTATTAATTTTGTTATTTATTACGGCATTATTGTTTATTTTACTTGATCCATTAGTAATGAAAGTTTCGCGTTTTATATCACACGGTATGGCGGTTTTTGGCGTATTGATTGCTTTTTTTGGAATGTTGACGATGTTGATGAGTTTGATTTTTAGTACTGTCCTGCCTGATTTGGCGCGATTTATTGTTGAACTTCCGGCTTTTGTTACTCATTTTGATTCGTCGGTATTATTAAGTGCATTGCCACCGGAATTTATGGAATACGGAAATCAGGTACTGCATGATTCTGTTGTTTTTGGCGTGAATATGGTGAAGGAATCCATTGTTCCTTTGATCCGGACTTTTTCTGGAGTTGCGGAAATGATCGCAGTGCCATTTTTGACTTTTTACTTATTAAAAGATGGGAGAAAAATTGCAGATGCGATCGCGACATTTTTCCCAGCCGCCCAGGTAGAACGGTTTTCACCTTTTTTGCGGGATGTTAGTTCTGTGCTTGGTGGTTATATAAGAGGTCAAATGATGATTTCTTTGTTTTCGGGTATTGTAGTGTTTGTGGGTATGTCTATTTTTGGTTTACCTTATGCTCATATTTTGGCAATCGTTTCTGCGTTATCTGAGTTTGTGCCTGTGATTGGTACTGTCGTTGCGACTGTGCCTGGTACTTTAGTAGCGCTTTCGTATTCTCCAGTGCTCGCATGTAAGGTATTGTTATATTATGTTGTTTTATTGAAGATTAATCATAATATTATCTATCCTAAGATTGTAGGACAGGCGATTAAGGTGCATCCACTATTTATTATGGTTACTGTTTTACTATTTGGTCATTTATTCGGAGTAACGGGTATGTTATTCGCCGTACCTACTGTTGCTATAGGGAGAGTATGGTTATTGCATTTATGGGGAAGAGGAAATGAATGTACGAATCGGACTCATTGAGTAAGACATAGTAAATAGCATAAGCTACTTGATTTTTAGATACTGCCTTTGAGCAGTATCTTTTTTTACGGCATCAGAAAGTCAATCGGGGGGCAGTATCGTTGATTCTTCCAAGAGAGTGATCGCTATATTGTTAGTCTGCCGCGGCTGGGCTATAAGGGGTTCGCTTGCGTCCTTCGTAAAGCCACTCAACCCTTATAGCCCAGCCACGACGATCGCCATGAAGAAACTTTAGTAGAGACACGGTTAACAGGAAAAATATTTTGAGATAGCAGAAGAGTATCTTAATAAGATTACAATTCACTTAATAGAAAATAATTTTATATGTATGTGTCAGTAATAGTAAAGAAAAAAAGGACTTAGTGATGTACTACTATAGGGATATGGGTGACGAACTTGGATTGTCTAGTTTGATGGTTCTTTCCATAGCTAGTTGAAAAATCTTATTTCTGATAAAATAAAAGAAAAAGGGAGTGAGATGAAAAATGGATGAATTTATAAAATTGTTGGATAATAACCTAAGTTATACAAGCCATGAAAT
>Ga0074193_1003115_pt1 | contig 12986 bp, 8 predicted proteins | sample EPASupsiteHSE605_FD_64523 | JGI IMG/M metagenome (GOLD analysis project Ga0074193, IMG submission 64523) | Bioremediated contaminated groundwater from EPA Superfund site, New Mexico - Sample HSE6-05 | ecosystem: Environmental > Aquatic > Deep subsurface > Groundwater > Contaminated ... | reverse complement strand
TTACGTTAATTCGGAAGGGGAAATTGCGCTTTATGGTGTACACACTCTCCAATACATTGAGTTTATCAATGATCAGTCATTAAAAATTCTGTTTGCCATGAAAACTAAAAAAGAACCTGCGAAATGAAGTGTTTTATCGATGTGCAGTGATGATAACCATGTGAAATTATTTTATTCCGGATAATTTAGGTTTGAAAATGTGACGTATGTTCTTGAAAATTAGCTAGTGAAATTAAGAATTCATAATTTAATCAATAAAATAGATGGTAATTTTAAAATAGAAAAAAGTTACAGGAGTATTAATTAATATCCACACTTTACAGGATACGATCCGCAAGCTTACGGATGGCACTTGTACTTTCAAATAGTTGATCCGCAAGCTTACGGATGGCATTCCTACTTTTAAATAGTTGATCCGCAAGCTTACGAATGACACTTGTACTTTCAAATAGTTGATCCGTAAACTTACGGACGGTACTTGTACTTTCAAATAGTTGATCCGCAGACTTACGGATGGCATTCCTACTTTACGGGATATGATCGTAAGACCTTATGATGGCATTCCTATCTTTTGGGGATATGATTGTAAGACCTTACGATGGCATTCCTACTTTACAGGATATGATCGTAAGACCTTACGGATGGCATTCCTACTTTACAGGATATGATCGTAAGACCTTACGATGGCATTCCTACTTTGCGGGATACGATCGTAAGACCTTACGATGGCATTCCTACTTTGCAGGATATGATCGTAAGACCTTACGATGGCATTCCTACTTTGCGGGATACGATCGTAAGACCTTACAATGCCATTCCTACTTTACAGGATACGATCGTAAGACCTTACAATGCCATTCCTACTTTACAGGATATGATCGTAAGACTTTATGATGTGGTACTGTCCAAAACTGTGTAAACCCTACTTTTTGGTTTTCGAAACTTCGTGTTATCGACCTGCTTATTTTAGTACCCAATACCAATAATTAAGGAAGTTGGAAAGCTGGTGGTGGAAAGGTGAGGAAGAATTTAGAATTCAGGAGTTAGAAGTTTGAATACAGAAGCACCCCCGAAGAGGTCGAAGACCCTTTGGGGGGTGAAGATGAAAAAGAATTTAGGAGTTAGAAGCCAGAATTTCAATCCCTCTCAATCAAGACTGAAGAGATTGAAAAGCCTGAAGAGCCTGAAGAGCCTGAAGAGACTGAAGAAATTGATAAGTACCTTTTAATCTTTCTCAATCTTTTTCAATCCCTTCAATCAAAGAGTGGTTGGGGGATAAAGAGATTTGTTATTTTTCTCATTAAGTTGCAGGTAGTTTAAAACTTTATTATTTTTAACTGACTAAGAAATAACAGATACAAATGAATAAGAGTAGTTTGGTTAAGTATACGAAAAACCATAAAATTATTGAGGAAGTATGCACTATAACGAATGCTGATATATCCACAATTTTGTGGATATACCGGTGTTACCGCCAAGTGTAAAAAGATAGACTACAGACATATACGATAGTGATAAATTGAAAATAGAAAATAGAAAAGATTTAGCTTTTTGACAGGACAGTGCAAATTTGATGGGGATTTATTTTGTTTTTTTCTTCCTCCCGCAAAAAAAGAAGAAAGAAATCCCACCCACGTTGCAGCACATTTGCAAGCCCTACGAGCCGACGCTCAAAACCAAAGCTTGCAAAAAAGCTGCAATTTTGTTTATGCACCCATGCAAAAATGTTACATTTGAACTTTAAATTAATGATTTTAAAAAGAAGAAAATAGATAATGATTGATTTCAAAGAAAAAGCTAACCTCATTTGGAAAGTAGCAGACTTATTACGAGGTGATTATAAACAATCTGATTATGGTAAAATCATTTTACCAATGACCGTTTTAAGACGTTTAGACTGTGTTATTGCACCCACCAAGCAAAAGGTTTTAGATTATATGCCGAAAATTGAAAAGCTTTCGGACAGTGCAAAAGATATTACTTTAAATAAAATTGCCGGACTGAATTTCCATAATCGTAGCAATTACGATTTTGCAAAAATAAAAGCCGACCCAAATAATGTTGCAGCCAATCTGAGAAACTTCATTAACGGATTTTCAACGGGTGCTAGAGAGATAATTGAATACTTTGATTTTGATTCACATATTGACCGGTTAGACGACCCAAAAACCGATTTACTTTTTAAAATCGTTGAAGCCTTTGCCGATATAGACTTATCGGAAATGACTTCAATGGAAATGGGTTATGTTTTTGAAGAATTAATCCGCAAATTCTCTGAACTTTCAAACGAAACCGCGGGGGAACACTTTACACCAAGAGAAGTAATCAAACTCATGGTAAACGTGTTATTTGTTGACGAAAAAGACATTTTCAAGAAAGGAATTGTAAAAACTTTGTATGACCCAGCTTGCGGAACAGGCGGAATGCTTTCGGTGGGTGAATCGTTTATAAAAGAGCAAAACCCCGATGCAAAAATGGAAGTATTCGGACAGGAAATAAATCCCGAATCATACGCCATTTGTAAATCGGACATGATGATTAAAGGGCAAAACCCTGCAAACATTAAGTTTGGCAATACTTTTACGGTTGACGGACTTGAAAACGAAAAGTTTGATTATATGCTTTCCAATCCGCCTTTTGGCGTTGATTGGAAAAAAGCTCAAAAAATGATAACTGACGAAGCCGGGGAAAAAGGCTTTTCAGGGCGGTTTGGTGCTGGATTACCAAGAATAAACGATGGTTCGCTTTTATTCCTTCAACACATGATTTCGAAAATGAAACCCGAAGGTAGCCGAATTGGAATTGTATTTAATGGTTCGCCTTTATTTACAGGACAAGCGGGAAGCGGTGAAAGTGAAATCCGTAAATGGATTATAGAAAATGACTGGCTGGAAGCTGTCATAGCCATGCCCGACCAACTCTTTTATAACACGGGTATTTCTACTTACATTTGGGTACTTTCGAACAAAAAAAATGCCGACCGCAAAGGGAAAGTTCAACTGATAAATGCCACAGGAACAAAAGACGAAGAAACAGGACAAACCCCAAATCGGTTTTGGCAAAAAATGCCTCGCAGTTTAGGGAACAAACGAAAAGAAATTCCCGAAAACGGCGACACAAAAGGAATTGGTTATGTAACCAAAATTTACGGTGAATTTACCGAAGGCGAATTTTGTAAAATCTATCCAAAAGAATATTTCGGTTATTGGCGTGTAACAGTGGAACAACCATTAAAAAATGAAAAAGGGAAAATTCAAAAAGACAATAAAGGAAATCCAAAACCTGATTCAAGTCTAAGGGATTACGAAAATATTCCTTTTTTGCGAAAAAATGAAAGCGGAAACCTCGTTCCACAAACCATTCAGGAGTATTTCGACCGTGAAGTCTTACCCCACGTTCCTGATGCATGGATTGATGAAAGCAAAACAAAAACAGGCTACGAAATAAACTTTACCAAATATTTCTACGAGTTTAAAAAGCTACGCCCATTAAGCGAGATTAAAGCCGATATTTTGGCTTTGGAGGAAGAAACCATTGAATTGGAAAAAACGGTGCTTGACTAATGGATAGATTTCAAAATAAATATCGCATACCATCGTCGCGATTACAAAATTGGGATTACCGTTGGGCGGGGGCCTATTTTATTACCATTTGCACCAAAGGCCGCGAAAATTATTTTGGAAACATCACAAATGGTGAAATGCAATTATCAGGTGTAGGCATTTTGGGCGATGTGTTTTGGTACGAAATTAAAAATCATGCAAAAAATTTGGAATTGGGTGCATTTGTGGTTATGCCCAACCATGTACATGGTATTTTGATTTTGAATGGTGAAAACGGTAATGATAACAATAACAATATTGGTAATGGCAATGATATTGGTAACGTCGTAGAGACAGGGCATGCCCTGTCTCTACGACGACGACGACGACCACAACCATTACAACAAACCGAAAAAAACATTGGACAACAACGATTTCAGAATATTGGTAAAAATACCGTGTCATCAATTATTGGTTCATACAAATCGGCAGTTACAAAACATGCCAATCGTTTAGGATTTGCATTCGAATGGCAGGAACGTTTTTACGACCATATTATCCGTAACGATGGCGAATACCAACGCATTACCGAATACATTATTACCAACCCCCTGAAATGGGGTAATGACAAATTTTTTAATGTACAGACTGGGCATGCCCAGTTTCCACAATAACCCGCACAAAATGGAACAATACGAAAAATATAAAGACTCTGGCATTGAATGGATTGGCGAAATCCCTGAACATTGGGATGTTAAAAAAATCAAGCACCGTTGCTACGTGAAAGGGCGTGTGGGCTGGAAAGGATTAAAGTCAAGTGAATTTCTTACCGATGGTTTTTCTTATTTAGTAACAGGAACAGATTTTAAGAATGATACTGTTGATTGGGATAATTGCTATCATATTGATGAAGAAAGATATAACGAAGACCCTTACATTCAATTGCAAAATGAAGATTTGCTAATTACAAAGGATGGAACGATTGGTAAATTAGCAGTTGTAACAAATTTAGATAAGCCAGCTTGTTTAAACAGTGGAATTTTTGTAGTTCGCTCAACAAAAGATGATTTTTCGACAAGGTTTTTACTTTGGGTTTTGAAATCAAGCATTTTTACTGATTTTAATGGTTTAACCGCCTACGGCTCAACCATTCAACATTTGTATCAAAATGTTTTTGTTGAATTTGCTTTTGCATTTCCACCTGTAAATACTCAAATTTCAATTGCTGATTATTTACAAAAGAAAACCGCCGAAATAGACCGCATCATTGCCAACAAACAAAAACTCATTGCCCTTTACGAAGAAGAAAAACAGGCAATTATTAACCAAGCTGTTACCGCAAGTATTCAGGCAAATGTTTCGTATAAAAAAACAAGTACAGATTGGTTAGATGAAATTCCAGATTCTTGGCAATTCCTTACAATGAAAAGACTTGTTTCAACAAAAATAACCGATGGCCCGCATGAAACGCCTGAGTTTTTTCCTGATGGTGTACCATTTCTCTCAGCCGAATCTGTGAAAAATGGGAAATTAGATTTTGATTTTCGGAGAGGAAATATATCAAAAGTATTGGATGAACTGTATAGTAAAAAATGCAAACCCAAAAGAAATGATATTTTCATTGTTAAATCAGGTTCAACAACTGGTAAAATAGCGATAGTTGATTTTGATGATGATTTTAATATTTGGTCACCATTAGCCCTAGTTAGAGTAAATGAAAAAGTAAAACCGTATTTTCTTTATTACGCATTACAATCATTCTACTTTCAAAAACAAATTCAATTATCGTGGTCATTTGGAACACAGCCTAATATTGGAATGAATGTTATTGAAAATTTGAAAGTGGCAGTTCCAATTAGTTTAGACGAGCAAGATTCTATAATTTCTCATATTGAGTCTGAACTCAAACGATTAAATGAAATCATAGAAAAATTTAACAAACAAATAGACCTATTACAAGAATATAGAACCACTTTAATTTCAGAAGTTGTAACCGGGAAAATTAAAGTATGCTAAATTTGAGGGTATGAACCAACTGAGCGTAAAAATAGTATCGCTGATAGAGCAGGCACGGCAGCAAGTGGCGCGGGCAAGCAATACCACTATGGTGCATACCTACTTTGCCATTGGCAGGTTGCTGGTTGAGGATATGCAAAAAGGCGAACTGCGTGCCGAATACGGTGCCGAGTTGCTCAAGCAGGTTTCTGCCGACCTTTCAGCCCATTTTGGTAAAGGCTACTCTGTTCAGAACCTTGAGCGTATGCGTTCGTTTTATTCGGTGTATGCAAATTCCTCAAACGAGTTGAGGAATTCCGAGGTGATTCAAAAATCCTCAAACGCTTTGAGGATTTTGATTGATGGGCAAAAAACGGTCAACCTCTTGCCGCTTAGTTGGTCGCATTACCTTTTCTTACTGCGCATCGACAACGAAGCCGAAAGACAGTTTTACGAAATAGAAGCTTATCGCAATCAATGGATTTTGAAGGAACTCGAACGCCAATTCAATTCGGGACTCTACGAGCGTTTGCTGCTGAGCAAAGACAAAGATGCTGTGTTTGAACTTGCAACCAAAGGGCAGTTGATAGCAAACCCCAACGATTTACTAAAAGAACCTTTGGTACTTGAGTTTTTAGGCATAAAGGAAGAAACCACATATTCGGAAACCGAATTGGAAACCGCCATTATAAACAAAATAGAAATGTTTATGCTTGAGCTGGGTAAAGGATTCTTTTTCGGTGGCCGTCAGGTTAGGTTTACGTTTGACGAAGAGCATTTTTTTGTCGATTTGGTATTTTACAACCGTCTACTGCGGTGTTTCGTGCTCATTGATTTGAAAATAGGGAAACTCAAACATCAGGATATGGGGCAAATGCAAATGTACGTGAACTACTATGACAGGTTTGTAAAGCAGGAAGACGAAAATCCGACCATAGGAATTGTAATTTGCAAGCACAAAAACGAAGCAGTTGTAGAATTAACGCTACCAAACAACAATCAACAACTTTTTGCCACCAAATACCAAACCGTTTTACCTTCGAAAGAAACATTGAAACAATTGATTGAAAAACGGATTTGATTTGGCATAAAAAAGAAACACATCAACTATCTGATAAACAGAGATTATTTCTTTTTTTATTAGAAAATAATCGGAAAAGAAACCGAAAAACAAGAGGAGAAATTGTAATGAATAATACAAGTTATGATCAAATAGATGAAACATTAACAGATTCGTTAAAAAAGGCAAAAGATATTTTCAACAAGAATAGTCTGTATCATAAAATAGAAATTCCTAATTTTGATTGCTCGTATTTGCCTGGTACAGAAACTGATGGGAAAGATTTGCCTGAGCAGATTAAAGAGGAGTTTTTCTATCATCTTCATAAAGATGATAATTCCGAAATAATGGTAAATGAATTTCCCTGTTTATATGTTTTCGAGCTTATAGATAAAAATGATTGTAAACGAGTTATTGAGGCTTTGCAAAAAATAAAATCTAAAAACATAGGTAGAACCTTACCGCCATTTAAAACAAAAATCCCCGATTCTAAATACTTATACGTAGGCAAGGTAGAAAAAGAAGTAGGAGGCAGATTGGTAACGCATTTAGGATACTATCAAACTAAAGGTAACCATGGGTTACAATTAGCATTTTGGGCAAAAGAAATGAACCCTGCACTGCTTATATCTGTAAGCATATACCGGTTTGCTAAAGAAATGAGACCATATATTTCAGCTTTTGAGAAAATTTTGGCAAAAGAGCTAAATCCCATCATTGGCAAACATAAATAAGTAATTGGCATGAGCATAACTACTGAACATACATTCGAATCTGCCATTGTTGAATCGTTGGTTCAACACGGCAACTATTCACAAGGCAATGCCCCCGATTACAGCCCCGAATTGGGCATGTTTAAATATGAAGTGATTGCATTTTTGCAAGACACACAGCCAAAGTCATGGGAAAAAATCACCGCCGTGCATGGTACCGATGCCGATAATCGCATTATTCAACGCCTGTTCAAAGAATTGGATTTGCGGGGTAGTTTGGATGTGTTACGAAATGGATTTACCGATTATGGGGTTAAGTTTCGTATGGCATTTTTTAAACCCGAAACAGGCTTAAATGATGAAACCATTGAACTTTACGGTAAAAATCAATTAAAAATAATCCGTCAGGTTTATTACAGCAATAAAACTAAGAATTCTGTTGACCTTGTAATTAGTTTAAACGGTTTGCCCGTTGCAACATTAGAGTTGAAAAACCATTTTACAGGTCAAACTGCTGATAATGCTAAAAAGCAATATTCAACCACGAGAGATAATAAAGAATTGCTTTTTGCCTTTAAAAAACGTACGTTGGTACATTTTGCTGTTGACCCCGACGAGGTTTATATGGCAACAAAAATAGATGCAGAACGCACCTATTGGTTACCTTTCAACAAAGGTTGCAACAATGGTAAAGGGAACCCACATAATCCCGATGGTTACAAAACTGCTTATTTGTGGGAAAACATTTTGGTGAAAGACAGTTTAATGGATATTCTCTATCGCTTTGTACACTTACAAGTTGAAGAATATGAATTTGAAGAACAAACACGTAAGAAAGAAAAACTCATTTTCCCTCGTTTTCATCAATTAGATTCAGTTCGAAAAATCACTTCCGATGCAAAAATTAAAGGAGCAGGAAAAAACTATCTAATTCAACATTCGGCAGGTTCGGGCAAAAGTAATTCAATCGCCTGGTTGGCTTACCGCTTGTCGAGTTTACACAATCAGTTTGATGAACGAGTTTTCAATAGTGTAATTGTAATAACTGACCGCCGGGTACTTGACCAGCAATTACAAAATACCATCTATCAGTTTGAGCACAAAACAGGCGTAGTTCAAAAGATTGACCAAGACAGCACACAATTAGCCAAAGCAATAATTTCAGGCACGCATATCATTATCACAACCTTACAGAAATTTCCGTTTGTAATTGATAAAGTTGGAAACATCCCCGACCGCAAATATGCTGTAATCATTGACGAAGCTCACAGTTCGCAGGGCGGTGAGGCAAGCAAGAAAATGAAAGAGGTACTTGCCGTAAAAACAGGGCATGCCCTGTTCCCACAAGAGGATGAAATAATTGACCCCTATGACTTAGAAGATGAAATAAATGCAGAAGTTGAAAGATCATGTAAATCGAGAGGTCAACAACAGAATATTTCATTTTTTGCCTTTACAGCAACACCTAAAACAAAAACCTTGGGCGTTTTTGGTCAATTAAATGTTGCTGGCAAACCCGAACCATTTCATTTGTATTCCATGCGTCAGGCAATTGAAGAAGGTTTTATTCTTGACGTTTTAGATAATTATACAACCTACGAGCGGTATTTTAAATTAACCAAAGCAATAAGCGAAGACCCCGAATTAAACAAAAAGAAGGCGGCAAAGGCAATCGGGCGTTTCGTTTCATTACATCCGCATGAATTGGCTCAGAAAACCGAGGTGATTATCGAGCATTTTCGCCAAATTGTTTGCAAAAAGATTGGTGGAAAAGCTAAAGCAATGGTTGTAACTGGTTCAAGACTTCAGGCAAAACGTTATTTTATTGAATTCAAACACTATATAGAAGCTAAAGGTTATAAAGATATTAGAGTTTTGGTTGCATTTTCTGGCAAAGTGATGGATGTTGATTATCCTGAAGGAGTTTCAGAACCCGAATTAACGGGTTATGGAGAAAAAGAGTTACCAAAAATATTCAATCAGGACGATTATAAAATATTGATAGTCGCGGATAAATACCAAACAGGTTTTGACCAACCGCTTTTGCATACTATGTATGTGGATAAAGCACTCTCAGGCGTAAAAGCAGTTCAGACATTATCACGTTTAAATCGTACTTGTCCAGGTAAAGAAGATACTTTTGTGTTGGATTTTGTAAACGATCGGGAAACTATTTTAGCATCGTTTCAGCCCTATTACCAGCGTACAAGTGTCACCGAAAACCCCGACCCAAATCACTTATATGATTTAAAGGGAAAATTAGATGAGAAACAAGTTTACTGGCAATCGGAAATTGAAGCCTTTGCAAACGTCTATTTTAAACCAGGCAACCGTTTATCAATTAAAGACCAATCAACCCTTTACGCATACATTGACCCTGCCGTAGATAGATTTAAGGCTTTAGAAACGGAAGAAATAAAAGACGAATTCAAAAAAGGATTAAGAACGTGGTGCAATTTGTATTCTTTTCTTTCTCAGATAATGCCATTCTCTGATTCTGATTTTGAAAAATTCTATGCCTACGCAAAGCTTCTTCAAACTAAATTACCAAAACGCGATTTGTCAGAGAGTCTTCAACTGACTGATGAATTGGCAATGGAATATTATCGCTTAGAGAAAATTGCAGACGGTACAATTGAATTGCAAAAAGAAGATGGAGAACTTGACGGTTTGACAGAAGCAGGCATAAAAAGAGCAAAGGAAGAAAAAGCCCCGTTATCGCAGATTATTAATGTTTTAAATGACAGATTCGGAACTGATTTCACTGAGGCAGACAGATTGTTTTTTGACCAAATGGAAGCTGATTTGCTTTTAGATGACAAATTAAAAGAACAAGCACAAGCCAATAAAATTGATACATTCAAATTTGCTTTTGAGGATTTGTTCCTCACTAAACTGATTGAGAGAATGGACCAAAACCAAGAGATTTTTGAAAAGATATTAGAGAACAAAGCATTTGGCGGAGTTGTAAAAGAATTATTAATGAAAAGTGTATATCTGAAATTAAATGAAACAGAAAACAGCCGACCCTAATTGCATACACATTGCCAAGCCCCCCCACGAGCCAACGTTCCAACCAAATCTTTGTCAAGGAGCTTGTCAAGCCAACCCACCGAGAGAAATTGTTTTAAAAAATCTGCCGAAACTTAAAATAATAAAAACGCTAATTCACAAGCTTATACGTCAGACATGAAAGTAAAATGACAATGACACGGAAACTGAATAATGACAATGGTTTGCAAGACTGGAAGAAAGAACACCAGGCGGTAACACGTGGTATAGTTAATTGCCGGTGCAGTGCGTATTCGAGCGGCACAGCCCGTATCAAAAGTAGTTGTAACTTGACAGGAAAGTGCCTCGAAATCGGCAACAAAAACATACCGTCAAACCGTTGGTTGCAAGTGAAATAAATGCTCCAAATAAGATTATAGATTAAAATAAAATGAGATTAGGATTAATATTGATTATGGCGTTAGGATTAAGTATAAGTCTTAAGGCGCAAAAGAATAATGAGTATTCAGTGATTGACAAGGCTATGGTTCAGATTCCTGATTCATTGACAAAAACAACTCAAGGAATTGCAGATTATGTCAAATTGAATTTTTCAAAACCTACTGATCAATCACGAGCCATTTTTATTTGGATAGCTAAGAATATTCAGTACGATATTGATAATATGTTTGCAATTAACTTTTATCAAAAAACGAATGAGATTATTGACAAGGTATTAAAAACTCGAAAAGGAATCTGCATGAGTTATGCTGAGCTTTTCAATGATATTGCGAACAAAGTTGGCGTTAAAACATATGTAATATCGGGATATACAAAGCAAAATGGATTTGTCGATTATATTCCTCATGCTTGGTGCGCTAGTATGATAGATTCAGTTTGGTTTCTTTTCGACCCTACTTGGGGTTCAGGATATATTCAAAATGGTAAGTTTGTTAAGCAAATTAACAACTATTACTATAAGGCAAAGCCGGAACAAATAGTTAAATCTCATATGCCATTTGACCCTCTTTGGCAATTCATGAATTATCCTATTACCAATCAAGAATTCTACGAAGGGAAAACACAAGTAAATAATAAAAAGAATTTCTTCAACTTTGTGGATACATTGCAGCTCTTTGAAAAGCAATCTGAGATTGAACAGTTAATATCATCAAGCAATAGGATTGAGAAAAATGGTGTAAAAAACTCGCTCGTCTTCGATAGACTTCAGCATAATAAACGTGAAATTGAATATTACAACAACAAAATGATTGTTGATAACTATAATTCAGCAGTAAACTCATTTAATAACGGGATTAACTTACTGAATATTTTTATTGATTATAGGAATAAGAAATTTACGCCAAAAAGGCCTGATGCTGAGATTAAGCAAATGGTTGATACAGTTGATTATTTATTTAATCAAGCAAGATTACAACTGAATACTTTAAAAAATCCTGATTCTAATTTGGCAACATCAATAACGCAGCTTAATAAATCACTAAACGATGCAACGATTAATTTAAATGACCAAAAGGCATTTGTAGATAGATACTTAAAGGCTGGTAAATTGACTAGAAAAACATTATTTACAAAATATACATGGTTTGGAATACCATTGAATTAAAAAATCACTAACACCTAATAAATTAGGACTCTGAGCGGTGCGCAGCATCCGGTGATTATTCCAGGTTGAATATACTTTGGCAGGCTTAAAGGGTTGATGTTTCTGGCTTTTTTACATCTTAATCACCTTCTGATGGTATATTTTTGTATCAGTTTTAAATACAAGAATATAAATTCCTTTGCTTATACTGGTTAGATCATTGAGGTAATAATTATTGAATCCGGATTTGATGCTTAGCTGGGTTCTTTCCCAGAGTTTTTTTCCGGAACAACTGTATAATTCCATGCTGGCAGTTTGTGAATTGCCTGATTCGTATATAACTTGCAGGTAATCGGTAAATGGGTTTGGAAGTGCAGTCAGGTGTTTGTTTTCCATGTCCCCTTTTTCTCCGCTTGTAAGGAGGATGTTTGCAAGGTTAAAATCCGGAACACCGTAACCCAACAAGGAATCAGGAGATGTATATTGGTTTGCGCTACGTTTCACCGCATTAATAATTTGCATGTTGCTTAGCGTTGGATTTGCCTGCCATAAGCAAGCAACCATGCCTGCAAGAACGGGAGACGCAAATGATGTACCATTTCCCGGAATGTATCCGTTGTCTGTAGCAACAATGGTTGCTACGCCCATTGCAGCCACATCCGGTTTAACTCTGCCATCAGCAGTGGGCCCAATTGAACTGAAAGGTGCCCATTCCATATTTTCGTTTACAGCACCAACCGTTAGAATATTGTCAGCATCAGCCGGTACACCAATATATCTCCATTGTTGCTGTGCCGAATTTCCGGCACTGTTCACAACAATAATTCCTTTTGCTGCGGCAATTGCTGCGGCTTTGGAGCCTATCGCTGTTTTGCCATTTATTTCGGCATATTCATGACCAAAGAGCAGATCATCGAAATAAGTGTAGCCCAATGATGAATTGATGATATCAGCACCTACACTATCCGCAAATTCGGCTGCAACGGCCCAGTTTGCTTCTTCTATAGGGTATTCTGAAGTAGCATCTTCGCTACGGAGTAACCAATAGGATGCTTTGGGTGCAGTACCAACCATCGAGC
>Ga0074193_1003113_pt1 | contig 12994 bp, 8 predicted proteins | sample EPASupsiteHSE605_FD_64523 | JGI IMG/M metagenome (GOLD analysis project Ga0074193, IMG submission 64523) | Bioremediated contaminated groundwater from EPA Superfund site, New Mexico - Sample HSE6-05 | ecosystem: Environmental > Aquatic > Deep subsurface > Groundwater > Contaminated ... | reverse complement strand
CATGGGTGGTGGATAAGCATCAAGAGGACCGTATCTCTGATACTGCCTCTGGTTGAAATAAGCATGTCGCAGGGACGGTTCTTGTGGCATCGAAGTTAGGCTTGTTTTGTTTACGCAGCAGCCTAGATAATGTCACCGGAATCGCCCTTCTATTAATTTCTTTGACACTATTTGGCAAAATTAACTTAGTTGAGTCAAAGCTTGAATTTAAATAAATGTTAGAATTTTAGGACAAGTTGTGGTATTATATACTCGAATAGGGTCTTATAATGTTAAATGTTATTGGTTATTATAGGGTGAACTGACACTCATTACCTCTTGGAACGTGATGTACATAATTACATTATCCTGGAAAAAGGCGGTAGAGATAATGGATGTTAATGGATCTTTATTGTTGCAACAACATCTTGCTCAAATACTAAAAACCGGAAGGGCAATTAGCGAAAATGTTCCGGCAAGACTGGATAAAATCAAGGAAGAATGGTATAACCTCGTTCAAGGTAACCCAGTAAATAAGGATATAGTGCCGCGAACAATTTATGAGTCATGGCAAAGAAGTATGGAATATGGAGTTGATCCTTATTCAAAAAATAGAAAGTTTTTGTCAAAAGAGGAAATTAAAAAGCAGATTTTAGATAATCATGACTTTATCAAAAAATTTGGCGATATTGTTATAGAAGTGCAAAGTCTGGCCAGGGAAAAGGGTTTATCTATACAAGTATTTGATAGCGAGGCAAGGACTCTTCAGCTGATTGCATATACGAATTATATGCACCGGGAACTGGGTATAAGGAGTCCAATTCCAGCTGGTTTAGCGGAAAATGACATAGGAACTAATGCGGCTTGCCTTGCATTGCGGGAAAATAAATCAGTACAAGTATTGGGACCTGAACATTTTAACTTTTATTTTCACAACTTTTACTGTTCTGCCGCTCCTATTCATGACAGCAAAGGAAAAGTTATTGGCGCTATAAATATTTCCAGTTATAGCCATAAGCATACTATTGATACCTTGATGCTGGTGACATTATTAGCAAGAACATTTGACAGTATGAATTTCATTATGGATACCATGGGAAAATTGGATAAAATTAGTCTTGCTATGAATAGAACCATTGATTATTTGCCTCATGGCATGGTTTATGTTAATAATGATAACGAAATAGAACATTATAATGATAAGATAGTCGAGATGCTGGGGCTTGATAAATCAAACATTAAAGCCGATCTTACAAAATACATTTTTGCTTTGCAAAAGAATGTTGTAAATGATTCTGCAGATAAACAAGAAATATATTTAGATGTTAAAGGTCGAAAAAAATTATTTTTGGTATCTTCAAAGAAAATACTTAACTATACCAGTAACGAAGAGAAAATTATTTTTGTAGAAAATGCAAAAAATGCCAATAGCAGCTTCCAAGGTAATGAAGCTGATTATATATTTGATGATATCATTGGTAAAAGCAAAAATTTGATGGAAGTCAAAAACCAAGCGAAAATAGTTGCAAAATCTTCTTCACCGATTTTAATATTCGGGGAAAGTGGCACTGGTAAAGAGTTATTTGCTCAGGCTATTCATAACGCAAGTCCTAGAGAAGGCGGACCCTTTGTTGCAATTAATTGTGGCGCTATCCCGCATGATTTGGTTGAAAGTGAATTATTTGGTTATGAGTCCGGTGCTTTCACCGGAGCTTCGAAAAATGGAAAATTGGGCAAGTTGGAGATAGCCTGCGGCGGAACCCTTTTTCTTGATGAAATTGAAAGTATGCCTGTAAATATTCAAATTAAATTATTACGTGCTCTTTCCACTAATAGAATATGTAGAATTGGTGGAATTAAAGAGATACCTATAGATATTAGACTTATCTCAGCAACAAAAAAAGATTTGTTGCAAGAAGCTGATGAGGGTAATTTTCGGGAGGATTTGTATTACAGAATCAGCATAGTCACACTTAAGCTGCCAGCTTTGCGCGAAAGAGCCGATGACATACCCATATTGACGAAACATTTCATTGAAATGTTTCGTGAAGAAAACAACTTAAAAGTGGTGGAAATTGAGAAGGATTTTTTAGAGGCCCTCTCCTGTTACTCCTGGCGTGGAAATATAAGGGAATTGAGGAATGTAATAGAAAGAGCCATCATTTTATTGTGTAACAGGCAAAAAATATCCCTCTGTGATCTTCCGGAGAAAATAGTTAATGCTTATAATTATAAAAGTCTGAAGAGTAAAGTAAATATCAAAGATATGAAAAACTCTTCAAGTGGTTGTTTAATGAAAATGAGTGAGGAAATAGTTATTGAAATACTTCTGTGTGAAGAGAACGGCAATCTAAGCAAAGTCGCTGAGCGTTTGGGTATAAGCAGGTCAACATTATATAATAGAATAAACAGCAGTGAAAAATTGAAGAAAAATGTGGATAAACACAAAATTGGGTAAAAATCAATAATGTAAAAACGCTTACTTTCCATCAGGGGAGTAAGCGTTTTTTATGGTGCGCCCGGCATGGGCGCAGTCTAACGGGTTAAAGTCCCGAGTGCGGGTTGATAGTGCCAAGCACATAGCCAAGGGCAAGGGTTTCCATCGCGAGGTGGAATCTGAATTATCTTAGTAAATGTTCAGATAATGAAAAATGTTTTTTAGTGTTCAATTACTTAACATTTAACTTTTCATTTGGAACGAGGTTTTTGTTAGTGTGAATATAAATAATCCCATTTTCCCATAGCAAAGGAAGTAATTTACATTTATGAGGGTTGGCCTAGCAAACAGAAAGCCTTAATTCATATGATTTGCATAATAATCAAAAACTTTTTTCAAGATAGACATATATGGTGAAAATAATTGGCTCTTCGCTAGATCGTGTGGGTAATACCGAAAAAAGCAGCTAACAAGGGTATAAGCTGGGTAAGTTAAAGTTAAGATGACTGGAAATCATGTAAGACATTGTAATTAGAGTTTTACTGTTGCGATATCCCCTTGCTCTAGCTTTAGCGGCCTGGATTAGACTGTTGAGCCCTTCCAAGATACCGTTGGAGATATGGGAACTAAACCAGTTCAGAATACCATTCCAGTGCTCTTTAACGGTATGAGCCGCGTTAACCATCGGCACTAGCTTAGAATGGGTAGCCCAGTAATACCAGCGTTTGAGAAACTTCTCACCGGACACCCGATTTGGCTGCTCAAAAAGACCCTGGAAGGAAAGCTTTATGTTGTAAGCACGTACAGTATCCAAATGCTCATATTTTAAGCTATCAAGCTTGTTGCGCTGTTTAGTAGTTAGATTTTGCTGGTTTTTAAGCCATATATAACGGGTCTTTTTTAATGCTTCATTTTCATGACTTTCATACCTGCGTACTTCATCCACCGCTGCATTTATGATTTTCATGATATGGAAGCGGTCAAAGACCATTTGGGCCTGAGGTAATGACGACTTAACTCCGGCAATAAAGGCGGGAGAAAGATCGCAGCATACGTTCTTAATTTGGTCGGTAGCACCTTGGTGGTTACGTAAATCTGTCACAAAGGAAGCAATGGTTTCTTTCCCTTTGCCTGGAGTAGCAAAGAGCAATCGGGACTTATCCAAGTCTACAAAAAGAGTAATGTAATCATGGCCCTTTTTAGCAGCGGTTTCGTCTATACCTACTTGCTTAACTTCCGAGAAATCTAACTTGGCACGGGCTTCTTCAACGTAATGGTTGAGTATTCGCCATAACCTGGTATCATGTTCACCGGTTAACTCAGCAATGGCATTAACCGGCATATCCTTGGCCAGTAGCATAATCAATGATTCAAAAAGCAGGGTGAATTCACTGCCCGGTCTAGCCCAAGGTAGCATGACCTGCTTTACCTTGCAGCCAGCTGAGCATTTTATACGGGGAACACGTGCATGCAGGTAAGTGCGGAATTGAAAGAAATTCAGATGTCGCCAAGTCTTTTCCTTGGTATCATACACCGGCATGCCGGACTGACCACAGGCGGGGCAGGCAAAGGTATTTCCTTCAGGAAAACCTACCCATATATCCAGCCTATTTTGAGATTCAGAAAACTTAATATCCTGCACCGCCCACGGAGGTGTTAAACCTAAGGCAGCAGCGAATAACGTTTGGTAATCCATGATAGAAGGCCTCCTATTTCAGGAATTGAAAGTACCTTTACATTTCGTCCCTGGCAAAGGCTCTTCCTTCAAGTACCATAATTACCATTCAGTTTTCACCTGATTATTTCTGGGAACATTTGTTCACCCACACGATCTAGCGAAGAACCAAAAAGTCCAAGATACTTACGCTTAAAGTGCGTGGCGATTTGAACTACAAAAAGCATTCACCTAAGCCAACATTGGCAGAGAAAAAGAATACCGGTGTCATCACGCTTGACTGCTATGCTAAAGTGCAATTTGAATCATCCAAAAAACAAGCTGCCCAGGCTGAGATTACCAAACAAGCAGGCTATTTTAACGAAATACATCTGGCTGGGCTTGCTTATGAGCAAATCTACTTTGAACTGCAGAGGTATAAAAACGAAAAGTCCTGGCACAACCTCAATATAGCGAAAAAAGATATCGGCCCCTTACTGGCAGACAATAGCTGGTACAAGCTTCTTATACCCCAGGAGGAACTGGAGCTCCACGATTACAGTGATTTCTCCCGGTGGACAAAAATCGCCGTTACCTTATTAAAAAAATACTGTGAACGCTATTACTATGTGCAAAAAAGTTCCTGGGAAAAGCCACTCTTAACCTATGAATTGATGGATGACGAGGACGAGAACTTCATCAAAAGCGATCAATATGCTATCAGTATAAGCAATGCAGATAAACATGAAGAAGCCAAAATATTCATTGAAAACCTGGCCAGGGAGATGGAGGCAGCGAAAAAGGCTCGCACTCTGGTAAACTTCGTAAGGTCAAAGTACAACCTCACCGCTGTTGCCCTCCCTGCTTCGCTTTATAATCCGGTAATGTATCTTGCTAAAAACAGCATCGACATTACCATCTCCCCGGTGCCGCTCAATGAAAGTGAAATTAATTTTATTGAGGCTTTACGGCTTTATGCTCAGCGCGAGAAAACTTTCTTTGCTGATAAAGAGCTATATATAATCCGAAATGTCAGCCAGAAGGGCGTAGGTTTCTTTGAGGAGGCCGGCTTTTATCCTGATTTCATCATGTGGCTGGTGACAGCAGACAGACAATATATAACCTTTATTGAGCCACACGGTGCTAGGGATATGTCCATCGATGATGAAAAGGTAAAGCTGCACACCAAGATAAAAGATTTCGAGAAGGATATTGATTGTTCGCTAGTGAATACCGATGTTATCTTAAATTCCATTATTCTTACGCCCACTAAACACCTGGAAATGTCAAACAAGCATATTCCAAAATCCGAATGGAATGCCCGGAATGTGGTGTTTATGGAGGAAGCAGATTATATTGAACAATTATTTAATAAGATTCACTAAATTAAAAATGCCACTTTGCCAAAACTGCAAGGTGGCATTTTTATGTTATTTTTCAATTCATATCCGAAATATCTACATACCTACATCGCTTTTCAAACGACAACCATTCTGTCAACTAAACCCTATCTCATCTATGAGACATAGACCTGTTTCCCTGCAACAAAACGCACATCCACAAATGGGCATTTATATCTTTTTCGCCACCGTTGGCATTAGAGATAGCGCTTTGAAATAGCTTAATTACCGGGCTTCCTAGCCTTAATCCTTTATTACACGTGACATCGATACTACCGTCTCAACATGAGATAACCATCAAAACATATCATTTTATGGGGGGGGCGTTTTGCATAAATCCAATATACGATTTCGCAAATCACTCATTCTTTACGCGCAAATGTATATTTCTGCGTATTAGTGCGACCCCCTTAAAGAAAAGTCCCCTCAAAACATTAGTCAGAGGGAACATAAAACACACCATCAAAATTATCTCGAAACCTTGGAACCCCTTGATATCAAGCTACTTCCGCTCTATCAACACGACACACTCGACGTGGTGGGTCTGGGGAAACATATCTACCGATAATGCCCATTTCATACTTTATAACGATTCCTATACTTTTTAACGAAAGGTAGGTTTTGCCTGGCAGGGGGGTGCATCTTTTAACGAAAGGATGCAAAAAACGAAAAAAGCACCGTACAAGCGATGCATTATCTAACCCCAAAATGGCAGAAAGCCCAGTATTTCTGGGCTTTCTCATTGTATCAATTATTGAGTTTATATTTGGTGGAGGCGGGGGGAATCGAACCCACCGTCCGGAAGACCGACTACAGGAGTATCTCCGAGCGCAGGCTGCGTCGTTACTGGGTTGGCGGTCTCTCCAACTTTTGTCAAGGGCTATAGGTCATTCGAACACTCGAAATTTTTAAGTGCTTAATTTTAATGTGTTCAATGGACTTATTATATTCGCATACGCAAATAAATCCAAGATGCATATCGACAGTTACCATACCAGAAATATTGAAGTTATGTACAGAAAATGACAGATTACCAAAAACCCCCAGGGGTATAAAGATTATATGACACAAGCGTCAAGCTGTATTACTTGATAGAACTGCATGACATCTCGCCCTATAAATTCAAACTTAAATAAACGTTATCCAATTCCTCTTTCGTAATCCCAATGTAAGCCAACGTTACCGACGGTGCTGAATGGTTTAGCAGCTTCTGTATTCTCGTGATATCTAATCCCTTCTTGTAGGCGTGGTAGCCGAATGTCTTTCTAAGCGTATGAGTGCCAATATCTTCGGTGATGCCTACTGCTGTGGCTGCGCTGTTTAGTATCCGGTACGCTTGTTGTCTGGTGATGGGCGTACCACCTTTCCTGGACGGAAATAAAGCTTGGCTGGGTTCTAAGTCTGTACGTGAATCAAAGTACTCCTTTAGCGCCTTTATCGTTGTGTTGCCCATGGGGAAGTCCTTGGCCTTGCCAGTTTTCTGTTCTCTAAGTGTGATTCGGTCTTTTAGCTGGCCCTTATCGTCCAGTACGTCCGCAACGTTCAAATGTAGCAGGTCACTAATCCGCAACCCCGAATTAATCCCCAAGGTAAACAGACAATAATCACGCAAACTGTTGCCCTTCAATACCCGCTTGATAGCCTCAATCTTCTTTTCGTCACGAATCGGTTGAACAAATTCCATGATGACGCTGCCCCTTTCGCTATACAACACTAATATGTATATTATATGGTTATGTTACATTCATAGTCAAGGGGACAAGCCCTAATTTTAACCATTCACCTCTTAGCCCAATAACCACAAGGCTTGCAAGGTTTTGTCGAATGTTACTCAATTCTATTGTGTAACATTCGGAAGCGCGATTAAGATGCTTATTTGCTGTATTGATCTTGAGTGTAATACCATTTATATCCAATAAATAAAAGGCCAATCGTGTTTTCTATAGAGCGACCCAAACGCTTCATTAAATTCCGGGGCAACATTAAAACCGTAAAATCTTCTTAAGAGTATAGTATCTCTATAGAACGTTTTACGGTTTTATGTATTCCCCCGATGCCATACACACCAGCCATCCCTTCGCAAAAGCGACCCCACGTCTCATCTGCTATACGCCTTGTGTAACGCACACATTCGTTTCATAATCTGCAACTACGCCCACACGCCCCATTAGTCTACCTCGCCTCACACGTTACTTGTGGGTCCGCTTTGTGGCCAGGAGAGAATAAAAAAACCGGAGGCGTATGAAAACGCTTCCAGTTCATCTCTGCCAATATTATTTGCCATTATGAAAAGCTGATGTTAGGTGAAGTAATATGTGTGCATATTCCGTCTCGATAGGACAGCCTGACCGTTTTAAGCTGTACACCATGACCGCCCAAATTAAACACCCTTGACGCACTGATTGAACAACTAGTGACTGTTCATCGAAGCGAAGCGGAGACCCTTGACATGGAGAATGCCCGTGTTAGCCTCTTTGGCGAGGGGCAATGCGGAGCTTAGTTGCCACCTTGCTCCTTGGAAACACGGGTGCGAGGCTCCATGTCAAGGGCAGTCACGGCCATTTAGTCACCATCCGCATCACTATTTTCCCATGCACAATTTTGCCGGTTAAAGTGTTCAATCTGTGCGGTCAAACTGTCCATTCTCGCCCGGCGTATTCAATGTGAAAACTACACAATTAATTTATAGTCTTTACTAGACAGTTTCATTGGATAAACTTCTATATTGTTTTGTTTTGCAAAATCCATTAGCAGCTCGCTATTCTTCTTTTCAATACAAGCTCCTAAATAGATTGCCGTAGGTTTTGGAACTCTCCAAAATTCTTGTGATGCATTTTCTAAATTACAAATTACTAATCTCCACTCTTTTTCGTAATGCCACTCAAATGACTTCAATAATGAACAGAACTCAAAGCTTTTTCCATTAAAAGGATGTTCTGCTATATTATACAGTTTATCTACATACAAAACAGGTGATAACAAATTAAATAACCCGCTTTCTTCTTCTTCAGAAAAGTCATATTCTATGCAAAACCCTTTGTGGCAATCAGAATAGTGACTCCACATTAAAATAGAATTATTAGTTTCGCTAAAACAAGTTACCCATGTTTTATTTCTTAAAGTATCATTCTCTTCAGAAATTACTTCACTTATCACTTTATCAACATCATATTTATTTTTAATTTCTTGTTTTATATTATCATAGCTGCCACTAGTAGATATACCTAAAACATTAATGACTTTATCTAAAATTTCATTCGTATTTAGACTAATACTAAATACGGAATCAAAAGGGTCATTGAATTTGCTTGGATTTGTTAGATGAACGTGATAATTTATTAAATTATTCCAATTATTTTCATCAAATTTACAATATTTATACAATTTATGAACCTTATTCTTTTTTAATTGGTTGGCTTCCGTCTCATCAGCTATATATGTATCAAGATTAAATGGTTCATATTTTCTAAAAAACTTAATTTTTGCATACTCAATTTTCCAATTTTCGTTATATTCCAATTTAAGTTCTAATTCACGCATGCAACCTCTTCCTCTCACTAGCTATAATCCAACTAAATACCTCAAGAATGGCTTATATATGCGAGTTTAGCATAGTAATATTTTCCACATAGGATCATGTACTCCTTCTTTGTATGGAAAAAATATTCTAAATTATTACACATAGAAATAAATTGCGACAGCATTTAAGAAATAAAAGGCTCGCCAGGGCGTTACCCCCGACAAGCTTTATTAATTTTTCAGTTTAGTATTTAGGTTTGCTATGCAGTTAAACGTCGCACTGACCATTACGCCCAACGTACCCACATCGTCTAATCGCACACAGACGCACCCACTACCCCACCGTCCACATGCCACCCCTTCGTAAGAGAAGGCCCACATTGTGCCAGCAATAAGCCTGGTGCAACGCGAACACATTCACCGGGAATGCATTTATCGATAGAACGGCAATCAGAAAATCGGTTGCCGACTTTCCTCCTTTAGACAGGAGAGTCGAATTAAAAATTGATGGTGTGCATTATACAGTCGGTATTGATATTGCCAAGGCGTTGGGTTACAAAAGACCAACTGATACTGTTTCTTATCATTGCAAGGGGGTCTAACTTGGACCGTCCTTACGAATGGCCGCGATGGTGGTCTAACTTGGAAAGTCATCGACAGTTTAGGTAAAGTAGGATGGTTCCTTCTGCGGATTCCATGAACAATGTAAAAAAGACGTTGGTTATAAGTAGCGACGCTGTTTCATCTTGAAACAGCGTCAAATCAATAGGACGGCAATCAGTAAGATCGGTTGCCGTCTTCTTATTTGTGCCTGACACGTTGTCAGTGGCAAATAGTTGGTTGCCGAATTAAAATTGACAGTAAGCCTTATGCCGTGGGAAACGATATAGCCAGGGACTGTATTGTGGCTATCAGGCTGACGCAGTTAGTATGCACTGTAAGGGGTCGATAACTTATCGATACCCTACAAATGGCGGCGAACAGGATACAAAGGTCATTCTTGAAGGCGACATCTACCGGCTGATTGGATGAGCCGCTGACCAAACTTCTTGACTTACAACCTGATTGCTCTTTTCACCTATCCCAATGGATATTCAACCAGCCAGAATTGCTGAGCAATTGAGCCCGGTTTCGATAGCGCCACAACAATAGATTCCATATTATGTAAGTTATCAACCAAGTTATCCACGCACTGTCAATAACTTCCTAATACTGGGAGTCGTCGTCACCTTGTGCTGTCGTCTTTTCGCCAATTCCCAAAGGATGCACCACATTGAAAATACAGTGGTATGCCGATACGGGTAGTAATGATTGACGGTGAGCCGTGGTGGGTGGCTAAGGACGTTTGTGACGTGCTGGAAATCGCCAATTCACGGGATACATTAACCCGATTAGATGCTGATGAAAAGGATGATGTCGGTTTAACCGACGCCATCGGGCGACTTCAAAATACGGCTATAGTCAACGAGTCTGGTCTGTATGAACTAATCTTTGGTAGCCGTAAACCGGAAGCTAAGGAATTTAAACGGTGGATTAAGCGTGAGGTCATCCCTGCCATTAGCTGGATATGCAAACTATTTAGCAATCCAGGATTCGGTGATGTGCGGTGCGTAGAGATTGATGGTGTGCCTTATGCAGTCGGGATTGATACAGCTAGGGCGCTGGGTTATGCAATACCTCATAAGAATTGCAAGGGGGTTCTAGCTTGGAAGAACATCCTTGCCCATGTGCAATTAAACGCATCACCAGTAATCCCCATTTCGACATATCTAACACTTAGCTTCGCTCTACAAATAACACCAGTCATAGTAGATAACTAATATTTCCAAATTATTCTATAAATCTAGATTAATGATGACTTTTCCGTGTCAATTTAGGTCTGGTAACAATTACATAATATTTTTTAACAAATAAACGTTACAAAACATAAAAACATGCAGATGATAATAAAATCTTGCTATTGGCAAATATTACTTAATGAAAATAACAAGAACCACTTGATTTTAAAAGTTACCAATGCAATAATAATGACACGTTGACGATGGTTGATATAGATAAGTGATGTGTAACTATCTACACATCTCACAATTGTAGCTCATGCGCAGAGGTTGCAACTGTATGTCCCTGATTTCACAACAACAGAATAATAGTTGTCACCAATCAGCAAAATAAACAAAGGCGGTATCTACTTGAAAACATTTGACACTAAACAACAATATGCTGACTTAATAGCCAAATATAGGTATGATATCAGGATGACCATCACGCTAAGGGAACAGTCCCGTTTATATCATGATAAATTCACTAAGTATCTGGACATAGAAAAATCCAAAATATTTAAGAATCAATATTATGTGAAAGAACTAAGTGAAGCTGTTTCACAGACAAATGAATATTCAACTAGAGCGAAAAACGTCTTGGCTAATTATGGCAAATATCTGTTTTGTATTCTTGCAGAGTACGAAAAAAACGGTGCTACCGACCATGAGTTTGCTCAGTTGATTAACTGCAACATGGAGAAGATGGAAAAATACCGCCAGGAATATAATGGTCAGAAGGAGCTTAGCCATTCGTTCTTTGTTGAAGCAATATTGATTCATCAGGCAGAGCTGCCTCTAGTAAGGGAGAAAGAGTGTTTTATCTCGGTTATCAGTGAACTTCCCCTATATGCCGCAATGAACGCATATTATATGCAGTTGCTAGACAGTAGCCCCATGTTGAAGGAAGCAACGTATGACGCACTTGAAGATATTAATCCAAAATTAAGGGAAGGCCAATTCGTTGTCCAAGAGGAGGAAAATGGTAGCATAACGGTGGACAAGTATTACCCGCCGCTAAGGTTGCTCAACTGACGCTGTAAGCATGATAAACAGCTGTAGGAGGCTGTCTAATATTCAGGCAGGCTCCATATACTTCTTTTATATTAATTTAATTGTAAATAATTAACAGCACCTGGTTGGGATTCCGTAATAACGTCATGGTCATTCAGGAGGTATAAATGGAGCAGTTGGCACAACCACATCCCATACAAATTGATGATAACGAATTTTTACGTTTGTTTTTCCGTGAGGATGACCCTATCCGTATGTTCGTTAGAAATGAATTGGGAAATTCAGATGACCATAAGGATATCACTTTCAGTTGGGATTCATTAGCCAGTAAGCTTGAGGAACTTCTAGGCTACAACAACAAAGGCTATGGCGTGTACTTCATCGTTAATAACGGTGGTACGAAAGACACTGAAATAACCCATATATCCGCACAGTTCATGGAAATGGACAATATACCGCTGGAAGAGCAGTGGAAGGCGATTATGCAATTTCCGCTAGAACCAACAGTGGTTACTTATTCGGGCAGCAAGTCATACCATGCCTACTGGTGCATACGTAACGGTGAAGTCAGGCAATACCGGGAAATTCAAAAGCGTCTGATAGCCCATTTCCATTCAGACCCTACCACTGTTAATGAGGCCAAGAAAATGCGTATACCAGGTTTATATAACCGCAAGTCGGCACTCAATCGTATGTGCCAGGTGGTCTACTACAGCGGGAAAGTATACACCCAGGACGATTTAATAAAAGTTACGCCTGACACTGCTGGAACATCAAAATCCGATTTACATGAATACAATATTGCTGCCTTTGAGTACAGGCAATTTAGAGACATGGTTACTTCTAAACTGGATACAGCAAGAGACATGGGTGACAAGACCTCATGCCGCTGCCTATACCCTGACCATCAGGACAGGTCCCCTAGTGCTGTGGTGTTCTGGGACAGCGGGATATATTTTTGCCATTTATGCGGCAGTTCGAATATCCTTGAGGCGTTGCAAAAAGCCAGAGGATTTTCTGAAGAATTGGCTTATGCTGAAAGCAATGGCCTGTATTCGTATAACAGCGAAGATCCGGTCATACCAGTCCTTGGTTACGGGATAGATGAATATTTTGGTAACGTTCGTTATTTTGCCGGTAAAATACTCGCACTGGACTGTATCACCACGCATAT
>Ga0074193_1003112_pt1 | contig 12997 bp, 9 predicted proteins | sample EPASupsiteHSE605_FD_64523 | JGI IMG/M metagenome (GOLD analysis project Ga0074193, IMG submission 64523) | Bioremediated contaminated groundwater from EPA Superfund site, New Mexico - Sample HSE6-05 | ecosystem: Environmental > Aquatic > Deep subsurface > Groundwater > Contaminated ... | reverse complement strand
CAAGTGGCGTAGGGTACATATACCCCAATCCTGCCTGTCATCGTCGTAGAATTGGCGTAGATTTTATCCGTACAAGCTGCCAGCCAATAACCGCCTGAGGCAGCTACATCACCCATGGATGTCACGACAATTTTACCCTTAGCCCGCAGCTTTTTAATTTCCTCGCCAACCTCCTGGGAAGCGGCTGCACTGCCCCCTGGGCTGTTAACTCTGAGAACAATCGCCTTTACCGATGCATCATCTCGGGCCTCATGCAGTTCTTTAATTACCTGATCCGTACCGCCCTGGTCGACAAATACATTACTTTGTCCTCTCCCGCCCATGATGACACCTTCAACATAAATAATAGCAATTTTGTCAACTTGAGCTGTTGTTTTACTACCGCTGCCTCGAAAGGCTAGTCCCCCTAGGGAAACTAAGATTAGCAAAGCAATCACGATAACAACTGATTTCTTATACATATAGACCCTCCTTCTTTTCATTATGCAAAAAGCAACTGCGGTCAATCGTCCACAGTTGCTTAATTTTATTTGCTATTGCTTAGAGCAGCTTGTACAAAGTCTCTGAATAATGGATGTGGATTAGTTGGACGTGATTTAAACTCTGGATGAAATTGTGTTGCTAGAAACCAAGGATGATCCTTAATTTCCACAATTTCAACTAAACTACCCTTAGGCAGCGTTCCACCAATAACCAAACCGGCCTCTGTTAGTTGTTCGCGATAGAAATTATTAAATTCCCAACGATGACGATGACGTTCATAAATCACTTCATCCTGATAAGCCTGATATGTTAAAGTGCCTTCAGATATTTTACAGGGATACACGCCAAGGCGCATGGTACCGCCTTTATCTTCTACTGCAACTTGTTCTAACATGAGATCAATAACTGGATGTGGTGTTTCAGCATCAAACTCGGTGCTGTGTGCTCCTGCCAGTTTGCATACATTACGCGCATACTCAATCACCGCGCACTGCATACCTAAACACAAACCAAAAAATGGTACTTTATTTTCTCGAGCATATTGAATGGCTTTAATTTTACCTTCCACACCTCGATCGCCAAAGCCTCCTGGCACCAAAATACCATCTACATCACCAAAACAAGTGGCAAGATCAACATCAGGTGCTTCAATTTCTTCGGCATTAACCCACTTAATCTGAATAGCAGTATCATTAGCAATACCAGCGTGCTTAAGTGCCTCAGATACGCTCAAATAAGCATCAGGCAGTGCCACATATTTGCCGACAATAGCAATAGTCACACTCTTAGAAGGATTAATAATTTTGCCTAACATTCTATTCCACTCAGTCATATCAGCTTCGCCAGCATGAATGTTAAGTTTTTTTAAAACAATCCGATCAAGTTTTTGTTCTTGCAGCATTAAAGGCACTTCATAAATACTCGCAACGGTTTTATTCTGAATAACAGCATTTGCATCAATATCACAGAACAGAGCCAGCTTATCTCGCATTTCAGGAGAAATATCATGTTCCGTACGGCAAACTATAATATCAGGCGTAATACCAATTCCTCTGAGTTCTTTAACACTATGCTGGGTTGGTTTTGTCTTAAGCTCTCCTGCCGCAGAAATATAAGGCAGCAGCGTCACATGAAGATAAAGTACACCATCGCGGCCCACTTCCTTTTTAACTTGGCGAATGGCTTCCAAAAAGGGCAGGCTTTCAATATCGCCTACTGTGCCGCCAATCTCAGTGATCACAACATCAGCATTTTCCTCTTTGCCTACACGATAAACCCGTTCTTTGATTTCATTGGTAATATGAGGAATGACCTGAACAGTCCCTCCTAAATAATCACCTTTACGTTCTTTATTAATAACCGATAAATATATTTTACCTGCGGTTACATTAGAGTTTTTGCTCAAATTTATATCAATAAATCGTTCATAATGTCCTAAATCCAAATCAGTTTCCGCACCATCTTCAGTGACAAATACTTCACCATGTTGGTATGGACTCATGGTACCTGGATCAATATTTATGTATGGATCAAATTTTTGAATTGTCACTTTCAACCCGCGATTTTTTAATAAACGTCCTAGTGAAGCTGCAGTAATCCCTTTACCCAGAGAAGATACAACACCCCCGGTAACGAAAATATATTTTGCCATAATATTAGTTCCTCCTAAAAATACCTTTAACAGTATACCCTCTTCTATAGTTCAAGTACGCCAACTATTTTATACTGTACTCTCAGGCAGTGTCAAGTCTTTATTCTCTTTCCCCGGGTTCCGAATTCGCCGCCACATATTCTTGCTGAATTTCTTCAAAAAGTTTTTGCCGCCGGACAGTGGAAGAAGTTTTCACATTCTCATCTTTTTCAGCAGCTAAGCGTCCACTGAGTTGCTGTGGTGACCATTCCACAATACCCCACATACCTTTACCCATATGTACAAATCGGCTGTCCATATTAATTTGAGTATGTACTTCAGCAATCGCATGAGCTAAGGAGTGAATTCTGCGTCCCTTGAGTTCTAAAGCCTCTGTAATTAAATCTCTGAAATACATAGCCTTGCCTACCTTTTGCAAGATCTTATAGGCCAGTTCCACTTCTGAAACTTGTTTTGTTATGTCTGTCATATAAATTAAATCCTCCACACTTAAAATTTAATAACTCCACTTTTGCTGGTAACATTCACCATGCATTGTGAAATACCCTTTTAAAAAATCATCCTGTTACATTTTTTCTGGTGCACTAATTCCTAAAATAGCAAGGGCATGGTGAATGGTTGCTTGTATAGCCTGCACTAAAGCCATGCGCGCTAGCTGCAAATCCTGATCCACCCCATTGATACGGCATTGGCTATAAAAAGTATGAAACAGACCTGCTAAATCATGAACATAACGAGCAATACGGTGGGCTGCCCGTTCTCTAGCGGCATCAGCTACTTCGTCTTGATATTCACCCATTTTTTTAATCAAATCTATTTCATAATCACTTGTCAATAAACATAATTTAGTATTGTCAATATCACCAAGGGTAATACCAGTCTCAGCAAGTTGACGGAAAATACTTGCTATCCGCGCATGAGCATATTGAATATAATATACCGGGTTTTCGCTTGATCTTGATTTAGCCAAATCAAGATCAAAATCCAATTGACTATCAAGGGAACGCATAATAAAGAAGAACCGAGCGGCATCTGTGCCAACTTCTTCAATCAGCTCACTCAATGTCACACTTTGCCCAGTCCTTTTGGACATTTTAACCAACTGTCCATTTCTATATAAGCTTACCATTTGCACAATCAGAACTTCTAGCTGCTCTGGACTATACCCTAAAGAGGCAATCGCTGCTTTAACTCGGCATATGTAGCCATGGTGATCTGCACCCCATATATTGATAAGTTGGTTAAAACCACGCTCCAGTTTATTGCGATGATAAGCAATATCTGCAGCTAAATAAGTAGGTATTCCATTTTCCCGAATAACAACCCGATCTTTATCATCCCCATAAGCTGTGGATTTGAGCCATAGAGCCCCATCCTGTTCATAGATAGATCCATTATCCTGAAGTACCTGACAAGTCTCAGCAAGTACATTATTTTGATGCAAGGTACACTCACTAAACCATACATCAAAATGAACATTAAAAGCAGCAAGATCTGTTTTTAATGCCGCCAACTTTTCATTAAGAGCAATCTTTTTAAATGCCAATAGTCGTTCTTCTGCTGTAAGGCTCAGATATTTATCCCCATCCTGATCAATAATACCCTGGGCAGTCCTAACAATATCCTGACCATGATAACCATCTGCAGGAAACTCTACTCTTTGCCCTAATAGTTCATGATAACGAGCATTCACTGATACTGCCAGATTATCAATTTGATTTCCAGCATCATTAATATAGAACTCACTTGCTACATTATAGCCTGCAGCCTTTAATAAGTTAACCAGTGTACTGCCAACTGCAGCACCACGGCCATGGCCAACATGTAAAGGGCCAGTGGGATTAGCACTGACAAATTCCACCTGGACGCGTTCTCCAGCTCCCGCATGGCTGTTACCGTAGCTTGCACCTTGCGCTAAAATATCAGCTAACATTGTATACAGCCAATCTGATTTTAAATAAAAATTAATAAATCCTGGGCCTGCAATCACCGCTTTATCTAACCATGTTTCCCGCAATCGTTCTGCAATCGCCTCTGCGATGATTTTAGGGTTGGTTTTAGCTGCTTTGGCAGCCTGCATCGCAAAATTAGTAGCGAAATCTCCAAACTCCTTCTTAGGCGGCACTTCCAGTACAATTTTTGGTAACTCATCAGCACTAAATACTCCCTCACGAATAGCTTGACGTGCTGCCTCATAAATTGCGTTTTCTAATAATTCTTTAATATCCACTTTTACTTTCCTCCCGTACACTAATCGACAAGGTATTCGTACTTTGCCACTGTCCATTTATTTCTAATTCATAACGAATGTAGATACTCTTCGCTGGGCCACTTAAATCCATTTCTATATTTTGGGTTAATATCGCCATATCCAACGTTACATAGGGGGTCACATAAGTACTATAGCTTTTACTGCTTAAACGAAACTCCTGCTGGTGCTTTACACTTCCCATTCTTACAAGCACTATATACTGATCATACACTTTCAGCATGGTCTTAACGCCTTCAAGCCCTGATATCTCACTATCCTTATATATAATATACTGTACGCCGTTTTTTTCATAATAGTGCCCTGCTGTGATGAGCTCTATACAGGATTCTTCTCCCTGGGCATCACGCTGAGTACCGACTATTGTCACTACAACATTAATCATACTATTATCTCCCTTGTCAATCTAAAATATATTATAGCGTACTCCGCAACTATTGTAACGTAAATTTAAAAATAAAAAAACCGTAGCGCCGCTGTCTCTCTTTATTAAAAAGAAACAGCGGCGCCTATATGGATGAGGTGTCATATGACTGCCTCTCCAATATTAGTATATTCATATCTTTAAAAAAAATTACTGAGTATCATCTTTTCCTCTTTAATAGCCTATAATTAACAAACTATCAATTAATGTAAACACTCGTTCAATATTACGGAGCCTTTTAATAGCGTTATTATAAAACTCACTGCTTGTCTGCTGACCTTGACGAATGACAGGAACTAATAATACACCATGCCTGATAACTGATGACTCACCAAATTTACAGATATTTTTCCAAATGTTATTAATCTCACCCTTTTCTACTTCAACAGCAATTTGCAATTCTGGATGATAAAAATCCACTTCAAAGTTCAGGCCCTTTTTAAATAACCCTTCATACTTTCGATTCGTGACCGAATGCAAAAAACCTAAACGCCCCATATCGTCAACAATTACCTTTTCAGCCTCAATGCTTTTGCGAAAAGGAGTATTGCGAATATCAGCCAATGCCGCCTGGTGAAGAACAACAACCTGACATAAGTTTTCTACCGTAGGGTTGCTCACTATTTGGTATAAATATTGATGAGGCGGAAAGACTAATTCAACACTTTTCTGCATATATTAAACCTCTTATTCCCACAACTTTTTTATTTCCACATCTTTATAATACTTTGTAACAATTTCTTCTGCTGTTAAGCCCTTTTGAGCATAAGTATAAGCGCCCCATTGACATAAACCTACTCCATTGCCCCAGCCCATTCCCTTAAAGATAAAGTTTTGTCCGTCATAATTCATTTCTGTAATGAGCGTGGATTTTAAACGATCATAACCCACAGTTTTTCTAAAATCAGCACCATATACTTTCTTATTGGGAACTCCAATATAAAGGATGCGTCCTGAAGGACCTTTTTCCAAAATTGTTATATCAGCCGGATTGCCTGTATAACCCACAGCAGCCGCCACTTCAGAGGCAGGTATTTTAACTGTCCATGTTTGTATTTTCATTGGTGCATACTCAAAACAATTATCTGTTACTGGCTGAAAATATGGTGTTTGTAACATAATTTCCTTCGGAAAAGCTTCTTCCTTCGTAGCTGCAATCTGTCCATTACACGAACTATAGATAGCATTGACTAGACCACCAGCATATAACAGCACCTCCCCCCTGGTACGGCGCACTGCTTGTCGAACATTTTCATTAATAAGCTGGGGATCATATGCTTGCAGTTCTTCCTTCGCGGTGCTAACATCAGCATTATGTAATTTTCGAATAGTACCAGCCTCTATTGCATGAATTGTAATTGTTCGTGAGGCAATAGCCTGAGCAGCTAGCGCTTCAATCGGCCACCCTGGTTCCATTTCCCTAGCAATAACGCCTTCTAAATATTTTTCCAAGGGCATCGTGCTCACATACCCTTTATCTGCCATCCAGACCGTAATTGTGGGTTCACTTGTATATTTGCTAACATCAAAAGGTTCTAATCCTGGTATGGGCTGGACCTCATTCGGGACAGGCGCTTCTTCCCTCGGGACTGGCATGGGAATATCAGGCGTAGGTTTTTGAACAGGAGGGCGCAACAAAGAATACGCGCTAGCAACAATAAGGAGAACAACAATCGCTACGATTGGAAAATTTAACTTTTTCTGCATTTACTCCCACCTCAATAATAGTATGGAGCAATACATTTACCGATATACATATTTTAAAACTAAACATACCTAATAATAACATGCAAAAAACCCCAGTCTTTTAGCTCAAGACTGAGGTTTCTAAATACTTAAGAAATGCAATACTTTCTTAACAAAATTTATTCTCTAACATAAGGAATAACTAACGGTCCTAAGGGCAGAATAGCAATACTGGCATCAGGCCCATATTTATCCATTAACTGTTCAATCGTTTGCTCTACATTGTCAACATAATTGATCATTGCATCTGATACTGCCTGCTTGTCAAGTACTGAATACAAATAAACATCTGCCTGCATCTGAATCATGGCCAACTTCTGGGCCTCCCACTGATCAAACATGGAGAAAGAAGGTTCATTAATCATGTCCAATAGTTCCTGAGGCGTATTACGCATTCTGAGTATTGGACCAAAATTACCATGACTTGGTAACCCATCACAGCATTCTGAAACACTAATAATACTGCCGCCTTGTTTCACGACTTGCGCACCGGCACTCATACCTTTAACTGTTTGATAAAGATTTTGGTCTAAAGGATAGCCAGAATTGGTCGTAATAACAATATCAAAAGGTTTATCAACAGCAAACATGGCATGTTCCTTGACAAAGGCGCAACCCACGCGGTGAGCCTCTATTACATCCCCAGCAAATACATTAGTGATTTCTTTTTCACCATTCAATGTCACATTCAGCATAAACTCAGGTTTATCCATCAAACAATTCTGAGTGGCTGCATCTTGCACACCATTTCCCTCAATAACACCCCAAGTACTTTGCGGATTACCAATCATCTCTGCATTATGGAAATCTTGAATGGTCTTAATTCCAACGATTCCTGGATTAATGCCTTTAGGACCTCCCGAAAAGCCTGCAAAAAAATGGGGTTCAATAAATCCAGTAACAATTCTAAAATCAGCAGCCACATAGGTTTTATTTAGATATACATCTGAGCCATAGCTATTACGACCAACATGTACCAATTCATTATCATCAAACGCTTCATGGTTAATGACTCGAATAGTATCAACAACTTCCTGACCTAACATCTGAATCAGTTCTTCTCTCGTGTTAGGGCGATGACTGCCTAAACCATTAATAACTACAAAGTTCTCTTTCGGAACATGTGATAATTCTTCAATCAGCCATGGTACCAATTTTTCACTAGGTGTCGGGCGTGTGATATCAGCAATAACGATGGCGACAATGTCTGTCGACTTAACCATTTCTTTTAATGGCGGGGTACCAATTGGGTTACGCAAAGCAGTAACCACTGCACCTTTTTCATCTGACAAACCAGGCAAATGATGGGGTTCAATAATTACAGCTTTATCTGGAGCCTGAATAATGAGATTACCCTTACCATATGCTAATTTTACTTGTTTCATATCATTTTACCTCCTACAGATTTTACTATAGTATTTCACCAAAAATCCTACAAATCCTGCTTCATCATCCTACAAAATTCAATTATTAATCCTACAGAAATCTGTTTTTTGCAACTTTTTAATTATGTTTGTTACTATTATTACCCTTTAATTAATAAACATGTCTCCAAATAATACTTGGCTTGTGCCAAGAGTTAGTTACCCTGATTGTTACTCTTTCACTTTTACGCTGTACTTCTCCACCATTTTCACAGGATGATAGGATTCTTTGGCTTTTCGTAAACCTTCAATACCCATATCCTCTTCCCGATTAATGTACTCAACATTTTGCCATTGCTGTGCACAAAATTCTTGATTGATGACCCCATAAACACCTTTATATTCTAGCAGGCCTTTTTCCACATGAATCACTGCAGTATCATCATTACTGACCTCACCAAATGTAAAGGATACCATCTTGCCATCAATATAAATAGCAGCCCCCTGAAAACCAAGAGCAGTAAAATTATTCATTGCTTCCAGAATGGCCTTGCGTTCACAGTCAATGCTATCGCCTTTCACACAACCACGCTCATGGCACCACTCCGCCATAAATGCGATGCATTGGTCTGTCATCTCCGCAGTCATGGGTACATATTGATAATCACTGTGTTTTTTTCTGAAGCTGTTTACATGATTTTTCTTAGTATGAAATTTACGGCCCTTTAGTTCGATCAAATCTTTTGATAAATAGATATAATCAAAATTGTCGCGTTCTGGAGTACACTGAAAATAGCCTGGTCTTATTTTTTCCAGCCACTCTATCATGTATTTTTCCACGCCCTGCAGCATAAAGGGAAACTTCTGCTGTTCAGCATGATCCTGCATTTTTTGAAGTACCTCACTCAAGCCCTGTTCAGGACCAAAAGGGGGTAAAAAAAAGGTCTCCCCTTCCCAGCTAGCTTTAACACACAAAAACTCGCCTTCAACCGTCCACTGTATATTGTAAGCTTTGCGCCACATAAACAAATTAGTAAAATTATAATGGGCATTTTCATACCGCCGTTCATGAAAAAAACCATCGAATAGCGGCTTATCCTCAAGAATAAGATGTTGAAATTTAATGGTAAAACCTCCTCACGTGCAACTATGTTATCCATTATACATGATTTCCAGAAAAAATATAATGCTAATCGACAAAAACCATCGACGATCCTAACAGGAATCATCCTATTATAAGCCGAACTAAGCATTATATATATAATGCCACTGCTAATGCAAGGAGAGAAACATATGCTACATTCTGCCTTAACAATACTCAAACAACATTATGGTTATACGACCTTTCGTCCAGGACAAGACAGTATTATTACCAGCCTGCTCAATCATAAAGACACTTTAGCCATTATGCCTACCGGGGCTGGTAAATCTTTATGCTTTCAAATCCCAGCCTTACTCTTGCCTGGCATTACACTTGTGGTATCACCTTTGATTTCACTAATGAAAGACCAAGTGGACGCCCTAGGCAGTGTTGGAATTCCTGCCATATTTATTAACAGCTCACTAACAGCAGCAGAGGTAAATGAACGTATCTATAAGGCTCGCTGCGGTCACTATAAGATTATCTATATTGCCCCAGAGCGTTTAGATTCAGAGGCCTTTCAAGGGGCCATCAAATCTCTTACAATATCCTTACTAGCCATTGATGAAGCCCACTGTGTATCACAATGGGGACACGACTTCCGCCCTAGCTACCGGGCTATTGGATCATTTATCCGTTCCCTGCCTAGCCGTCCGATCATCGGCGCCTTTACAGCCACAGCTACTACAGATGTAACAAAAGATATTGTAACACTATTAGCATTACAAAAACCTGATATCTATATTACTGGTTTTGACCGGGAAAATTTACTATTTACCGTTGTACGCGGTGAAAACAAACCTGACTTTACACTAAAATATATTGATGCCAACAAAGGCCAGTCTGGTATTATTTATGCTGCCACTCGCAAAGAAGTGGACAATCTCTATACCTTACTCCAAAAAAAAGGCTGCCGAGTCGGCAAATATCATGCCGGACTTACAGACATGGAGCGTCAACGGTATCAAGAAGCCTTTATCTATGATGATATCAGCATCATGGTGGCCACAAATGCTTTTGGCATGGGCATTGACAAATCCAATGTGCGTTTTGTTATACATTACAACATGCCCAAAAGTATGGAAGCTTATTATCAAGAAGCTGGCCGCGCTGGACGAGACGGGGAAAAAAGCGAATGCCTATTGCTCTTCGGCGCCCAAGATCCAATGTTACAGCGCTATCTTATCGAACAAACTACAGGTGATTCTGAGCGTAAAACCCATGAACTGAGTAAACTGCAAACCATGGTAGATTACTGTCACACTCCAGAATGTTTGCGTAAATTCATTTTAAATTATTTTGGTGAAACCAAAGTGCAATCTGAATGTGCTAATTGCAGCAATTGCAATGACGACAATGAACTTACCGATATTACCCTCGAGGCTCAGAAAATATTCTCCTGCATTATGCGGATGAAAGAACGGTATGGCACCACTCTCGTAGCCAGCGTACTCAAAGGCTCAAAAGATAAAAAAATTCTGCACCTAGGCTTTGATACTTTATCCACCTACGGACTCCTCAAAACCTATACTGTACAGGAGATACGTAATTCTATTAACCGCTTAATTGCTACCGACTATCTATCCCTAACTGACAGCGAGTATCCCGTAGTCAGGCTGGCAGCCAAAGCAACCCCTGTCTTAAAAGGTCAAGCCACTGTATGGCAAAAAGTACCACGTCGTCCACAAAAATTAGCAGTTGATAACTCCCTATTTGAAATACTCCGGGCCTTGCGCAAGGAAATTGCCGACAGAGAAAAAGTGCCACCTTATCACATCTTTGCTGACACTGCTCTTAGAGAAATGAGCGAATATTGTCCAATTGATGTTAATGGTCTCTTAGCAATTAAAGGTGTCGGAGAAGTGAAGCTTGCACGCTATGGTCAAGAATTCTTGCACCTCTTAAGGCAATACGCTGAAAAAAACAACCTACAACCATCTAACCCCTCTGTCGAAGCAAAGCAGGCGACTAATAAAACCCAAGAAAACCCTAGCCATGTTATCACCTTACAAATGTATGAAGAAGGACAATCTTTAGAACAAATCAGCACAGAGCGCAAACTAAAAATAGTTACCGTGCAGGATCACTTGGTACGATGCAGCACGGAAGGCCATGCTGTTAATTGGAATCCTCTCATCCCACCTGAGTATGAACAACTTATCCTACGCACCATTAAGGAACTTGGTGCCAGTAAACTACGAATACTCAAAGATGCTCTGCCTGAGGAAGTCGAATATACTGCCATTAAAGCTGTACTCTGTAAATATAGCTGCGGACAATAAAAACCAAACAGGGACGTTTTATATCGTCCCTGTTTGGTTTTTATTATAGAATTGAATGAATATTATAAACGGCAATCGTCAGGAATGGGATATAGGGCTGAGGGTTGTTACGTAGGAAGCAAGCGATGCCCTATATCCCATTTCTGACAGACCAACAATGTAGATGTTATTTACTTAATGCATTATCTCTATATTAAGGTTCCCCTATTTCTTCAGCCAATTCACTTAGGTATGTCCACCGCTCTAGCAGTTCTTCCAATTTGTTCTCAAGCTCTTGCTGAACCCCTGTCAATTCCTGCAGCAGACTAAAATCACTGCCACAGGTATTCATACGGCTGGCAACCACCTTCATTTCACTTTCCACACTAGCAATCACAGCATCAATTTCTGCATATTCTTTTTGCTCTTTAAACGTAAACTTACGAACACGGTCTTTCGGTTTCTCACTTTGAGACTCTTTTGGTGCTGCTGTTTTACCTTGACTGTGGTCTGCAGCAATCTGCAATTGAACAGCCTGAGAGTAATCAGAATAACCGCCCACATATTGTTTGATAGAACCATCACTTTCAAAAGCAAATATCTTATCCACTACCCGATCTAAAAAATACCGATCATGGGATACTACAATCACTGCTCCTGGAAAATCATCCAAATATTCTTCTAAAATAGTCAGTGTCTGAATATCTAAGTCATTGGTGGGTTCATCTAAAAGTAAGACATTCGGTGAGGCCATGAGTATTCTAAGTAAATATAAGCGTCGTTTCTCTCCCCCTGACAGCTTGCTAATAGGCGTCCACTGCAAATCTGAGGGAAATAAAAATCGCTCGAGCATTTGTGAAGCAGTAATAATACCACCGTCAGCCGCGGGAAGAAAATTAGCTTCTTCCTTGATATATTCAATGACCCGCAAATTTTCATCCATATCAGCATTTTCTTGTGAAAAGTAGCTAATCTTCACAGTCTGACCAATATCTACAATACCGCTGTCAGGAACTACCTGACGGGTAATCATATTCAGCAATGTTGACTTGCCGCTGCCATTAGAACCAACAATGCCCATCCGATCATCACGCAGTACAATATAACTAAAATCACTAATCACTGTCCGCTCACCAAAAGTTTTACTTACATTAGCCAGTTCAATAATCTTTCGCCCCAGCCTGCTAGCGCCTGCACTAATTTCCACCTTATCCTGGCTTAAATCCACCTTCTCAGCACTAAGTTGCTCAAAGCGGTCAATCCGCGCCTTTTGTTTGGTTGTCCTTGCCTTGGCCCCTTTACGCATCCATGCCAATTCACTCCGCAGCAAGTTTTGCCGTTTACTTTCACTGGCTTCTTGATCAGACTCTCGCTGCATCTTCAGTTCTAAAAAATTACTATAGTTCCCTGTATAGCTATATAAATATCCTTTATCTAGTTCAATAATCCGATTAACCACTCGATCTAAAAAATAACGGTCATGGGTAATCAGCATTAACGCGCCTCTGCGTTTGTGCAAATAATCTTCTAGCCACGCCACTGTATCATTATCAATATGATTGGTGGGTTCATCCAAAATGAGCAAATCAGCAGGATGAATTAAAGCCCCTGCCAAAGCGATGCGTTTACGCTGACCACCTGATAACTGCCCTACCTGT
>Ga0074193_1003111_pt1 | contig 12999 bp, 15 predicted proteins | sample EPASupsiteHSE605_FD_64523 | JGI IMG/M metagenome (GOLD analysis project Ga0074193, IMG submission 64523) | Bioremediated contaminated groundwater from EPA Superfund site, New Mexico - Sample HSE6-05 | ecosystem: Environmental > Aquatic > Deep subsurface > Groundwater > Contaminated ... | reverse complement strand
TTATAATCATGAACGTATTCAACTAAAAACTGGACTGGCGCCACTTACGCAGCGCCAGTCGGCTTAAAATTTCATAATCCTACATTAGAGGTGTTTTAGTTCTGTCCGTAAAAGATGGACCTGTGCAGTCTAACATTTGGGGTGCACTTCATGGCCTGGGAACGCACTTTCTCCATATTCTTCATATTCACTTATCCAACGGTATAAGCTATTGTAGTGGATAGCCAATTCCATAGCAACTTCAGAGACTGACATATTATCTTCCAAAACTAATTTAGCCGCTGCGATTTTGAATTGGCGATCATAACTTTTTCTAGCCATAAACTGTCACCTTTTTCTCTTATCTTAGTGTCCAGTTTATCATAGCATGTCCATTATTTTGTTTTTTTGTACTGTCTACTTGACAGGGTGCAGTTCACTCAACAAAAAGATGGTTGACTCACTTTGTTATACTGACGTGATATCTAAAAGCATGTTCTATAGGGATATCGCAATTATTAAAGAGATTGAAAACGGCAAATTAGCTTATGAAAGGAACTCTGGAGGATATAGGCTGAAAAGATAAAAAATAGAAAAGACAAATTTTGATGATCCGATCGTTTTATAGTACATATGTATATGAAATTTGGGGGTGCATAGCTTGAACAGTCAAACAAGATTTAAATTAGAAAAAATATTAAAATCAGTCGTTAATATCAGACCTGTCTATTCTAATGATGTCCAGTCGAGACGCATTGAAGGACAATTTGGTGGGGAGACAATGAAAGAAGTGTTTTCTGAAATCAATTTTTATTTACAATATACTCCGCCACTATTAAATTACAATGTTTTAAAAGACATTGTTAACCAGTGTCATTATACCTGTAAGAAAATAAATGCGGGGGAGCCTAAGAGAATTAGCTGTTATCTATTCAATGATATAAATAACGGGATAAGGCTTATTAATAAAAATGTATTTCTTAGACAAAATGACGAGAAAGAATCGTTTATAAAAGAAATCAGAGAATTTAGTGTTGGGGAAGATATCAGGACCTTGAATCGATTAGCATATTCAACTAATGTCGCTGATGAAAATTCACTTTGCATATTTATCACGGATAACCTGGGTTGCGAATTGAGTGACATTTTGAAAAGTAAAAACAGAAATATAAGCAAACAATCATTATGGATTTTGGTGGACGGTGAGCACATTGAAGTAAAGAACGGAATACCGGTGAAGCTGTAAATAAAGGGGGGGAATATAATATGGCCGAAAAGTGTAAAGAAAATCTGATCTCAGAAGCAAAAAAGATAATCTCTAACAATATTGAGAAAAGAAAAAATTCCGGTGGAGACTATAATATATTCAGCACATTGGGGATTGAGAGGCATGAGGTTTTTACACATTCCAATATGATTTATTCATTTCTAAATCCTGATAGTGGTCATTTTATGGGTAAGGAATACTTGAAGCTATTCGTCAAACATGTTCTGGAATTTAATGATCCTATCGAATTGTCCAAAGAATGGTATGCAGAAAGTGAATGGCCGTTTTCAGGCGGCAGGATCGATTTCGTGGTATTCAGTGATAGGCGATATGTTGCTATAGAAATGAAAATCGATGCCTATGATCAGGAAGCCCAGTTAAGCAGGTATGAAAAATACGCCAAAACACAAAATCGTCAAAATTACGATGTATTCTATCTTTCCATTGATGGAAAGGATGCCTCTGAACAAAGCGCTTCAGGGCTTGAAAAGGCTTACCGTAGAATCTCTTTCAGCAAACATATAATGGAGTGGCTGAATCGCTGCATTGGTGTTACCTCGATGAGCAATAAAGCATACAACGCATTGATACAATATAGGGAATTAGTTGAAAAATTGATTTCCGACCAAAATCAAAAAGGAGTTGGGGAAATGTCGGTAATCCTTCAAAATGCGGCAAATTATAGAGCTTATTTGGAACTTGTAAAATCGGAACAAACGATGAAACAAGCTTTCTTAGAGAAATTCTTTTATGCATTTGGGGAGCGGTTAAAGCAGGTTGATCCTGGATTTAAGAATGATGTAGATTTAGATACGAGTTTGTTTCTAAATAAACCTAGTAACAGGATTGCATTCAGCCTTGACACGGGGAAACAATTATCCATGAGCAATGGCAAACAATACAGTTTGATATTTAGCATCGACATTGGAGAGAGGGAAGGCAATATGGCTTTGGGATTTTCACTGACCGGGATTCAAGGAGAACAGAGTTTAAATGGGAATATAGATGTGAGGGATGCGATAACAACTGAAGATGACAAAGACAATCTTTACAAAGTGTTGGACAATGAATATAACAATGCTGCTGGAATATTTGAAAATAAGTGGATTTATTGGGATTATATCTACTCAGAAAAGAATAGCCGTTACAACCTGAGGTCTTTTAACGATCCAATTATCGAAATGCTGGATGAAGAAAAGTTCAGACACGAGATGGATAGAATCATTGGAAACATTAGTAATCATTTAAGTAGAATCAAATAAGGTAATCAAATGTATAAATAATGGGGAGACAATTATGGAACAGAGAATTCTTGATTTAGATGATTTCATTGTTCAAAGAAGTATTTTTGAGTTTCCTGAAGGTGGGAAAGCTGTACTATCTAAAATCTATGATGACATTAGGGAAGGGAAAACCCAAGGAAAAGCTCCGGTAGAAAACGGAATTAATTATGACAGGACAAACTATATACCTTCAAAACATGAGGGAACTTGTCGCTCGCTTCTAGTGGCAGTATGTTATGACAAGGATAATTTTGAAAACAGAATGCTTGAATGCCTGGATCACATATCGATAACCTGTGTAGGTATCAATCGAGAGATATTCTTTTTCACGACCCAGTGGAATTCATACATTGCCAACAAGTATCGAGGATACATAGAATCATTGAAGCGAGACGGATATTTAATCAATATGATCTACGTTACTCATATAGGTATCGAGTTGATGCCGGTTTGAAATAAGGAAGCTTCTCTTGATAAGCTGCAAAATCCTTAAAACAGGGGGTAAAATCCCTTGATAGGGGGGTAAAAATTAACTTTAAGAGGGTTATTTCAAAAATCTTTTGCTATGTAGTATAATTCGGTTATTATGACGCAAGACGAATCACGGTCAATTTCTGAGGCCAGTACTTGGGGCATTCGCCGGCGTTTCGAACAGGGCAAGCTGCATGTTAATCACGCTAAGTTTTTGGGATATGATAAAGATAAAAGCGGCAATCTTGTTGTCAATGAAAAGCAGGCTAAAATCGTTAGGCGCATTTACAAGGAATTCCTGGACGGCAAAGGCGCCAACCGAATTGCGAGGGACTTGGAGTTTGGTGGAATCGCCAACTGGAATGGCAAAGCCAAATGGTATGAAAGCAGCATCCGAAAAATGCTTACAAATGAGAAATACAAAGGTGACGCCCTTTTGCAAAAGACATACACCGTTGATTTCTTGAGCAAAAAACGGGCTGATAACAATGGACAAGTGCCGCAATATTACGTGGAAGACAGTCATCCTGCGATTATTGATAAAGAGATGTGGGAGGCGGTGCAGCTTGAGATGGAGCGCAGAAGGAATTTCGCTATTGAGTATGGCATTCAGAAGCTTGAGTATGCCACAACCAGCAATCCTTTTGCTGGTAGAGTTATTTGCGGTTCTTGCGGCAAAATCTTTGGCAGGAAGGTATGGAACTCTAACGATGAAAAGCTTAGAAGGATTATCTGGCGATGCAATGGCAAATATCCATCGAAAGGCGAGAAGGGTTGTGAAAGCAGGCATATCGATGATGCAGTTTTATATCAGGCATTTGTAAATGTATTTAATATGATAGTTTGTAAAATGAAGTGCGCCAGTATGAATGGGTAAAAGAATAGCCCACAATAAAATCTTCGTGTAGAATGGAGTTATTCAAGACAACATTCAAACGGAGGCAACATTGTGAGCTACCACCATATTACCACATTCGAACGAGGACGAATACAAGAATTACTGTCATTGGGTTTCTCTCATCGATGTATTGCACAAAAACTTCATCGTCATCGCTCTTGCATTGATCGTGAAATCCTTCGAAATACTGTAAGCACAGGTTATGTTGCCGAGATGGCGCAGTATTCATGCGATGTTCGCCGCAAACGTTCCAAGCCAAAAGGAAAATACACCGACGATTTAGCTGACGTTATAAAAGATAAGCTGCTTGCAACTTGGTCTCCCGAACAAATTGCAAGAACTGTAACGCAAGGTATCGTAAGTTTCAAAACCATCTATAATTGGCTCTATGCGGGTTTACTCTCCATAGTTACTGTGCAAAATCTAAGGCACAAGGGAAAGCGAAAAAAAGCTGAGAAGCGGGGCAAGTTTTCAATGGGAACCCCAATTTCTGAGCGGCCCAAAGAAGTCAAAAACAGGAATATCTTTGGGCACTGGGAACTTGACAGTATGGTCTCCAGCCGCGGAGAAAGCAAGGGTTGCTTTGCCACATTTGTAGAACGAAAAAGCCGGCTTTACACCGCATTCAAGATTCCGGATAGAAGTGCAGCGTCTATGCAGTTAGCTATCACAGACCTCTACAATGTCCTGCCGAAAGGTGCTTTCAAAACTGGCACAACAGACCGTGGCAAAGAGTTTGCTTGTTGTAAAGTTATTCAAGAGCAATTAGGTTTAACATTGTATTTTGCAGACGCCTATTCTTCATGGCAGCGTGGAAGCAATGAAAACTCGAATGGTTTGCTGCGTGAGTTCTATCCGAAGAAAACAGATCTCTCCTTGGTTCGCCAAGAAGATTTAACGAACAATCTGTTTCTTATAAACTCCAGACCAAGAAAATGTCTTGACTGGAAATCACCAATTCAAGTATTTCTACACGAAGTGGCGCACTTGACTTGACAACTCATCATATATAAAGTTTTGATATAAAAATTTTTTATCACAGAAGATAAAAAACAGTTGAATTGACTTATAACTGAAATGCTTTAAAATAATAAATGTTTGGAGCTCATTTAGCAAGAAGCAGTTAAGTCATATTATTTAGAGACATGTTTAGTTATTTTAACAAGGCAACAAAATTTTTATTATAAATATATTTCTGGAGGCGTTATTTATGAAAGCTTTAGAAAATCTGGTTGTACTTGATTTAACGCGTGTTTTAGCTGGACCTTATTCAGCCATGATGATGGGGGACTTCGGTGCCAACATTATCAAAATTGAACAACCTGGCGTAGGTGATGATTCACGCGCTTTCGGTCCGTTTGTTGGTAAAGAAAGCGCTTATTACATGAGCCTTAACCGTAATAAACGTTCAATGACTTTAAACTTCAAGGAACAAGGCGCAAGAGACCTTTTTAAAGAAATGGTCAAAAAAGCGGACGTTGTTCTTGAGAACTACCGCCCGGGAACAATGGAGAAATTTGGTTTAGGTTACGATGTTTTGAAAGAGATTAACCCTAACCTTATTTATGCGGCATGTTCCGGTTTCGGTGAAACAGGCCCTTACAAATTAAAACCAGCTTATGATATCATAGTTCAGGCTATGGGCGGTATCATGAGCATCACCGGTCCTGAAGGCGGCGAGCCAACAAGAGTCGGTGCTTCCGTCGGCGACATCATTGCAGGTTTGTTCACTACGATTGGTGTTTCCATGGCACTTTATCATCGTGCTATGACTGGCGAAGGCCAAAAGATTGATGTATCTATGCTGGACTGCCAAGTTGCAGTTCTGGAAAATGCAATTAGTCGTTATTTGGTAAATGGCGAAATACCAGGACCTATTGGTAACCGTCATCCTTCCATTACTCCATTCGAAGGATTCACAGCTAGCGACGGTTATGTTATCGTAGGTGCAGGTAATGACCGCTTATGGAAAAAACTTTGTGAGTTGCTTGGCAAACCGGAACTCATCACTGATCCACGCTTTGTAACTAACGGAGACAGAACGAATAACCAAAAAGCACTGAAACCAATTCTTGACAGCGTATTCAAGACTAAGACCATTGACGCATGGCTGGTAGTACTTGAAGAAGCAGGCATTCCTTGCGCACCAATCAACACAGTTGACAGAGTGCTCAAAGATCCGCAAATTAAGGCCAGAGACATGATTGTAGAAGTAGATCATCCAGTGGCTGGCAAAATGCATCTTCCAGGCATTCCTATTAAAATGTACAAAACACCGGGTTCGGTTGATTCTCCGGCACCTCTGCTTGGTCAACATACTGAGGAAATTCTGAAGGAATTGCTTGGAATGAGCAAAGAAGAAGTAGATGCTTTGAGAGCAAAAGATATTCTCTAACAATTAAATTATGGTAGAAAAGGATTGGCGCGCAATACGTCAATCTTTTTCTAACTTTTTGAGGTGAAATATAATTATAATGGAAAACAGCAAGTTACAAGATACTTCGCAAGTTGCGAAAAAAAATGTAATAGTTATGATTATCGCAATTTTAGTTTTTGCAGTTTTTTTGACTATCAATATACTCAGATACATTGAGTTAAACACTTTTGAACCAGTCGTTATATTTTTGGATGTAATGTTCCTATTTGTGATTTTTCAACGTTCACAGCCTAAATTCATTACAGAATTGGACAAACGTGGTTTCCGTATAACTAAAATAAGCTGGTTCGGTAAAAAAGTATATGATATTCCTTATAGGGAGATTGCCGGCGTCTACAAATACAAATCGTCACTGGCACATCCAATAAGCTTTAGACGCTCCTTCACTCTGAACTCTGCCCTTGATGGCCGTGTTGTCTGGGTTTTAGCATACCGCACTCTTAATAAAAGAGGTAAAAAAGAAAATCGTCGTATATTTTTTAAAACAAGTGACGCACTACTTGACGCACTTGAACAACATCTTCCAAACAAAGTTCGTGTTAAAGAGGAAGAAGTTGCAATTACAATTATGAGAAGAGAAGCTGAAGGAAAATAAGGTAAGGAGTGGTTATCTTGAAGTGCGCTTTTTGTGGTGCTGAACTCCCGGATAGCTCCAATTTTTGCCCAAAGTGTGGTTCGCAAGTAACAGGCGGCCCGATATCTATGGATACCTGTAGAGTTGTATTTACAGAGATTGATTCTAAATGGTCTTTGTTTGGCAAGTTTTATTATAGATTCCAGGCTCTTCGCGAAAACGGTGATATTGTTATGGAGTCAGATAAACTGGAGTTATCAGGTTTCGAATATAACGGACCTAAAGAAAAGGTAAAGAAACATAAAACAGTATTTGATAAATTTGTTAAGAAGATGAAAGATGCCGGCTGGCACGAAAGTGCAGAAATTCCTAAAGAATGGTATGCCGTAACCTTTTACAAATAGACTTTTCCTACTTTGTTAATGTCATTTCCAAGACCAGGAGAGTAAGCAAAATCTCCTGGTCTTATTATTTTTTGTATAACATGAGTTTTCATTTTACAGTTTTGTCATACAATTATCAAGGTTGACGGTATTAATACTTTGACAAATTTGGTATAATATATATTGGCTTATTAGGCAATCGAAGAAATGAAGCTGCTGTTAAAGAAAAGTAAAAGTAATGCGGTTTGCCTGGAATGAGTAAGGATGCTTCCACGGTATATTATGCAAGTAGTATTTATTGTAAACCAGATGATACGCAAGGAAGGGTATTGGGGGGATCAAAGTGTTACGTCGAAAAAGAGGCGTGGCCTTATTTTTGTTTGTTGTGACGGGAGCTATTGTTGGTGGGATGATTGGCGATGCTTTACAGGCATCACAGTTTTTTGGCGAAAATACTAAGTTCTTGATTCAAAGATATGAAGTCTTTTCCGTACCGCCAGCTACGCTTGATTTTTATGTCATGAAAATTTCCGCAGGCTTTGATTTCAGACCGAATCTTGTCAGTATCCTGGGCATGATAATAGCTGTTTTCATATTAGACCATGTTTAGGTTTTAATATAGTCTGGAGATGAAAGTTCTATGCATTTTGTTTTAGCCTCTGCGTCACCGCGCAGACTGGCACTGCTAGCACAAATAGGTATTGTAGCTGATGTACGTCCGAGCAATTTTGCTGAAGTAGAAGGCGTGGATAGTTCGGCTGGTGATGTAGTAAAAACAAACGCTCTTGGTAAAGGGCGGGAAGTGCTGCAAGCTTGCCAAAAAAGTGATGTAATAATTGCAGCTGATACGGTTGTAGCCTTGAATAGAAAAATATTAGGAAAACCGAAAGATGCGGCGGAAGCCAAAGCAATGCTCCACAGCTTGTCTGGCAGAACACATCAGGTAATGACGGGTGTTGCAATCTTTCATAATGAAAGAGAATTGATTGATGTCGTTACCACGGCTGTTTGTTTTCGGAAATTGACAGAAGCAGAGATTGAGGCTTATGTAGCAACGGGGGAACCGTTGGATAAGGCAGGAGCCTATGGCATACAGGGGTATGGCGCGCTTTTAGTAGAAACTATTGATGGTTGCTATAACAATGTAGTTGGCTTGCCTTTGACCAAGTTATATCAGATGTTGGCTGAGCTGGAAGTGAAGTTGTTTTGACCACTTACCGCATGAAAGAGTTGCCGATTGACGACAGGCCAAGGGAAAAGCTAATCAATAACGGCGCCGCAGCTTTGACTGATTCGGAACTGCTGGCCATACTTATTGGTTCCGGTACACAAGAAAAGTCCGCTCTTGATATAGCGAGGGATCTAACGGCAGATAATGGCATTTTAAAAAATATTGCCTTGGTTCATGATGTTAAGGAACTGGCAAAAACAAAAGGGCTGGGCCGCGCTAAGGCTGCGCTGATTATAGCAGCTTTGGAACTTGGCCGCCGTATTGCCAGCGCTGAACCTCTTGTGCGCGATAGCATAACTTCGCCGGAAGATGGAGTCGCACTTCTGATGCCGCGTTTGCGCTATGAATCGAAAGAACATTTTTTAGTTGTACTCTTAAATTCTAAGAATAAAGTTTTAGATGTTGAGCAAATATCGGAGGGTTCTCTGAATTCGTCCGTTGTCCATCCAAGGGAGGTTTTCGCACCGGCAGTGCTTCATCATGCTGCTGCCATACTTACAGCACACAATCATCCATCTGGCGATCCTACGCCGAGTAAGGAAGACAAGGATTTAACAAACACCTTGGTACAAGCTGGTAAGTACATGGGAATTCCGGTTCTGGATCATATTATTATTGGTGATGCGAAATATTTTAGTTTTAAGGAACACAGTTATTTGTAGGGTCATATTAAGGAGGAAATTATTTATGTTTGAGTTTTTAAGTTCATTATCACAGGACATGGGAATCGATCTTGGTACAGCGAATACTCTTGTTCATGTCAAAGGAAAAGGTATCGTAATAAGGGAACCTTCCGTTGTGGCAGTGCAAAAAGATACTAATGAAGTTTTGGCAATCGGGGCCGAAGCTAAAAGAATGATTGGCAGAACACCAGGCAATATTGTGGCTATCCGTCCTTTAAAAGATGGTGTTATCGCTGACTTCGACATAACACAAGCTATGCTGAAATTTTTTATTAAAAAAGCTATAGGCAATAAGACCTTTGTGCGTCCGCGCGTTGTAGTCGGTGTGCCTTCTGGCGTAACTGCTGTTGAAAGAAGAGCAGTGCTTGATGCTACTATCCAGGCTGGTGCAAGGGAGGCTTATCTGATTGAAGAGCCTATGGCTGCAGCTATTGGTGCTGGTTTACCTGTACAGGAAGCGACTGGCAATATGGTTGTTGATATCGGCGGCGGCACTTCAGAAGTTGCTGTTATCTCTCTTGGCGGTATCGTTGTCAGCAGATCTGTACGTATCGGCGGCGACAAAATGGACGAAGCTATCGTGCAGTATATTAAGAAGAGATATAATCTTTTGATTGGTGAACGTACAGCTGAGGAAATAAAAATTACTATTGGCACTGCAATGAAAATTGAAAATCCTGATACGATGGAGATACGTGGACGTGATCTTGTTACTGGTTTACCGAAAACACTGACCATCGATGCCAACCAGATTCAGGAAGCTTTAAGTGAGCCTGTTGCCGGTATTATTGATGCCGTTCGTGGTACCTTGGAGAGGACACCGCCGGAATTGTCGTCGGATATTATGGACCGCGGCATTGTGATGACAGGTGGAGCTTCCTTGCTGCGTAATCTTGATCGTATGTTGAGTAAAGAAACAGGTATGCCTGTGTATGTTTCGGATTCTGCACTTTCCTGCGTTGCTTTGGGAACCGGTATAGCTGTAGAACATGTTGATATCTACAAAAAAGGTTTTATGGCGGCTTCTAACCGCAGATAAAAAGGAATAAGGAGAACACGCTTGTGAGTAAGAAAAGTGTGTTAGCCGTTATTACGGTGGCAATTGCGGTTTTGTTACTGGCTCTGGCTGTTCAAGGCAGGGCCCGCTTGCCTTGGCTCGACAGGGTAATCGTTGCTATTGCGGCACCAGTAAACGAAAAACTGGTTGCGGTATCAAATAATGCAGATTCCGTCAGGGATTTTTTTGCTGCTTTAACGACTATGCAGGAAGAAAACAAAAAATTAAAGGCTGAAGTTGAAACCTTGCGTTACGCTAATATCCAGATGGCTGAGATATGGGCTGAAAATCAGCGTTTGTCTAACCTTTTGCAATACAAAAATGATGCAAAAAATCTGAAGCTGCAAACTGCAAAGGTAATTGGCAAAAATATCGGAGATATCAAAGACACGGTACTTATAAATCTTGGCAGCAATGCAGGTCTTAGAGAAAATATGGCTGTTGTCAATGCATCAGGACTGGTTGGTATTATAGATGAAACGTATCCAGATGCCTCTAGAGTATTACTGATTACCAGCCCGAGATGTAAGGCTGGCGGTATTGTTCTGCGAGCTAATTCACGTGTTGTTGGTGTCGTTAACGGACTGGCAGGCGGTGATGCCGTTTTGCAAATGAGTAATATGGCTCGCGATGCCGACATAGTTGAAGGCGATATCATTGTGACTTCCGGTTTTGGAGGCAATCACCCCAGTGGTTTGGTAATCGGTACCGTATCTGAAGTTTCTCTTAATGTCGGCGGTTTGCTGAAACAGGCCAAAATCGTACCAACGGTAGACTTTGGACGCTTAGAGGAAGTAATGGTAGTAACAGACTATCAAAATCCTTCCAATTTAATTAAAAATGATAAAGATACCAACAAACAGCAGAGTGGGGGGCCGGTGAAATGAGAGTGTTGATTTGGCCGGTTTTTCTTCTGCTGTTATTGTCGTTACAGACCTCGTGGTTTGCACTTTTCCCGGGAAATAATCTTACTCCTGATTTTCTTTTGCTTTTCGTGGTCTTTCAGGCCATGGTCAGCGGCAGCAATAAAGGAGCAATTTTTGGCGCTGTGGTTGGCCTTATTCAGGATGCGCTGTCACCTACTACCTTTGGCTTTCATATCGTAACACGTGCTTTAGTAGGCTTTTTTATCGGTGAAACAAAAGAACGTGTATTTAAAGACAATGCTCAAGGCTATTTTGTCTTTGTCGGAGTGGCAAGTTTATTCGTTAAAAGCACGCATTTTATATTACTATTGATAGTTACAGGCTCCGTTTCCGGTTGGATTTTGGATTATCTATTGGGAACAATTTTTTATTTGGTTGTAAATTTAATCGTTTCCCTGCCGATGTGGGTAATTCTGCAAAAGCTAGGGAACTGGCTGGAAAAACGCGACAGTTATTAAGAAAATTTTGCGGAGAGGAGACACCGCGATGCTCAACAAAAAATATGCATATCGTTTAGAATTATTAATGATAGCGTCCATGCTAATTTTCGCGGTGTTAATTGGCAGAATGGCCTATCTCCAATTGTATAAAGGGGATTACTACTATCGTCTGTCTGAAGGCAACAGAATTCGTGCCGTTAAGATATTAGCACCACGCGGTATAATTTATGATTGTAATGGCGAAGAATTGGTGAAAAATGAACCTGGTTTTGTAGTTTCTTTGCTGAGGACTAATAAGAAGCCTGATATGGCAGTAATTAATAAATTAGCAGGCATTATTGAAGTGCCTCCTGAGCAGATTCTGGAAAAAATAAAACAGAACGAAGACAGCTATGAGCCGATTCGCATAAAAAGCAACCTTTCGGCGGCGATGGTCACGAAGATTGAAGAACGCTCAGAGGAACTTCCAGGCATTTTGCTGGAACTGCAGTCTATCCGCAAATATGTAAACAATGAATTAGCAGTACATGTTCTCGGCTACGTCGGTGAAGTCAGTGAATATGAAATCAGTAAAGAACAAAATACTGATTTGAAAGTTGGCAGTATTGTTGGTAAATTCGGGTTAGAGCGTTTTTATGATAATTATCTGCGTGGCACAGATGGCAGTTATCGCGAAGAAGTCGATGTCGCCGGCAGAGTGGTGCAAACCCTTGATGAATTACCACCAAAGCCTGGGCAGGGACTTGTTCTCACAGTGGATGGCAAATTACAGCGCGAGGCAGAAAAAATTGTTGATGAACATCTCAAGTATTTACGTTCCAGCGGTTTTGCACCTAATGCCAATGCAGCTGCTATCATAGCTATTGATCCGCGCAATGGCGCGATTAAAGCTTTGGTGAGCAGGCCGGGGTTCAATCCTAATTTGTTTGTAAATGGCATATCCTCCAAGGATTGGCAGGCTATTAACGACAATCCTTTTGACCCAATGTCCAATAAAGTAATTTCAGGTGAGTATCCACCAGGCTCAACATTTAAAATAGTAACTGGTTCCGCCGCTTTGGAAACAGGTAAAGTTACGCCACAGGAAATGATTTTTGACTCAGGCAAACATTGGTTGATTCCGATGGGTAATGCGGAGGGTGAAGCACTGGGCTGGCTTAATTTTCATAAGGCACTGGCGGCTTCAGATAACGTATATTTCTATGAGATGGGTAATCGCGTAGGTATTGATGCGCTGAAGAAATATGCTGCCCTGTTTGGTTTTGGCAAGACTACAGGTATTGACCTTTTTGGTGAAACAGAGGGTATTATTGCAAGCCCTGAATATAAGATGAAAGTCTTTGACGAAGACTGGTATCTTGGTGATACCT